>Ga0114973_10001423_pt1 | contig 17884 bp, 19 predicted proteins | sample M_140807_MF_Meta_FD_87025 | JGI IMG/M metagenome (GOLD analysis project Ga0114973, IMG submission 87025) | Freshwater microbial communities from Lake Montjoie, Canada to study carbon cycling - M_140807_MF_MetaG | ecosystem: Environmental > Aquatic > Freshwater > Lake | place: Lake Montjoie...
CCAAGCCCAAGCCAAAGCCCAAGCCGCCGCACAAGCTAAAGCCGCAGCAGACGCACAAGCCCAAGAGGAGAAAGATCGTGCCACTAACAACGGAGCAGATCAGCAAAGCACTGGAGTGCCTATACCACCGGATACAACCGAAGGGGGACTTGCTCCAGTTGGAGGAACCGGATTGGGAGCAGTTGACGGAACTACTGGAAGCCCTGCTGGAGGAACGCAAACACAGCCCCCTCCACTAGAAACTCTTGCGCCCGCGCCGAATGGAGTCCCCCAGAAGATATGGGATTTGTACAAAAAGCAAATACAAGCAGAACGAAAGCATCTATCCGAAGGGGCGATGCGACACCCTCAGGCAAAGGCCGCTGCAACGCGAGCTTGGAAGGCATATCACAATGCTGTAAAGGCTTACCTGCCAGATAACGAGCAGGCTCAAGATGACCTGATGAAGGAGCTTAGTCTTGAGTTTGGCCGCAGGGAAGCGTCAAGTGCTGCCTCCGTTGAAGAAACGCAAACACAGCCCCCTCCACTAGAGACAGGTAGCGCATACCTTGACGACAGTAAATACTTTTACCACGCAGTGCGTAACGACGCGGATATTGACGGCATTGTCAAGAATGGGCTTCGCGCAGGAACTAACGTAAGCAAGCTAGGCGGGCAAGCGTTCGAAGATGAGGGCGGTACTGTACTTGTGTTCGAGCGTTCTGGCGCACAACTGACTGGTAAGGGTTATCAAAGTGATGAAGTTGTGCAGTCGTCCGGGGTCAAGCCGGTGGCTATACTCAAAGACACTAGCGTTGACACAAACACTGTAAACGAAGAGGCGTACAACAAACTTGGCGACCAATACAAGGCTTTGGAAGAACGTGCGGCGTCATATGCCAAGACGCTGGGTATTACAGTAGACAATTTTTGGGAAAAGGTGGCCCGCAAACAGACTGACGAGATGGGCAATCTAGGTGACCAAGCCAAAGCTATGGGGCGCGAGCAGGATAAAATATTCCGTCAAATGGACAAATACGAGCGTAGTTCGGAAAAAGGCAACGTAACGGAACAAGACGTGCTGTCAAAGTACGAGAAGTACGGCCTACCCGTACAAGCGTACACTCCCGTTGAAACCCCCGCTCCTATTGAAACCCCGCCCCAGAAGTCATCTAAGCAAACTGCAAGAGATAACGCGGCTAAAGATATTGCGCAGGGGGTAGTGTCTACAAAAGTAGAGCAGAGGTTACGCAAAGCGCATAAAGAACTAACAGGAAAAGATTTTAAACCTGCTGATGTAATGGATAATCAGGCAAAACGTATTGCAGACCTGACAACCGCGCTGCGTCCGTTGCTTGTGGCTCCTGAAACTGCAACTGCTATGGGTATGACAGCGGGTCAAGCGCCTTCAGCGGAAATAGAAACAGCGCCGGTAGAGACAGAAGCGGTGGCCCCAACAGCCGCTGAAGAATACGATGATTCCCTGTTCAAAACCGAACAAGCCCAAAAGACTGAAGCTAGGAAAATTCTTATAGCTGCTGGGGAACCCTCATTAAACTTCAGAAACATTATAGATAGCGCAACGGATTCAAACACCGGCGAAATAGATTTAAACCAAATACGTGAAGCCTATCCTGCTAAACCCTTAGAACTTAAAACCCAGCCAAAACGGGTCATCAAAAAGTCTAAAGCAGAAAGAACCCAAGAGGCCAAAGCAACTGAAGCAGCTAAACCATTAAACATGGCGGGTGTGGTTTCCAAAGGTGAAGGGGCAGACTCTCAAGTACGTATTGATGCAGCTACAAGAGACATAGACCCTACGTTTGATACGTTCACATTAGGTAGTGATGCCCTGAACCATATAATACAAACGGGCAATCCATTTGAGGCGCTTGTTGCGGAGAGGATAAAGCCGTTTGCAAGAAACGCATTGATAGTAGCGATAAAAAAAGGGGAGACGGTGAATGATAGGCTCCCTGTGCTTGATGACCCGTCTGTACAAGAACAGTTCAACAACGCGTTAGGGTTGCATCTTGAAGTTACTGTAGACGGGAAACCCGCCGCTTTGGTGCTTATCCACGCGTCTAATAACGGGCGGCGTTCGGGCGCAAACGTTATTACTGTACTGCACGAGTTATTCCATGCTGCCACAGTGCAAAAACTTAAGATTGGTACTTACGTAGTTGACCGGCAGTCGGAAGTAACGCGCATTACCAAAGAACTAACAGACTTGATGAACTACGTTAAGACCCACTATGACCACAGCGGTAAGGGTCTAGGTATACCAGAACATGCGTTTGACAACGTGCGGGAGTTTGTAGCGTATGGGATGACCGACTCCAAGCTACAGGCGTTCATGGCGGGAATACAAGGCAAGAAAACCACCGCCCTAAGCAGGTTTGTGGAAACAATTCGCCGGTTGTGGAGCCTACCAGCCAGCCGAAGCAGTGCTTTGTTAGACCTTATAACCAACACCGATGCGCTGTTAAACGCCAGACTTACCGACGCTGAACAAACGCATACCAAGTACATCGCCGCCAAGATAGTTTATGACCGGACAAATAAGAGGGCGGCGGCAGCAGAAGCGATGGCAATGGAAGATACGCTTGCCAAAGCCGACAAGGTCGTAGAGTTGATGAGGAAAACGCCCAAGGATGCGGGTAAGACCCTGTCCTACCTAGATGAGTTGTGGAAATCACGACACAGCAGCGAGGACTTTAAAGACCTGCTCGGCTTAGGCATGGAGAGTGTACCCAAGAAGTTCCGCTCAGTGTTCCTTGGTGCTATGACACTTGACCAGATAAAGCAGGTTGCTGCGCGGCTACCCAACAAAATGTTTGGCAACAAGATAGACACCATCGTGGATGACATGCGTGGGATGCTTGCAAAACGCAACGCTATGCTTACTGAGGCGGCTGAGATTGCTAAACCTTGGGCTACGTTGGTGCGTAAAAACCCAGCTATGGCCCAGCTACTTGCCAAGGTGATGCACTTCTCAACCATCAACCATATTGATCCCTCGACGGAAGCAGGACGTGCAGTCTCCCCCACACTTGCAGCTATGTGGGATTCATTGTCGCCCGAAGCACATGATACGTACCGCAAAGCACGGGACTACTACGCAAACCAATTCACTGCCTATGTGCGGTTGCTGGAGGACAACATAAGCAAGTCTAGCTTGGACGCTGAGACCAAGAAGAAAACTATTGATGCGTTGAAGCTGGAGTTTGAGGGTAAGGCCAAACTGCAAGTGCCGTATTTCCCGTTAATGCGCGAAGGCCCATACTGGTTTAAATCAGGGTCGGGTAAGAATACTGAGTACTACATGTTTGAAGGTCAATTGCAGCGGGACTTGTTCTTGCGTAAGTACTTTAAAGACCAAGGCGATACTCGTCCTGTTGACACCATCCTCAATGAGAAACCTGAAAACTACAGCCAAGGCAACTCCTATAGAAAGCTTTACGACTCCTTTGGGCAGTCAAGCAAGTTGCTGAAGCAGATGATAGAGACCATTGAGAGTTCCAAGACGGGCGACAAAGAAGCCCTTAAGGACTCGGTGTACCAGATGTACCTGATGACGATGCCTGAGCGCAGCTTCCGCAAGCAGTTTGTACATCGCAAGAACACCCCCGGCTTCTCTGCGGATGCGCTGCGTAACTTTGCAAAGTCCTCCTTCCGCATGTCCAGCCAACTCTCAAGGCTGGAGTACGGCAGCAAGATTCTCAACACGTTGGATGAGGCACGGAAAGTTTCTGAAGGTGACCCAGTCGGCAAGCCCAAGATGGATGACTACATTGATGAGGTAGCCGAACGCGTTAAGTATGGGCTGCATCCAGAAGAACAGAACGGCCTAGGCGATAAAGCTGCAAACATAGCCAATCAGATGAGTTTCGTGTGGTATCTGACTTCCCCTGCGTCTGCTATTACGAACTTCTCGGCTTTGCCTGTATTTGCCTATCCAGTATTTGTATCTAGGTTTGGTGCTGGCCCAGCTAAGACAGCGGCAGTTATGGCGGGTTTTGCCAAACAAGTATTCAGCATGAAAGGCTTATCTAAGGCAGAGAACGGCAAGACCACGTTTCAACCGCCTTCACTGAGGAACTCGCTGACCAATGCCGATGAGAAGCTGGCCTTTGATGACGCAATTAGAACTGGTGCTATAAGCCAGACGTTTGTAGCGGATATGGCTGGCCTGTCCACAACGCCCTCAGATCAGTACACGGGCGTTACGCAGACGGCAATGAAAGCAGTTAGCCAACTGTTTCATAGTTCAGAACAGATAATGCGTGAGATTGCGTTCATGTCGGCTTATCGGCTGGCAAGAGATTCAGGTTCAGGTGTAACGCACGATGCAGCAGTCAAACGTGCAACTGATGCAATGTACGAAGCCCTTGGCGACTTCTCTTCCATAAACAAGGCTAGGTTTCTACGTGCCCCCCTAGCTAGGGTGATGTTTCAGTTTAAAGCTTTCTCGCAAATGGCTACGTTCTACCTTGTGAACAATGCGTATGAGGCGTTTAAAGGCGCATCCCCCCAAGTAAAAAAAGAAGCCATGACACGTTTGTTTGGTACGCTGGGTATGACTGGTTTGTTTGCAGGCATTACTGGTATGCCCATGTTCAGCACCATCACAGCTACCATAGAACTTGTTCGCAATGCGTTGAAGGACGATGACGAACCGGACATCAATCAGGACTTGTGGTTCCGTAACTGGGCCGCAGATACGTTTGGTGGCAAACTCGCTGGGGAAGTAATAGCCCGTGGGCCTATCAGTGCATTTTCGGACATCAACTTTAGTGACCGCACCAAGCTTGATAACTTGTGGTTCCGTGGTGTACGGCAGTCTAAAGACGAAGCCGAGTGGATGCGTAACTTCATTACAGACCAGCTTGGGCCAACTGCTGGATTGGTGCTGAGTACTGCGGAGGGGGTTAAACTCTTTGGCGAAGGTAAGTTTGAACGTGGTGCTGAAAAGCTGCTACCCGCCGTGCTTAAGAATTTGTTCGTTGCTGAACGCTTTAACCGTGAAGGTGTAAAGACGCTCAAAGGTACTCCTGTCTTTGCAGAGGACGAGATGAGCAAGGGTGACGTTGTATGGCAGGCTCTTGGGTTCTCTCCTACTCGTGTAGCCGATTTAACTCAAGCCAACATAGAGATAAAAGGCATGGAAGCCAAGATCAAAGCCTCACAGCTTCATCTGCTCAACGAGATAGCCGACGATGTTAAACATAGTGATTCAGAGGAGATAAGCAAAACTCTGGATAAGATCATCAAATTCAACACGCAGTACCCCATGTACAGCATAAAGCCCGATACCATCCGTAGTTCTATCAAGACGCGTATGGAGAACGAACTTATGGCGGTACGTGGGTTGCAGGTAGCCAAACCCCTGCGGTCATTCTTGGAACCTATGGGCGAGTACGCCAGACCATAAAAAAAGCCCCGACACCGAGGTGCGGGGCAAAGGGGAGAAACAGCAGAACAGACCCCAGCATACCACTACGGGCTGCTGCTGTCACCTCCCTCTGGCGCAAGTCCGGTAATGTCCAGCATATCGAATTTCTCCCCGTCAAATATCAACGCATCTATAGGGGGGGAGACCATTTTTGTGCCACGGGTCATTTGCTTCTTCTTGTCAAACAGCAATACTTTGGACGCTTTGAGTTCTGCTATGGTATCGCTATAGGTTATCTGGTTCTCGGAACAGAACGTACGGAACGCCTTACGCACGATAAATAGCTGCTTGGTGTCAGGCTCATACCGGATAACCAATTCGCCACGCGGTTCCAGAAGCGGGGCTTTGTACAGGTTGGTACGCAAGTCTGACTTGGCATCCACGATCAGGATGTTGTTAGTGTGTTGGGCAATGAAGTCCCCGATTATTGTGGTGTAGTCAATCGTAGGCCCACCAACATCTTTCTTCATACCCGCCAGCATGGGTATAGCCCACCCATAGATGCGCTTCATATCGTAGCTATGCAGGTTCAGGTTCTGTGCAATTATGCCGCCAGCAATGTTACACGCCGCAGTGCCCGACCAGAACCTGTCGCGGCTGTCCATGCCCACATCCTTGTCTATCTTGCTCTGCACCTTCTTAATTATCTCAATAACAGCCGGTAAGTTATTCACTACGTATGACATATAAACCTCCATTGCGTGCCCATAGTTTGTATGCAGTTTGCTAAATACGGAGTCGGCTTTGGCCTTATTCAGATTATTAGTTAGGTCAATACGGTACTCCAACATACGCATCATCTCGCCATCAGGGGTGTTCTTTAGTGTCAGCAGCTTGTCGTAGAAACTTGCGTTAGACGTAGCTAGAAAGATAGTTGCCCATTTGGTTGTGTTAATGCGCTCTTCGTTAACCGAGTGCTTCAGCCTGTTCTTGCCCCGCCCTTGTGACATGCTATAGGCCAAGTCCGAAAACAAGTCGGCGCTCATCTTCGTCAACTCATCAATGCCCACCATGAGGTTGTTCATGACCCCAAAGCGGTTGATGATGGAGTTGTAGGTATCCTTCCAGTTTAGAAGCTGTTCTTCAGGATGCCCGTACACGCTGCTAGACATCCGCAGTATGGTTGACTTACCCGTGCCAGATGTATTGTTGACTAGGTTAATCAAGCACCCTTTCAAATCAAGAAACTTAAGCAGCGGTGCCCCGAAAGCCGACAACGTCGCAAAAGCATGTGGCTCAAACCCCGGTAACGCATACGTGTCAAACACACTCTTCCACTCGTGGAAGTCCCCCTTGGCCTCCATGAACGGGGCTAGGCTCATCGTCGTTGTGGATGGAGGGCTGTAAGCTATCAAGCCCTGTGAGATTTCCTTGTCCCCCAGAATAAACTTAGTATCGTTATCCGCCCATCCGAACTGCGTCCTCATCTTCTCCGCGCTTTTAACCACTTGTAGTTCCTTCACTGATGCAACCATATAGGCCATTATGCCGTCCCAAGCTTTTGGCATAGCTACGATGCCATGCAGACTAGCCGCCTTACGTAGTTCTTCTTTTGACGTAAGACTGACAAGGGGCAGCGAGAATTCTTTCCATCCGTCTTGCGGCAGGAACCTACGAATCAACGCACACTCACCGCTGTTTGGATCGACAAGCCGTTTGGTTACTATTAAGTCGTGCTCATATACAAGGATAGGCACATCGTCCTTTACTTCTTTGTACACCCCACCTACCTTGCCCCGAAAGAAAGGCCACGGATACGAAGCTGATACGCCCCCACTCGTTGTGGCAACGCTACCATCTTCCTCCCTTTCCTCCTCCCCCTCACCCCCGTCACCTTCCTCTTCTGCTCGGGCTATATCGTGACCAAGTACTATCGGGGATTTTATCTTCCCCTTGTGGCTGCACCCGTCACACCCACCAGCCCTAAGCTTTTCAAACGTAGCACATGTGTATGGCCCCTTTGTATCCCGTGCTTTCTTATCAGCCACAGCAGGGTCATACTCAGGGTGATCGCTAGACATGTTTTCTATTGCAGTATCACGGTCTTCACACAACTGGGCTATGGATAACCCTGCCCTCCATAGCGGTTCTTCCAGTCCATCTTGGTTCATTACTATGTTAGCTAGTTGCGCGCAGCCCTCTCCAGCGGCTGTCTTTATCATTATTGTTTTGAATATCGACACACGGTTACCCGCCAGAGCAAGAGTAAGTGCGCTAGGGCGGTTTGATATGAACGGCTTTGGTTCTTCCTGCGATGCCTCTGCTGCACCCAGAAGCTGGCGCAGTATTTCATAATCTGTTGGTACACCCAGATGCACTACCTCTACGCCGACTGGGTTAGCTTCATCCTTAAAGTTAAATGTTTCAGGCACCCGCAATATACGTGCTGAGTCTGCGGGGACGGATGGGTCTATATCAAAGCTTTGTTGCAAACATAACTGCTTTAACTTGTCCGCAACAACCTGCCATTGCAACCTATTTATAGTGTTCGTCAGCGGCCAGTACGCATGTAGCCCTCTACCAGAATTAACCAATGTAGGGCGGGGCAACGTATTAGTAGTGCAGAAAATCTTTAACGCCTCATGCCCCTCGGCTTGGCTGGCGTAGGGCTTACCCACCCCACAATCTATATCTAGCCAAAACGACTTGAAGTACGCGGCGTTCTTCTGCGCCCTGCTTTCCGAATCTAAGAACTTAGCACACCCAAAATACACATCTCTTTTAGCGGCGAGTAGTTCTTGAACCAAGGCATCAACTTCGCCTATGGACTCCACAAACTGTTGCTTCGGCATGTCGCCTTTTTTAAGACCCACGATGCAGTACCACCCTTCGGATGGCAATACATTGGTTAGCAAGTCTGTGGTTGACATGGCCTGTAGATGGAAAAGGGCCGAATTGCTTCGGCCCTATGGGGTTGGACTACTTACAGCCTTGCTGAAAGCTTGGCTATTATTGTTTTTACTAAGTCGGCTTTGTTGGCTTGGGGGTTGGTTATGCCCTTGAACCAATTGTATGCCGTCATCCGAGAAACCTTGCAAAACTCGGCTACGTCTGTAATGGGTATGTCTAGCTTAATGCAGACTCTACCCAGCCTAACACCTAGGTTATGGGTATCAGCGTCTCTGTTAGAAGCGACTAGCTGTCTGCTGTATCCGTTCATACATTGTTACTCCCATTTCTTCATTACTTCGGCAAGGTCTTTCTTACCGGCATCTGTTACTTTAGGTTTAGTGCTTTCCCGTTTCTTAGGCTCCGCGACTTCATCCTCGGCTCCATCACTTGCCTCGGCCTTGGCTGCTGCGGGGCTAGCCAGCCTCTTAACCCCATCGGTCTGGGCCACAGTAAATACGATGGCACGTTTAGCTTCATCCGACTTGCCAGCCTTTACTGCGGACTCGTGCTGTTCCTTTGACACATGTGCAACAGCCTTGAAGAACAGCTTGGGAGTGGCGCTATCGGTATCAAACGACATCTCCGTGATGACATCCTCAATGCTACGCCCATTACCGGAAAGATACTTGGCGTACTGCTCAAACGGCATGTTGTCGCCATCGCCCTTGCCAAAGATGGACTGGGAGGGTAGCACGAACTGATACACATCTTCCGTAGGATCACCAACAACCTGCAATGCCAAGCGCCGCGAGAACCTGCAAGCACGGCTGCTACCCTGTCCAGACCCCTTGACGTTGTTCGGACAATCTTGGCAGTTGCTATGCACTGGCTCTTCTACACCTGCATCGGGCACATCACCGTTGTTAGACCAGCAGCTAGGCGGAGCTTTGTTGTCGGCACTGTATGCGCCAGCGTAGAAGGTGCGTGAGTTCTTAGGTGCGCCGTTGACGATGATTACCTGCAAGGTGCGACCCTCGGCCTTCTTTACTTCTTCCCCACCAACCACCATACGGAACACAGACCCACGGATGGACAGACGTTTGTTGCCAGTATTGCCAGCAAGTGCCTTGGTCAACGCGCTAGGCTGCGAGTTCTTCAGGTAGTCCGGTACTTCTTGATTAAACAAAGATACGTTTGACATATTGTCCTCTTAGTTGTTTTTGCCACGGCGTACTACGATGGTGTATTCGCTATCAATGTTCAACCCTGCTGGCTTCAGGTCAGGGTTTTCTTCCAAGAACTGCTTCATATTGGTTTGATGCAGCCGCTTCTCCAGCAACCCAAACGCATCGTTTTCCGCTATGAAGGAGTACATGCTTTCCCAGTCCCCAGTCCAGTACCGACTCTTGATGCTGCGTATTGCCGTACCTTCTTTTGTTTTAATGCTGTCGGCACCGAGTGTCTTACAGGTTTCTAGCAGTGAAGCTTCTATCAAACGCAACTGCTCTACGTATTCTTCATCGCGTGCTTCATACTCACGTTTAGACTCGTTGCGACTATCCCGAATTTTTATGTACGCAGCCATAAGTTTGTCGGGTGTTGGTGTGTCTTGCTGTACCTCATGTACCTCGTCCACCACATCATCTATCATATGAACCTCGTTTAGTTGTGTCCAGCCCCCCGAGTATATAGAAGTATTTTACTGTGTCAAGGATTATTAGAAACTATTTCACGATACAACTCAATTAACTTTCCGTGGATGCTTATGCGGTTCTTCAACATTGAATACAAACGTGTTTCTACTTCGCTGCCTGAGATGTGTATTACAGTCATTGGATGTTTTTGCCCCGGCCTATCTATACGAGCGTTGGCCTGTAGATAGGTTTCTACGGATGTTACTGGGGCATACCAGACAATCGTACTGGCGGCTGTTAGCGTAAGCCCGTGAGATGCGGCTTGTGGTTGTATCAACAGTACTTTGGGATTGGTCTTGGTCTGGAAGTCATCAAAGATTGCAGAGCGGTTGTTAAGGCTAACTTCTCCGTTGATGATTTCAGAGGTTATGTGTGCCTTGTTGAGATGCTCCTGTAGTAGTTTTAAGGTGTGCTTGAACGGCACGAACACTAGTACCTTTTGCGTAGCTTCGTTTATTACCTCCTCTACCGCCGCCAGCCTGTTGCTTACATCAAACAGTATGGTCTCCCCGCTATCTGAGTACACCGCACCGCCTGAGATTTGCAGCAGCTTACTCATGTTGACCGCTGCGTTTATTGCGGTAACTTCCTCACCGTCTGCCACCATAGACATCCGCGCTTTAAGCTGGTTGTAGAACTTAACTTGCTGTGGGGTCAGCGGGGCATCTCTATCGACGTAGGTAACGGGCGGTAAGTCTAAGCAGTCTTTCTTCTCAAAGCGTATGGCAGGTTGCAATGCTCTGTGTATAACCTGCTCTGACTGTGGGCGCACCGCCCACTTGAACTGCGATACCTTGGTTAGCACCATGTCCCTGAACTGCCCAAAGAACTTAGGTAAGATATCTGGGTTGATGATCTTAGCCAGCCCATACGCATCCACGGGTGACTGTGCCGCAGGTGTGCCGGTCATCATCCATACCATAGGCTTGAACACCAACACATCGCGCAACGTTTTCCAGCGCACCGTCTGCACGTTCTTGTAGGCGTTAGCTTCGTCTATGATTATCAAATCAAACCACTTCTGTATCATAAGCACATCTTTTACCGTGCCCACCCCATCGTGGTTAATGACAACGAACTCGGTCTTGCCCCGTATTACCTCCTCCCGTTGTGAACGAGTCCCGTATGCCACATCGCAGCTTCTATGAACCGCAAACTTAAACAGGTCAGCCATCCAAGCAGACTTCATTATGGATAGGGGGCAGACTATCAGTACACGCTTAACCAGCCCCTTGTTCATAAGATAGTCCGCCGCCCATATAGCCGACGCTGTCTTCCCCGTGCCCTGCTCGTTAAAACAGAAAGCACGATGCCTTAAGGATAGAAACTCTGCTGTTACCTTCTGGTGTGCGAACGGCGTGTACATTCCGGGCCACTCATACTCCACGCCCATCGGGGATGGTACGTTCTTCATTAGCTTGGATAGCGCACTTGCTTCCTGCATGTCCCACTTAACTAGTACTTGATGCACCCCGTCCTCCTCTCCGACTACTTCGCTCTTGGCGATAGCGTCAGTTATGCGCTGCGGATTCCTAGTACGTACCAACAACGCTCTATTATCAATAATGTCCACGGTTTAAATCTTCCGAAATGAATCAATGGGTATGTAGACGCACCGTTCCATATCTCTATCGTCGGCTCTGTCGGTGCGCCCCCCTATATATTCCTCATACTCATCCTTAGCCACGGTCATGAATACACCATCTGTGAATTTGATAAGTATGATAAACGGGACGTTCTCGGTGTGTGCCCAGTTTTTACCCCGCTCCCATTTGGCAGACCCCATCATCACGGTGGGGTACTTCGTACTCTTGTTGTTCCGTGCCTTTATCTCGACCACCGCTATGGTCTTGTCCTTCTGCGTTACCTTGCCATTGACTGCGTGTTTGGGTGGATACTGCTCATACTTGCACCCAAAGACTTCGCAGAAATGAGCAGCAGTTTCTAATTCCCTAGCCACATCAGCGGCCCCTTCATACATGGGTCTAATCATTTGGCTGGCTTGTTCTTTTTCACCGTATGGTCGCTGTTGCGGCTGAAGCTACGGTTGGCGCTGGGGCTTTTCAGCTTGAGGTTACTAGGCGCATTAGTGCCACCCTTGGACAGCGGGATGGTGTGGTCGATGTCCTTGCCAGCACGGTTGATACCCTTCGCATCCATCTCACGCCTTGCCTTCTGGCGTTCATTGCGGTTGGGTGCTTCCCCGCGTTCCTTCTGTTGCACGTATTCCTTCTTGTACGGCCTCGGTTTATTAACGTATGGCATGTCTATCTCCTGTTGATATTGGCGTTTGCCCGTGTTCAAATCGTGCCGACCTTGCAAGTGTAGCTGCCTGCTCAATGATGTGTAAATATAGGGGTATTGCCTGTTTAGGTAGCATAGTCAATCCTTTATGGAATATGCACGGTACTAGTAGTCCCACGCATTCATCATCTGGTCGCTGCATATCGCAAAGAAAGCAATTGATGAAGTCATCTTCGTGGCAGATGTTCCGTTCACCGGGGTGAATACTGCCACAGCGGGGGCACATACCAGCATGACCCCCTATGAGCAAGTGATACGGGTCACCGCGTAAAACTGCGAAATCTGCGTAGACATGGGTTTCTAGCGACCCCGCGTTCAACGCGGCGTGAAACGCTTCAAACTTGTGCTGATCTTCGGGGGGCAATATTCCATTCTCCGGTTTGACCTCGTACCAAGTTACTTGCCCCTGTGGGCTGGTAACCCGAAAATCAGGTAGGTAATACGTGCCATCTAAGTTAAAGCCCTCTGGTTCGTATTCCCATGTCAAGCCCCCACTAATGAACTGGTCAAAAAATACCGCCCACCTAGCTTCCAAGCGGCTACGGAATAAGTGCCCTTTAAATACAGTCTGTATAGCTGTTAGCGCCATTTCATTTCCTCCCGTTATGGTGGCAGTCGGTCACGGGGCAATAGCTTCTGCACGTGAAGTTCTGCGTTGGGTTCCACACATTGTTCTCATATGAGGCGTCTAGCCGTGTAGTTTCTTGCCGCCACTTCTCCCACAATTTAACGGAGTCGGCTTTGTTATACGCAGCGGGTACAAAGTCGTTATGCACCACAAAGAGTAGCCCCGTCTTGGTGTTCTGAATCTCAGGGTAGTGCGCGAACACAGCGAGGGACAGAAGTTCAAGCTGCTTGGTGTCGGCGTACTGGCTCTTACCCGTCTTGTAGTCCAGTATCCGTGCCGTCTCCCCCTGCAAAATGACCAAGTCGGCTATGCCCCGCCACCAAGCATCGGAGGAAGTAAAGCTGCAAGGGGCTAAGTCTTTAGTTACCGCCAGCTTCATTTCGCAATGCTTCTCCCCTTCCATAGCAACCAGAGAGTCTAGTATGGGCTTCAAGTACGCATAGGCTGGGGGGATTTCTTTACCGTCGCGTATGTATTCCTCGGCTATCTTGTGTGCTTCAAGCCCGTACATTATGGCGGTGGTCGGTGCGTCCTTAATCTTCTTGACCACCCGCAATTCGTAGTACTTTTTGGGGCATTGTTGAAACAGCGATAAGCTGCTGTATGACCATTTAACAGTCTCCATAACTCTTACCTGTACCTGACTCACAGTTTAAGGGTAGCCCTGCCGCCCATGCTGGGGCTATTCGCATCTGGTTCTCTATGTCTACCTGCGCTGTTAGCACTTCGTACTCGGGTACTAGACACGCTATGGCATCATGCACGGTCAGCACGACCCTGTACTTATCAGCTATGCTAACTAGCTGCTCTCCTATAATACACCTAGCTAGGGCTTGGCATATATTTTCTACAAGTTTCCCACCGTATATCTTGGTAGCAGTAACCTGCTTACCCCGCTTGGTATCGTAGACGTATTCGTATTGCCCCTCGTCGTTTACCGTTTTGCGTAGGTTGGGGTACTTCAAGAACAGCCCGTTGGGTAGCTTGATGCCTTTCTTGCCGTATATCTCTATAACACCGGCTCTACCTAAGTCGCAGGTTTTATCACTTTCCATAGCTACGATAGCCTTTTGTGCCATATCCCAAAGTTCTTTTATTTTCGGATACGTTTCCCTATACACATTGATAACCCGCTCGGCTTCGATATCCGATATGGTTACCATGAAGTTGTTTAGCTGCGCCTGAAACTTACGCCAGCCCATGCCATAGCCGCACCCTAGGATTGTGGTTTTACCCACGAACCGCTCTCCCTTGTCCACAAGGGATTCCTCTTTGTTGTATATGCTGGAGGCCATAATGCGGTACACATCTTGCCCCGCTGCAAACGCCTCCACCAAGTCATCTTGTTCAGCAAACCACGCCAGCGTCCGTGCCTCAATCTGGGAGGAGTCTGAGTCGATCAGCATGTAGCCCGGAGGAGCAAGTATCGCTTTCTTAAGCGGAGATGTACGGGGGAGGTTCTGTAGGTTTATCTTGTCATCGCCACCCCAACGTCCGGTGTGCGCCGCATAGTAGCGTAAAGGAACTGGCATAAGTCCTCGCCCAGACAAATCTATAAACCTCTGGGTGCGGGTCTCCTCTAGCGTGGACTTGACACCAAGCCTAGCAGCCACCGTCATCTGAACAAGCGGGTCTTCGTGGTCTAGTAGCGCCTTGAATTCCTCGTCGGTCTTGGCAAAGGCGTATGTTTGTTTGCCCGTAGTGGGGCTTATCTTTGTAGGCGGCTCCACGCCCATATGGGTTAGCACCCTCGCCAACCTATCGTTGCTCATCAGGTCTTCCTTAGAGAACCTTAAAGCTGATAGCAAATGTACCTTGCGCTCCTTAATATTGTTCAGGTGGGCTATGAGGTCTATCGAATGCAGCACGAGTTTAGGTTCCGTGAACATGCGTATGGTCAGGTCTATCAACCGCATCTCTGACTTGTTAAACGCCTCCGATAAGCACAGGAACAAATCAAACGTAAGCGCAACGTCATTCTTGCAGTACTCGCCGTAGCGTTCCAAGTCCTCAACGCTGAAGTCCTCCCGCCTCTTGCCAAGTGCAGCAATGACCTCCGTGCCCTTCACGCCTAGCTGGTAATGCTCGGCCAGCACCTTAAGACTCCCACCCACCTCCGTACCATGCGCCGCCCTAGCCATTGAGAGGGTGTCGGCTATGTGCTTTGGCTGGATACCGAAATGCCAATTAAGAATAGCTGCATCAAATACGGCGTTGTGTGCCACGGCCATGCTGTTAGCCCAATCGAACTGCTTAAGCCAAGCTAACGTATCTTCCTTAGTGCCGCTGAACCATTGCACGGGATCACGATTAACCTGTACGGCTATGCCGATTGCTTCGAACAAGGGGTTGCGAATGTATTCCTCAGTAGTGATCTTCGATAAGGAGTAGTCCTTGTCGTAGTACGCTTCAAAGTCATAGGTTATTAGATTCATCTAGAAAGGTGCCTCTTCGTTTGCTGTAACGTCCAATGCTATGCGTAGCGCCACGTTCTTGGTAAGTTGTATGGCTACAGCACGGGAGGCTAGGGTGAGGTACATCTGGTCTATCAATGGGAATGTTCCGCTACGGATAACGTCTAAGCACATGGCAGCTTTCTTATCCCCCTCTACTGTATGCGCTGCGAGTATCTTTGCTTCAGGGGACGCTAAGGTTCGTAATAGTTTTTCCAGCACGTATGTTCTCCAATATGGTTTCTAGTTCTTTTAGGTTTGTTTCGTCCACGACCAAAGCAATACCACCCGCTGCATGGATAGCAGCGAGTTCGCGTTTCTGTAGTTCGGTTGGTTTGCCCCCGTTGGCTTTACATTCAATGCCAAGGAATACCCCCTGCATACAAACAGTTATGTCAGGGATGCCTGACCTGCCGTATCCGTGGGTAGAGGAGAAGAAGTAGTAAGCGCCATATGCTTTGAGCAGGGCTACTACTTTGTGCTTGACCTTCGCTTCGGGTGTGAGTGCCATATATTGACACTATATAACATTGCCCGTGGAGGTGCAAGCAAAAACGAAAGGAATTGCGGGGGTAATGCAGCTTCCACGCCCCCGTTCGTGGTGGATTACGACAGATTTAAATGCTTACGCAGCGCCGTGCTAACACCTACGCGCCACTCCCTACCGTACTTTTTTATGATTGCGTCGTGCAAGTCTTTTTCTAGTCGCAGGGACACGTGTACTTTTCGTGGTTTTTTTCCCTGCCCTCTTAGTTTCTTTGGGCCTGTGTTGGGGGCTTTCGCTTTCATTTAGTTTTCCTTTCCCGTTTGGTTTTACATATTTCTTATCGAATGTGATGAGGGCTTTCCTGCTTTTCTTCTGCGGTCTTGGTTCGCTTAACACATTGTCATCGCGCAAGGTATGAATCGTGCATACTAATTTATCAAGCGTGTACGCTATGTGCATCATGTCCTGCATTACATAGAACACAGCCTGATGCGTGGGCATCGGTTCCCATATGGAAGTGGGGGGGTTCTCTCTCATACCTTAAGGTCTTTAATTATGTGCAGGTACGCACGGTGATCGCTGGGTGAGACGCTTACGGTTGTGGTTTTGCCTGACGGATGGATACCCTTGATATGTTTCCCTCGACCCCCACGTTTGAATGTCCACCCGCGCTGCTCTGCATCTTTCAACAGCTTTCTAAGTTCCTTGCTGTTCGTTAGCATTGTCTTGCTCCGGTTGAAATAGGCAATACATCTTCACCTCATGGGCTGCCATGACAATCTTGTCCGCTAGGTCACAAGCATCTGACCAACGGTGTTCCTGCATAGCTTCGTATGCTTGGGCGCGGAAAGCTTTTATATCCAGAAACGCTTGTGCGTAGTCATTCATATCTTCGCCCTTGCTTTTATAACCGGCCTTGTTGTCCTTTGCCCAAACAGACTACGTAGGGTTCCCTCGATACGGATAATTGTCGCAATATCACCGGCGGGTGCTTCACCGTGGGAACGTCCGGCAGCCATCAACTCCTGACGAAACCCCTCTGGTATTGGGTACGGTATAGCCATGTAACTTATCGTGTTACCGTGGTCGCTAAGTTTTGCGCCATCACTGCATTTGCTATTGGCTTTCATAGTCATTTTGTTTCTCCTTTAATTTCTTTTTAGTTTCGGTAAGTTCGCGTTCTATCTTTCTTGCAACATCAGCATACACAAAACCAAACGGTATGCGTTTAAAATCGTACATAAAATTCTCAGCTATATCTATTCGCGGTGTATCAGTCACTTCAGTATCTCCGCCACCTGCTGGTTAACGATCAGGCTTAGGGTTTCCGTGTCTTCCCACACCGTCCGAGGATAAACGTACTCATGGTCTTCGATGGCATCGCACCTGTTGCACACATGGGTGAAGGGTTTAGGTTGGTACTTGACGCTAAACTTATGCTCAAACTCACCGCCGCAGTCACACTTCAAACGATGAACGCGCCATGTAATTGGATTGATCTTTACGAAACTCATTTGCTTCTCCTAGAAAGGTGCTGCTGGTAGTTGTTCTGGTTTCTTCTTCGGTGCTGCACTAGGGAAAGGCCACGGCAGTTGCGGGTTCAATGCGACCTTAACTTGTACTGTCATTTCTTCTTCTCCAATTTGATCATGTCAGTCTTCGCAGGTTGATTCGCCGATATCCACACAGCACAGATACCCGCAGCGATGATCAGGGCTAGAGCAGCCCACGCGAACCCGCAGAGAAAGCCGTGCCTCCACGATGCTTCTTTGTGCGCTTCAATCATCTTGTCTACTTCTTCTTCATAGACGTTTTTACTTGTCATTTTGTTTTCTCCTCAATACCAAAGTGTTTTTTCAAGCTATTGCCCGTGTCCCAATGAATACCTGCTGCCTCCGCTACATAGTCATCTACAAACCTAGCGCACTCAACGACAATTGCCACTTGCCATTCTTCGGGAGTAAAACGGTATGCACTCTGTATGAGTTTTTGAACATCGCCACACATTGCCTTGACCGCGTTATACCCTTCAGTATCATTTCTATCTGCAAG
>Ga0114973_10001426_pt1 | contig 17860 bp, 22 predicted proteins | sample M_140807_MF_Meta_FD_87025 | JGI IMG/M metagenome (GOLD analysis project Ga0114973, IMG submission 87025) | Freshwater microbial communities from Lake Montjoie, Canada to study carbon cycling - M_140807_MF_MetaG | ecosystem: Environmental > Aquatic > Freshwater > Lake | place: Lake Montjoie...
ACCAAACGATAAAATATATCATTTGGGCGATGTAGTTATCAATAGAAAAGCATTAAAGATTATGAGTCGCTTGAACGGTGACAAAGTATTGATTCGTGGTAATCACGATATCTTCCGTGATGAGGAATATAGAGAATACTTTAGAGAGTTACGTGCCTACCATGTGATGAACGGAATGATATTAAGTCACATACCTATTCATACTGAATCCTTAGGACGATTTGGTACTAACATTCACGGTCACTTACATGCTAATCGTGTGATGATAGAACCAGTAGGTAAGTATGGCATTCCTGTGATTGACCCACGTTATCATTGTGTATGTGTTGAGCATACAGATTACACACCTATCTTATTCGAGGACGTTATCAAACGTATTGAAAGTGAAGGTGGTAGTGTAGGATTCAAGAACGGGAATGGACCCACAATGTAAAATAGACCCTTCGGGTCTATTTTTATTTACAACCGATTATCATAAATCGATTATATCCGTTTTCTTTATATTGTATATGTCTTTGTCCAGAATATAATAATTTAATTAGATTAAATTTATTAATTAACTCATCTAAACTACTGGTAATTTGTTTTATATACCAAGGAAATTCGGGATCTGTCATGTCGGTAGTTTGAATACATACTAAACTATTATTAGGAATAGTATCATACCATTTGTTACTATCCATTTGATCCATACTACAATTTATAAAAACACTATTATCACAATTACTAAAATCATAATCATTAACATCCTGTACATGGTTATGTACATTTGGTTTCTCAAGTTTCCACATATCACACACACGATTAGCCTTAGCAATTGCTTCCGTATCTATATCATATCCGTGTACAACATTATAATATTCAGGTTTACGGGTAAGTAGCATGAATGCCATTAAATTATCCCAACATCCCAATATATGTAATGAGGGCTCTTTAATAAATTCACTATACATTACTACTTCCAATTCCTCACACAACCACAATTTACTTTTTATTAATCCGTGATAGAAGGATTCATGCGGATCAAATTTATCTGAATTTGTCATTTTTTGTCAACTTGTATATTTAATAATTCTTTAATAATGGTATTCCACTCAATAATATTCAACATGTCAATATTTAGTGTAAATAATAGTATATTATTAAATTTGCACTAAATACGATTAACACCCCAAGGATTAAAATGCTCCACTTCATAACAGACTTAACACACAAACTATTAAACTTTATCAAAGACGACCCAGTTAGACCAGAAATTTCTACCGATTTTAGAGTAAGTAATGGTAGAATAGTTGCGGCATTATCTGATAATGATGATGACCCGGACGCAATGGTTTGTGTTAGTTTCCACGATTTTGTCCCAGCCGGAGTAGATGATTTATCTAATGTATCCGAAGTTCCAACTACAGCAGTATTCTATACTATTTGGAGTTATAAAGCCGGTAAAGGTCGTGATTTATTAATACAAGCGGTAAAAGGTATTCAGGAGCAATATCCTAGTGTAAATAGATTTGTAACATTAAGTCCTAAAACAGAAATGGCTAGAAGATTTCATTTAAAAAATGGTGCTATTATATTCCGTGAGAATATAGAAACCATTAACTACGAATATACTAAAACAGGTGAATAATATGGCAAAAGAAGTTAAAATGGTTAATACTGCTGAAGAAGTAGAGCAAATAGAAAAAAGCGCATTATTGGCGTGTGATTTTATATATGATACATTATTACCATTATTAGAAGAATTTGAAAATGATAATGACGATACAGATTATATTCCTGGTATTGCCACTCACGGATTATTTGTAGCATTAATACAAGAGTTAGCCGATTTAGGATATACTCAAAAAGACTTAAACAAAGAAATCAAAACTTATATGAATACTTCCTTGGGGGAAGTAGTACACTAAAGTACTACATATTTAAGAAACAAAAGTACTCATTTTGCCCCCTCAGGGGCTTCAAAATCGCTAGAGGAGTCAGGAACGCACTCTGATACACTTCTAGCGGTTTTTGCCAATATTTGACAATAAATGGGCTTTAGTGTATAATTCATCTATGAACTCAAAAATCGTCCGCAAACGTAGAACTGATAGAAATCAAGTCATTTACTATATCCAAGATACAGTAACACTTGAGTACTACATTGGTTTAACTGCATTGTCATATAAAGGCAATGTGTTTTTGACACTACGCCGTCGTATGCAAAAACACTTGCAACGTGCCTTGACAGAAAACAAAAATTGGGGTTTGAGTCGTGCATTACGTGAGCGTGGCGCTGAACGTTTTATATTTGGCAAGTTGGAAGTTATTCGTGGTAAGCGTCCTGCTCACGCACGTGAGACAGAATTGATTAACACATTGCAACCAGCATTGAACACATTTGGAGTAAAATGAAATTAAACGATATATTGCAATGGTCGGGTGCTGTGTTTGTTATTGTCGGACACGTTTTGAACTCAATAGGTCCTAGTGTTTACCCCTACAATATTGTAGCATTTACATTAGGTACTGTTGCGTTTTTATCTTGGGCCAGCCGTGTAAAAAATAGTCCACAAATAGTTGTTAACGTGGTTTCAATGATTACATGTTTAATTGGTTTAGTTAACGCATGGAGATAATATGAACAAATTAGTTAGAGATGGAATGGTTGCTGTATTGTATAGCCCTGACTATGGTTCGGGTTGGTATACATGGAATCAAGACGATCCTGAAATATTGTTTGATCCTGCTATCGTTAAGTTAGTAGAAGAAAACAAATGGGATGAATTGAAAACATATGTTACCTTAAAATATCCCAAGCTATATACCGGCGGTATGGACGATTTGAAAGTAGCATTGATACCTGAAGGTGCAATGTTCAGAGTAAATGAATATGACGGTGCCGAATCTATTGAATTGAAAGATGATGCAGATTGGTTTACCGCATAAAAAGAAAAATGTCCATACAGGCTTATAAATAGCTTTATGAACTTCTGGGATAATTTAGACTTGCACAAACAAAAAATATTTGCTATAATAGCAATGTTATTTGCATTGTATTGGTTGAGTATTCCCGAAGATGAACCCGCTCAACCAATCATTACACTTAGGTATAGGTGTGAATTAATTGTAAAAAATTCACACGAATTCCCAAAAAATGTTATTGAAAATTGTAAAAAACTTTTGAAAGAAGAAAATGAAATTGAGTGAAGTAAACCAATCATTGGATCACAAAATTACAGGTGGCAGTGAGTATCAATGGAACTGCTATCCTGCTGGTAGATACTTAGATTACGAAAGTGATTTTGCACACGTATCGGTAATTTATAGTACAGATGACCAAACAATCTATCAGGCTGAAGTTTCTGTTAAACGTGAAGCTTGGGATGAAGATAAGAAACCTTATCGTTGGTTGAATCCTGATTATAAAAATGCTTTATATAAAGAATCAAAAAAACGAAAAGTAGATACTGACATAGCGTGGGATAAAGTTAAGTGGATTGATTTAGAAATGAAGGAAGATTTCTTAGAAAAAGCTAAGGCTCTTTTCAACGGTGAAGAATGTGATACCCGTGTTCAGTTTCCAGTAGACCTTGATGACGATACTATTCTAAAACTCTCTATGGAAGCACATAAACGTGACATTACACTAAATAAGATGATAGAGATTATTTTACAAGAGGTAATCGACCGTCACCGTGTCAACGGAACACTAGCCTGACACGTTATATAAGTGTAACAGGAGATCGTTATGAAAAAAATTCTAATAGCATTATCATTACTAGCAGTAACTGGTTCAGCAATGGCTCAACATTATCATGGACATGGTATACGTCACGGTGGTTATTATCGAAGTGGTCCTGGATTCGGTTGGTGGGTAGCACCAGTCGTTACGGGTGTAATCGGTTATGAGATTGCAAAACAACAACAGGTTATTGTACAACAACCAGTTGTCGTACAAAATCCTCAACCTGTATCTGGTCAAGTTTGTACACCTTGGACTGAAACACAAAACCCAGATGGCACAATCACTCGCACACGAACCTGCAATCAATGACCAAACTAGTTGTAATTATATCGTTCATAGTGTATAATATATTATGAACGATATTTTTTATGGTATTTTTTCTTGGATAAAAGATGACTTTAAATCTAATAGAATTCGCTTTGTTATTGAGCTTCTTGCATGGGCTATTAGTATTGGGTGCAGTATTACTATGGCACTCACAGTCCCCAATCCACCGCTTCTTACTCTTTATCCCATTTGGATCACTGGCTGTGCTTTGTATGCTTGGGCTAGTTGGACTAGGAAATCTTTTGGCATGTTGGCTAACTATCTATTGCTAACCACAATTGATAGTATTGGATTATTAAGGATGGTTATATGACACAAACACAATGGGTACTCGTTGAAACGGTAAGTACATTCCGTCAAAGATATATGGTTGAAGTCCCTATAGGGATTGATAACTACGACAAAGACAAGATTGACTGGGCATTAGATACAGTTACTATGGAAGAGGCAAAAGAATTTAGTCAAGAACACATTGGTGAACTGATTGTCAGCCATCGTGTTGTTACTAAAGAAGAAGCATTAACTTTATGCGATAAAGATAATGACTATACTATTTCTTGGCCAGAAGAACAAAAAATAAATACTTTTTTTACACTTTGGAAAGAAGAAGATGTTATCTAAAATAGAAAAATATAAAAAATACTTTGCGTTTGAGGGTAAAGCTTCTCGTAGCGAATACTGGGGAATATACTTAATTGGTGTACTATTAATTATGGTAGTGGGGCTATTGGCAACAATGGTTGCACTAATCAGTACACCATTCACACTGGTATTGATTGGCTTTATTGGATGGATATCCGCATTAGCAATAGTTTGTGTAGGTAGTGTATTAGCATTTTGGATGTGGATCGCAACCGCTATCAGACGTTGTAATGATGCTGGTGTAAATCCTTGGTTCGCTATAACACTATTGTTACCCACACCATTAAATCTTATACCATTCGTTGTGTTTGGTTGCTTACCCTCAGAGGAAATTAAATGAATATACAAGAAACTTGGACTGATAACGATTGGAATAAATTTACTGAATGGCTTACTAGCATGTTACATATTGGCCCTGCCACTGTCACATTTACTAAAGCAGACGGAACTGACCGTGTAATGAACTGCACATTGGAAGAAAGTAAGTTACCTAAGGTTGTAATTAAAGAGGGATCAAAACCTCGCAAAGAATCTACTACCAGTATGCGAGTATTTGATTTAGAAAAGAATGAGTGGCGCAGTTTCACTCTTAAAAAAGTAAAACAAGTTAATATCTCTATACCATGAATGACTTTGAGCAAGGCAACATTCACTACATGGCTAAGGAATATTATGAAGCCACAGAATGTTATAAAAGATTTTTACAACAAGAGCCAGAAAATTATATAGCACTACATAATCTTGGAATCGCTCTTTGTCAATTAGGGCAGGATCAAGAAGCATTAGAATGTTTTGAATTACCTTGTAAACATGATTATGCAGAAAGTTGGCTTAGTCGTGGTACCGCCTTGCGTAATCTAGGTAGATACAAAGAAGCATTAATTACCTTTGCACATACATTTGCATTAGACCCCAAACATCCAACCGCATATAGCAATTACGGAAATACATTACGTGAGTTTGGATTGCCCGAACTTGCTGTGCCATTCTTAAAAATAGCACAAGAACTAAAACCAAATGATGTAAACTATGAATTGAATGAATCAGTATGTCATTTGATGAAAGGTGATTTAGTTGAAGGTTGGAAAAAATACAATGCTCGTTGGTATTATCAAAGTGATATCAGTTTCAAACCTAATTTACCCGGTCCTGAGTATGATGGTTCACAAGACATTGTGAATAAAAGAGTGTTAGTATATTATGAACAAGGCTTTGGTGATAGCATACAATTTATTCGTTTCATTAATGTTTTAAAACAAAAAGGGGCTATCGTTTTATTGATAACAAAACCCCAATTGTTTGATTTGTTTAAGTTTAATTTTCCTGATTTAGAAGTATTAAATGCTGATGACCAATTACCTGTATATCATTTTCATGTAGCATTGATGGATCTTCCTAAATGCTTTGGTACTACAATTGATACTATCCCCAGTCCATCGGCATATTTAGATGTAGATGAAGGAATGAAACAAACATGGAAACAATTGTTAGGACCTAAAACAAAGAAACGTATTGGGTTACTATCTAGTCCAAATAAGGTTGCATTCATATCTCGTTTTCGTAGGATAGAGTTAGAAAAGTTATTGTCAATCATAAATGATGAATATGAATTTGTTAGTCTATCGTATGAGGTAGATGAACAAATTTTAGAGTTATTAGCTAAACACAATGTTAAAACATTCCATGAAAATATATCAGGCTTCTACAATACTGCAGGATTGATTAGCCAACTAGATTTGGTGATATCAATTGATACCGTCATACCTCACTTGTCCGGAGCACTTGGCATACCCACATGGGTAATGTTAACTGATTATGGATGTGATTGGAGATGGTTTATGAACCGCAATGATAGCCCATTCTATAATTGTATGAGGTTATTCCGTCAAACAAATGGTACATGGGATAATGTACTAGAATCTATAAAGTTAGAACTACAAAATTTAGGTTGACATAAATTCGTTTCCTGTGCTATAATATGCATTATGAAACGAAAAATCTTATCTTTTACTATTGAACAGCCCAAACATCGGGCTCATAGAGTGTTGTTTTCTAGCAACACTCCGTTCAAACCCAAGGTCGTACAGTCCAAGAAAGGTATGTACGTTCGTAAATCCAAGCATCCAAAACTCAACGAAATTTGACAACAAATGGTGTTGGGTATATAATAGAGTCTTATTCAGTCAAAAGGAGTTCAAATGAACATCAAGCAAATTAATACTGCTATCATGCAGGGTGACTTCACTAACGAAGAATTGAATAGCATCGGTGATGCAATGCGTTTTGCCCGTGCCCAACTAGTGGTACGAAACAAATCGGCATTGACGATCGGTTCCAATGTGAAATTCACAAGTTCAACCCGTGGTACAATCTCCGGCGTTGTAAAGAAAATCAATCGCAAATTTATTATTGTTGATTCCTCTAAGCCAGGTTCATTCATTAATAATGTTTGGAGAGTTCCCGCTAACATGTTGGAGGTATTGTAATGAGTAAGATGGCTAACTTATATATGGAGATTGAGGAAATGCTTGAGAAAGGCACACATCCTGCGACAATCTCCGCGGTACTTGATGTGCCGGTGATTTTTATCTATGATGTAGTGGAATCTATTGAAGGCCAGACTGAGGAATTTAGTCCTTTTAGGACAATAAATTCTTAAAAAGGTTGACAATAAATCGGTTTGGGTATATAATAGAGTCTTATTCAGTTAATTAAAGGATTTCAAAATGGACTACGAATTAGATTTTGACTTTTTGTTCAATGTTTATACTGTCACTATCAACGGTGACGTAGTATTGACCGGTACAGATGACTATGAGGAAGCACAGGAATACGCAGAACAATTGGCTGAAGAATTGTGCCAAGGTTGACAATAAATCGGTTTGGGTATATAATAGAATCTTAGACAGTAAAGAAAAGGAAACAAAATGGCTTACATGAATCAGGAACGCAAAGCAAAGATTACTAAAATGCTTAAGCCCATCTTGGCTAAGTACAAGGTTAAAGGCTCACTGAGTGTCCGCAATCATAGTACTATTGTATTAACGCTCAAATCCGGTGCTATTGACTTTATTGGAAATAGCAACAAGATTTGTGGTAATGACTTTTATCAGGTACAACGTGGTTTCAAGCCCAATAGTAATGGTTACGATCAGGTGAACCCTTACTGGTTTCAGGATCACTATGACGGTGATGCTAAATCTTTCTTAACCGAAGCATTCAAGGCATTGAAGTCGGCCGACTGGTATGACGAATCTAATGCAATGATTGACTATTTCAACACTGCCTACTATGTCGATGTTAACATTGGCAAATGGGACAAGCCCTATAGTTTGGAAAAATAAATGTTAGAAAAAATCTTTACATTTATTGGTACTCACGCCGAATCAATCGGATGGGCACTACTAGTCTTAATTGGTCTTTCACTATTGTGGAAGAACAACTAATAATGGGTAACACAATGGTTGACAATAATGTCCGATTGTGTTATCATTATAACAGTGCTGAGTAATATCAGTACATTTTTTAAACTTAGCTTTTTTAAAGGAAATATATGGCTAATTCTAATCAAACTTTCAAAGTCGCTGGTATTACTATTCACAATGGTAACGCTAAAGTTCGTTTCACAGATGACATGGTCCGTCGTATCAAGCAGTTCACTAAAGGTGGTGCTAGTCGTGTAGACTTTGTTGAGCTACCTTCAGAAATGACAAAAGTAGAAGCATTGAAATATCTTGCAACATTACCTGAGTTTGCAAGTGCATCAGATCAGGCAACTATTGCCGATACACTTGCTGACAAAACTAAAGAAGCAAGTAAAGGTGAAGTTAAAGTTAAAGCTTCAAAAACAAAGCCAAGCATTGATGCAATTAAAGCACGTGCTAAAAAATCAAAAGTGTCCGCAGAAGATGTATTGTCTGCTATTGCTGAATAATTAACAGGGCTTAGGCCCTCTTACTATGAACATGAATCTATCTACCTTTCGCCGATCATTTAATCCTCGTAGAGAATTTAATCCTGCAGATAAAAAAGATTTGCTAGAGTTCAAATTCTTTAAGAAGAATGGCAAATGGAAAACAGGGTGTCCATTCTTTCTTGAGGATCCGTTTGTTGAGATTCCGGCAATGTGTGAAAACAAATTCACAACTTATATGCTAGAGAAGATGAAATAAAAAAGGCCCCTTAATTGGGGCTTTTTTATGGGTTGTTAACCGATTTGATGACCCAATAATCATCGCTCATTGATGGACTAATGATATCAAATGGCATATAAAAATATCCATTATCACCCCAACTAGTTCCCCAGCTATTTCTTGCAATAAAAACTTTTTTAGTTTTGTTGTATCCAACAATCAATACAGCATGACCACCTAATAGTCTTTCACGTTTTGTATTTGGATAAGGCATAATACCTGTTCTAGCAACATTATTTGACATAAAACTTGTATAGACATTGAAACCCATTATAATTGGATATCCATTTGTTAATGCATCTATGAATCCATCTAAGTTAGTTAATCGTTCATAACGTGTCACCTTACGATTTAGTGCATCGTTTTTTGCTTCTGTGATTGGTTCTTGTCTATATTTTCTAATATCATGGGGCCATAATGATTCTAAGCTTGCGCCATATTTATTAGTTGATTTAATTCCATCACGTATATAAGCACCACTGTCATAATTAACTGTACCCAATGTCAATCGTTCATAGTAGTAGATGAACAGTCTGCTGATATCACGATATTTGCCATTGCGTTTGTTTAGTAATTCTATTGCGCCGGCAATTGCTTGTCCAGTACAGCTTCCAAGATTACCTTGATTTTCGATTGGACTACAATAACTTCTTAAGTCAACTACATTAGGACTAGATTTTGTTGTTAGTTGATATTTGTAATCTCTACTATCTAATTTATCAGGTACCCATTGCAAAATATGTTTTTTTGCAAGTGTCCTAGGTTTAATTTTTTTAGCGACAGGCTTATTAAAGGTATGATCCTCGTCCGTGTTTATAATCGTGCGAGGATCTTGTTTCATTTTGTAGGTAATTTGCTTCTATGAAAACTCCAGAAGTCTGGATCACCTGGTTTTGGATCTTGTTGTTGTAAGTTCATATCGTCTCCTTAATTAAATGTGAATGGATAGTTGAATGTTGCAGGATATGACAATGCAGGATTAATAAAGAATACAATAGTTGATCCTGAATTGTACGTAACATTAACTGTACTTGATCCATATGTACTACCTGCACCCCAGGTAACTGTTTTTGTTCCCGTACCATATGTTGCAAAGAATGCTTGATTGTTTGCAGTTAATGCACTAATAGCGACACCAGTGCCACCGACATTCGGGAAAACACTACTAGGATTATTAATAGTAAATCCAACTGAACCGTTAACAGTAGCAGTATTATCCTCTAGATCACCACCTGCTGTTACCGGAGGAGGCATCTCATTATAACCAGTTACATTGTCCCCGCTAGGGCCCGGCCCCGGTGTGCCAGCACCTATATCAATGCCACTGCCAATATCTATTCCGCCTTCTATTCTTATTCCCGGTGCTACCATAATGTTATCCTTTTGTCTATTTAGTATCCGAATCTTGCTTTGTAAGCGTTGTATTCGGTTTGCATTTGTGCAGTAGTTAGCACACCAGTCCAAACTTTTACCATGCCAATATCGCCGGCTGCACATTCATTTCCGTCACTCTTGCTGTACAATTGCAACTGATTGAATCCACTGATACTAGCATTTGTAGCAGTGTAGGTGGGTGTTGCAGTGGGTTGGACAGTAGTAGATGAAAATACATTGCCTACTGTTGTAGTTTTATTAAATGTTACAAAATCTATGTGCCACACTATGTCTCTGGTAGCACCGGTTAGGTTGATGCTGACTCCGTTGGAGAAGTAAACTTTGGGATAGTTTGAATATCCTCCCATAATAAAATCTGGAGTTCCAGTGTCAGAATTTAACAATCTACCGTAATTTGCTGTGAGACCATTATTCAACTTGTAGGCCATCATCACTGTGTATGATGTACTAGATGGAATGTTTGGTCCACCGGTAATGAAAGCATTGATCCCATCACCGCTAAAGTAGTTGCTGAATATACCACCTTGGGTACCGAACCAATTGATTCTTGCTCCTACCATACTGGTTGAACCCTGTGTTACACTTGCGCTAACTGTCCAAGTTGATCCAGATCCAGATACAATGTATGTACCTGCAGGAACTGAACCACCAGTTACAGTCATTCCTGTTGTGATTGTGCCGGTAACACCACTCACAGTCAGGGTTGTTCCTGTGATGCTGCCGGTGAATGTTGCAGTAGGAGTACTATATGTTAATGTATAAGTGCCGGTGACATCAGTAGTACCTGTTGTGAGACTTGGTGCTTGTACTGTTGTTACAACAGTGCCGGTATTGGTTATTGCAAACAAGTTTGCTGACAGATCCATAAACGGTGCGGCAGTAAGTGGTAGCAACAACTGTGTGCCGGATATTGCTCGTAGTGTAGTTGTTGGTGGAGTAAATGTTCCTGTGTAAACTGCTGTGCCTTTGACCATACGCAGATTGGATATTTGTCCTGTCAGCCAAAGCCCACCAATGGCTGTGCCACCTATGTTGACATAAGGTGCTGATAAATCCAAACTGCCCGTATAAGTGCCGCCACTGACTCCGCCCACATACAAAGTGGTTGTGCCTGAATTTCTAACCAAGGCCACGTGCGTCCATGCATTCAGTGTCACCGCAATTGAGGACGTGATTAGTGCCACTGAGGAATAATATATAGGAAAAAGAGTATTATTGTTGAGCCCAAAAAAAGCACCATCTGTTTCCACTGCTGAATATCCTGTTTCTTGCCCACGAGTGTCTATAAATGCTTGGTAGCCTGTGCTGGCAGTTGGTCGTACCCAGCACTCCCAGGTAAAGTTGCCGGTGCCCATAGCGGTGCTGTCACCACCTGTAGTTGATAGTCGTTGGGATGATCCATTAAAACTTGAACTGGTTGTAATGCTAGTACCGGGTAATGCACCTAACGCAGATGCATCTAAATTGTAGAGCAATGTCGTAATTTCACTAGCGGGTTTCCAATTACTGACCACAGATTGCATAATGCCACTCATTATGCTACTCCTGTACCGTTAATCATCCAAGTATCACTTGCGACTTTCATTAGTGTTGCCATAGCGTAAGTACTTGCAACTCTGTTACCAGCAGTTGAGTTGCCTGCCATATACAATGTTACACCACTTGCCGCATTGACTAAAACGTTGCCTGCAGATTGAACAACAATACTGATTGCTGTACCAGTAGCAAAAGCTACAGTTGCATTAGTTGGAATTGTTAATGTAAAGTTACCTGCTGATGTTGAGTAGTAATGCTTACCTGCATCAGTTAATGCAAGTGTAGCATTAGCAGCCGCAATTTGTGGAATGTTCAAGTAACCGATAGCAAAACCATTTGTATTACCTGTGATGTTACCAGTAACATTTAAGTTACCAGTGATGTTAGCTCCAGTGCCGGTTACTGTCATTGTAGTATTACCAACTGCGGTGATAGTTACATTGCCATTTGCTGTTGCGATATTGACATTACTGTTGCCATTAGCGTGTGGGCCAATCAAGTTGCCAACGGTGACGTTACCATTAGCACTTAATGTTCCAGTTACTGCAATACCTGTACCTGTAACATTAGCCACACTATTACCGGCAGCATTTAGTATCATCCAACCACTACTAGCTCCTGACCCTTGATAGTAACTTGTATAACTATCCCAGAATGTAGTAGCACCTGAGGTATATTCAGAACCAAAGCGGCCAATTTCTTGTCCTTGTGCGTCAGTGTTTGTACCGTTTTGTGACTGAACTTTCCAAGCTGTGTTAGCACCAAATGCGTATGTACCTGTAACACCTTGAGCACCTATACCAGTACCCAATAATATCTTACCGGCAGTTAAACCGTAAGTGCTTGGATTCCAACTGATGCCGCCACTAGCTTTGAATGGTAAATTGCCTGTTGTATTAGTTGCTAATAATGGGCTATATTCTTGATTATTACTGACTAAAGAAACATTAGCGTTTAATGCTGTTACACTAGTAAGTTGATTACCATTACCAATAAAGAAGTTGCCAGTAATATTACCTGTAGCACTTACAATGCCGCCTGTTACTAAGTTACCACCGGTGACGTTACCAGTTGCAACGATTAATCCAGCTGTTCCTAAGTTACCTACGTTAGCATTACCAGATACGCTTAAACTTGTTAGTGTACCGACTGAAGTAATATTAGGTTGTGCATTTGTGTATACTGTACCTGCTACTAATGCATTACCTACTTGACCAGAGACATTAGCACCTGCTACTGCATTTGCTGATGCCGCTACTGTTGCGCTAGATGCAAGACCTGTAAGTGCACCAGTGAATGTTGTTGCAGTTACATTACCTGCATTGATATTGCCTGTTACTGATAAACTTGTTAATGTACCTGTACTTGTTATATTTGGTTGCGCCGCAGTTGTTACAGTACCTGCTGTTGTTGCAAAAGTTGCATTTGCTACTGTGCCTGTCACATTGGCACCAGCAAGACCAGTCAATGCTTGTCCGTTACCAATGATATTGCCAACTGATACATTACCAGTTGTAGTCATTGTATTACTACCGTAACTTGCTAAGAATGTTGCGACATTACTGTTACCATATCCAGCTGGGGCAGATGCAAATACACCGTTGCCGTATAATATGTTACTTGAATTGCCGTCTGTATTCAATGATGCTATATTACCTGCACCAGATACATTTGCTAATGCGACTGCATTTGCTGTTGTTGCATATGTTGCTAGATTAGCAGTACCATAAAAGTTGCCAGTAAAGTAGTTAGCTACTGCGCTATTACCTAAACTAGCATTACCAGAACGAATGTTAGCCAATGAAGTAAATGTTACTACTTCACTTGAAATACCTACATTGGATCCAAAAGCTATTTCAGCATTACTTACATCCCAACCCATCCAAGCAATCTTTGCGTCTGTGTCGTAGTAGTTTAATGCTGTACCAACATCTTTGCCACTGTTAGCAATTGGTGCCGCACCATTAGCCCCTGTTTGTAAATTAATGATTGGATCACTGATTGATAGTGTAGTTGAATTAATATATGTTAATGTGCCATTAACTGTTAAGTTACCACCAATAACAGCATTACCGGACATATTTAATCCAACGCCTGCAATATTACCACTCGTTGATAAATTACCACCAGCGATGTTACCTGTACTTGGTTCAACAGTAGCATAGTTTACATATTTTAGATTACCATCATATGTCATTATACTCATAGCACCGTTAGAGGTGATATCTTGTGCTACTGCTGGTATTGGTAAACTAGTTAATCCACTACCGTTACCTAAAATATAAGCGCCTGTAATATTACCAGCAACACTTAATGTATTGCCATAAGTAACTTCTTTGCTAGTAGTATTGTAGAACATAACTTCAGCAATATTTGAAGTATCATTACGAACTGGTGCTACAGTGAATGTATCGGCTGTGGTTTGATCTAATGCACTACCAGTAGCATTTAATATGATTGAGTTGTTGCCTTGATTGTTTTGACCGGCACCGTAACCAACGGCCACTGCGGCTTCACCTTGTGTGTCAGAGCCAGCATCGGCGCCAATGGCCACTGCGAAGTTGCCTTGAGTATTGCTACCAGCATAGTTGCCAACGGCCACTGCACCACTACCTTGAGTGGTTAGACCAGCACTTTCACCAACAGCCACTGCGTCGCCTCCTTGGTCTGTAGCACCAGCATCGGTGCCAATGGCTGTGGCGTCGATACCTTGACCTGTTGCTCCAGCACCTTTGCCAACGGCCACTCCCCCGTAGCCTTGAGTAGTTTGTCCAGCATTAGCACCAATCGCTATTGCGTTAACGCCTTGCGTGGTCTGTCCAGCATATAATCCAATAGCAACTGATTGTGTGCCTTGAGTACTTTCACCTGCACTGTGACCAATAGCCACTGCGTCATCACCTTGTAAAGCCTCACTGCCACCGGAATTTTTTCCAATTGCTACTGCGGATGATCCTTGGATTACACCTGCATTTTCTCCGATTGCAATACTTTGATTACCTTGACTATTTTCACCTGCACGAGATCCAATAGCAACAGCACCTATTCCCTGTGCATCAAAACCAGCCGATCTACCAATTGCTACTGCATTAGCGCCTTGAGTAGTGTTACCACCAGCATCTTCTCCGATTGTTATTGATGACGCACCTTGACCGCCTTGACCAGCATTTTTACCAATTGCTATTGCGGCATTGCCTTGACCGTCAAATCCTGCATTCTGACCTAGGGTTATTATAGTAGGTCCACTGTTACCAGATTTATCGTCTATCTGTGACCAAGTAACGTTACCGCCACCTAAGGACACTTGAGTACCATTAGCGTAGTTAACTGCGAAAGTATTACCTGGTAATCTTAAATTACCGGTATTGTCAAAGAGCCAGTAGTTTACTGTAGTTGCGTTATTACCTACAGCAATCACTACATTTCCTTCGCCACCACTTGGGTAATTCATTGCTATTGATGCAACACTATCGGGTGCGCTGGCATTTGCTGTCCAACCTATTGTTACAACGGAGTTAGCACCTTCTCCTACAATTTCTAGACCCTCGTCATATTGAAATATCCTTGAACCACTACCAGCTCCTGGGCCAATCACTAAATTACTTGGTGTATCTAAGTTACCATCTGTGCTAAATGTCCATTGTGCTGAGTTTCCATTGGCATTATCGCTACCGATCACAACATTGCCGGCGGCTTCTAATTTTACATACTTGATATCGGAGCCAAAGTATTGATCAAAATAAGCATTGTTGCCTGTGTCAAGGTGTATGTGTGTGGCAACATCGCCACCACGCACTCGAATATATTGTAAATTGCCCACGCTTTCGGTGCCTGGAGCAAGATACAATCCGCTGTCGCCATACTGATCGCCAGTGCCTATGACTGCTTGATCGTTGAATGTCACATTGCCTGTGTTGCCACCGCCACCGGCAGTGTCATATGTGATTTCACCAGTAGATGCATCATAGTACATGGCATTTGCTGTATTACCTTGTCTTACTGGCTTGACTGTGAATGTATTTGCCACAGTTTGCTCTAACGCACTACCGGTAGCATTTAATATGATTGAATTGTTTGCTTGATTAGTGTAACCAGCCGATTTACCAATTGCTATAGATTCGGTACCTTGTGTGTCGTTACCAGCCTTAAAGCCAATAGCAACTGCATTAGCACCTTGTGTGCCGTTACCAGCATCTGTACCAATAGCTATTGAAGCATTGCCTTGCCTGTTTCCACCAGCACCTGCTCCAATTGCGATTGAAATAAAACCTTGTGAAATTTGACCGGCTTCTTTACCGATAGCCACAGCTTTAGCGCCTTGTGTAGTTTGACCAGAATATAAACCAAGAGCGACCGCCTCTGTACCTTGATCTTCTTCACCTGCACTATGACCAATAGCTACCGCATTATCATTTTGATAGGCAATACCTCCGCCAGCATTTTGCCCAATTGCTACTGCGGTTGATCCTTGATTAGCACCAGCGTTCTCTCCTATAGCAACACTTTGATTACCCTGATCTGTAAAACCAGCACCATAACCAATTGCAACCGAACTTATACCTTGATTAGTCTGACCAGCATTTTGTCCAATCGCCACTGCATCTTCCTTTTGACCAGTCTGTCCAGCACCATCACCAATCGCTACTGTGTCATCACCTTGATTAGTCTGACCGGCATATACACCAATCGCTACTGCACTGTTGCCCTGTGTAGTATTACCAGCATTTTGTCCAATTGCTATTGAAGCCTCACCTTGTGTATCAACCCCAGCACTATAACCAATAGCCACTGAGTTATTGCCTTGTGTGTTTTGTCCAGCACCTGCACCAACTGCCACCGCTTGTAGACCTTGTGTAGCATTACCAGCATTATAGCCGATAGCTACTGCAAGATTGCCTTGTGTTTCTGCACCAGCATCACTGCCAACCGCTACCGCATAGGTACCTTGTGTATTTGCACCTGCACCTGCACCAACAGCCACAGAATAAGCGCCTTGTGTGTTTGCACCAGCTCCATCACCAAATGCAATAGCCGCCGTAACTGTATCTTTTATCACTGCACCGTTTGGCAATGTTAGGTTACCAGAGGTATCAAATGTCCATTGATTAGTGTTAGCACCGGTGTTAGATTCTATTACAACACTATTAGCACCAGCCAAAGTTGCTGTGTTACTAGCATAGTCTAAACCTAAGTTTACCTTATAAGGATCAGCAAAGTTAGCAGTCAATCCTGATGTACCTGTACCTAGTGTCCATACAGCACCACCGCCTGGTACAGTTAAGTTACCATCTGTGCCAAATGTCCACATAGCATTACTACTATTACCATTATTACTGTTGATAACAATATTACCTGTATTTGCTAACTTAACATAGAAGTTATCACTACCTAAGAACAACTCGGTTGCATACAAGTTTCCACTTGTCATGTGTACATGGTCCCCGTCATTCGCTGTTGGATATATTAATAACTGTTGATTGGCAGTAGTTCCACCTGCCGGTTTTAAAGCAATAGCACTACCACTAAGTGATTGGTCTGGAATGTTGGTTTCATAAACAATACTGCCTAATGGCAAGGTCAAGTTACCACTAGTGTCAAAGGTCCAAGTCTTTGTGCCACTGACATTACCTGTTTGTATAGACACATTACCATCAATATTGACAGCGACATTAGCAAAGTTATCAGTACCAAGAATAACAGTCTCACCGTTGCCAGCAATGTGAATGTCTGGGCCTGCGGTTAGAAAGATATCCAAATAAGCACTAGCGTTAGTAGAGTCTGGTTGTAGTTTTAAGTTACCTGTACCAATGATATTAATATCATCAAATGTTACATTGCCTGTATTAGCACTACCACCTCCATAAGGTTGACCATTAGCATAGTTGATACTTGATGTATTACCCGGTAATGTTAGGTTACCATCTGTGCCAAATGCCCATTGATTGCTGTTAGTTCTGTCACTGACAACAAAATTATTATCACCATTTCCAAGAATACCAAAATCCCATTGTTGGGTAGCATTGGATTGATCTTGCAC
>Ga0114973_10001431_pt1 | contig 17840 bp, 27 predicted proteins | sample M_140807_MF_Meta_FD_87025 | JGI IMG/M metagenome (GOLD analysis project Ga0114973, IMG submission 87025) | Freshwater microbial communities from Lake Montjoie, Canada to study carbon cycling - M_140807_MF_MetaG | ecosystem: Environmental > Aquatic > Freshwater > Lake | place: Lake Montjoie...
CTTTAACCAAAGAGCTCATTGCAGTGACAAAGCTAGCGACTGTCTCGAATCTTGCTGTGCTAGGCGTGGTCTGAGTGGCGATAATTGGCGTTGGGATGATGTATTCGTGTGAATTTACACCCTCGACCGATATTGTAAAACGCCTGTTGTTTGGATTAGCATAAAACGTAAACGTGTCATTTACATCCAGCACACCTGAATTAAGAGTGATAACACCGGTCAGGCCCGCACCAATTGTGAACTGGCCGGAAATACCGCTTGCTGTATTCTCTGTCAGTGTGCCGTCAGCTACAAGACCAGCTTTGTTATAGATGGAATATGTGGCACCTTCGATTTGAAGACCTGGCGTGATACTGGTTGGTGCACCTGTTATCACAAGCAGGTAAGAGTCTTCCTCAGCTCCAGTGAACGTCCCGCTAATGTTTAATTCAGCGTCAGTAGCCCCATCTGTGAGGCTAAAAACAGCGTCTTTGTAATCGGCTTGGTTTAAGCCGGCTTCGCTGGTGACGTAAGCGTCGTGGAAAACCAATGGGTTTTCAGCTGTCACCGGTCGTAGGTTTATTCTTCCGTAGTCAATGCCAGTGAATAGTCCGAGTCTGCCCCAGCCGAACTCCTTGGAGCCGTCTGCGGAGATTGCGACGGAGCTTAAAGCTTCATCGAGACCTTCCTCGTATTCAACACCGACGCGAACCACGTAACATTGGTTACCTTCTTCAAGGTAAGCAAGCACTGCATACATCAGATAGCTTTCAACGAAAGGCTCACCGAACGTATCGAGAGCCTGTTGCGCCGTTGTAATGTATGTTGGTGTATTCAGAGGACCGCGTTGAGCGGTGCCAACAAAAGCTGGGCGTAGGGGGCCTACAGCAGCTGGCAAGACACTAAGGTCTATCTCTCTTGGAAAAACACCCGGACTTAAATATACTGCCATTGTGCGTACTCCATCAGTCTCATAGGCGATCTGATGTATCTTTGCGTAGCCTTCGGCAGCACCTTAAATCATCATGCCTGCGAATTGCTATCAAAGACCACCTTAAGAAATCCACGCTTACACAAGTTCTCAATCTGATCCATCATGAGATGGTCTTTAGGTAACAAAGCATCTTTGCCTGGCGCTAACCTCACCTGGTTCTCATTAGTATAGAACTCAGTACCTGGAGGTCTAACTTGCAGAGAAATCATCTGGCGGCTGCAATTGTAAACTCTAATCTCGTCGGAAATAGCCATGTGTGCCTCAGTTCAAAGGTTCTGACCAAATAGTAGCATTGTACTGCGATGAAGGAGCAAGAGTATCACCAGATCTCTCACCAATAACACCAACAGTTCCCAATACTGTAGGTACTAACTTCGGCGGCAGAGGCAGCCAAGCTTCAGCAGTAAAAGAAAACTCATACCTCACATTAGCCTGCTGATCAAACCCAGTCTCCTTATCACTAGCATCAGAGCCACCCTCAAACCTCAACTGTACATTGCCAGCCAAATGAGTATCAAACATCCTGAACTCAGCTATGGGATTAAACCTAGTCGCGATCTGATAATTCACATACTCAGCATCACGCTTAAACTCAGTCCAGACTATCATAGAATACTTCACTAAAAAAGGCACAGGGCGGTAATACTTAGCAGCAAGAGTACCAGCCTTGTTCATATACCTGAAACTCATAGAATGATAAGTAGGACTAAACTTGTCTTGATTAAACTCAAAGCTCTCACGAGTAATAGCAGCCAAAGGCAATCTAACCCGACCCTCGTTCAAATCATCAGCCCATATCAAAATGCTCTTATCTCCACCCGAAATCTTCACACGCATGAATCTATAACTGTCTTTGGTCGGCACCCTAATACCAGAAAAATATTGTTTAATAGCATCATCCAAAGATCTAAACCCAGGCATCAAAAACTCTTCGAGATGATAAGGATACGTCTCTAATTCCTTACCACCAATGCCCGTTCTGCCACCCTCAGAATGACTTGACTGCCTAACAGAAGGAATCTCAGCCAACCCCAGAGGTAAATCCCTGGTGGCTTCTGGTGACTTGATCGAAAAGTCAGAATTAAAATTATATGTCCCCATGTTAAGACAGCTTTCCAATCACTACATTAGGGTCACGAAGAGTTTTTAGATAAGCCAAAGTAGATTCACTCAGCTTATCACGTTCTTCCTTAGTGAAAACCTGAGCATTACCAACCACCTTGGCTTCCAAATTAAGAACACTATCGCTCACACTCCTAGGAGACTTCTCAAACTTCGGAGAATAGCCTAAATCCTTTAAATCCGCAGAAATATTCGCTGCAAGCTTATTAATAAGCCTATGGCTAGCAATGGCCAAAGCCTTCTTAATATTAGATTGATTCACGATAAGCTCCATTAGCATGAACCTGAATCTCTTCAGCCATCGGAGGTAGCTCAGCGGGCCTCACAGCAATATCAGCATTCAACGTCTCTACATTACAGGTGAAATAAATCCAAGTGTACCGAAAATTCCCAGAAGGGGAAGCGTTTATGACCCTATAATTGCTCGGTGATCTGTCCTGCATAGCAGCATTGAATGGCAACTGGATAACGTCGCCAGTACGCAGCATCCTGTCACCAAAGAGACCGTATATCTGTCGATGGCTAAAAACCACTTCTGCTTTGTTAACAGAATCTGCGCCCCACTTCTTCAGTTCAGTCTCGATGGGAGAAGGCTTAAAGAACGCCTTGAGCAGCTCAGAAGTCCAATAAGTGGGATCGGCATCTTCATCCCAAACCACATCATAATCAGCGTTATCAGTGCGTACGAATACTTTCACTTCTGCGCCACTGATATTGATCATCTCATCAGCTAAAGTTCGAGCGGTCTTTATCTCAGGAGCTTCAGAATTAAAAATCGATAGAGACGAATTTTGTTTTTCCGTGTCTGATCTAAAGTCAGGAGCGGCTTCGTCAAACGAGCCCTGTGACCCAAGCACGTCAGATCCAAACTGATAAATAGACATGAAAAACTCCCTCTGGAGTATCTTTAAATTACGATTTTATCTGCCAAGGAGGGATTGGGGGCAATATACCACCGAGAAGCAAACCAGCCTGAGCATCAGTCACGTAGGGACTTTGTTCCGGACTTGGTATGTCTTTAAAATCAGGAGAAGGGCAAAAACCTGTATCATTCATTTTGCAATAATCAAAACTCTCAGTCACAGTCTGATCTACTACAGCCAAACTACGCAAAATCGCATAATAATCAATAAGATTATTACAAGGACAATCTCTAGATTGCCCTGGGAATACGAAAAACCTAGTTCTCCAACCGCCCCTGCCCCAGTCTACCCCGTATTTAACATAAGACCCAGGTATCCCAGCAAGAGCGTCCTTTAAAACCACATATCCACTACCACATTTTAACTCATTTGCATAAGCATACGATAGAGTTCTGCTCGAGACATATGAAGTGGGCTCACACCCTGGCACAATCAGACGATTGCCGGGCAATATTTCGATTTGGTGTGATTCAAAAACTTTTGACATCTCAGGCTCCTTACCACGTATGAACGCTTAGTGGTTCACCTAAGAGAATGGCCTCATTAATGATTTCTTTTTTCTTTTCTTCACCCTCAGTCACCAGTTCACCACCATCATAACTAATGCTTCCACCATCTGGTGTTGGCATACCATTGATTTTACGACGACCAGCGCCGAGAGCAATTCTGGCCTCTGCTGTCATCATTTCATAAGTGAGGTATCTTGCCTGCGGTGATCTAAAATGAGTCACAACTGGGATGTATTGGACGACCACCGGAAAGGCACCCTTTGGCGTTGGGTATAGCCTTATTTTTTGATCTTTTGAAGAAAGGCTATCGCCGGTACCAGTGCCTGTCCCTTCATTGATCACTTCCCAGTGGCCCTCAGTGCCAAGTACTTTTTGGGAGAATTTTTTATAAGCAGCAAGAAGATGGTAATCGACAAGTATGTTTTGGATGCCAGATATATTACCTATATTGAATAGAAATGACTCCGCCCCGAACACGTCATCTATTCTGGTTGTAAGTGGGTCCCAATTACAAGATTGAATCCAATATGCATCTGCAGGCATTGGATACGTATTTTTCAAAGGCGTTGTATAAAACATGGCCAGTTTTTGTTCGCGTGGAAAGTAACCTGCGATGAAATCACCGGCCACTTTAAAGATCGTTTCCCATTGATCTTCTTGAATTTCAACGGCAACATTCGGATAGCCAAGCTTAGATAACACGTATTTCTTACACGGGTCACTGTTTAACTTTAAGACAGAAGGTAAGTCTTGAGGCCCAATAATTGCCATGTTTTTCTCCTATTTTATTATTTGAGTTAACATACCAGTGGTAAATAATATGATGATTAGCTAGCGTATTGAGGGAACTATGGACACACAAGATTTCATAAATCGTTCAAACGAAACACACTGTAATAAATACAACTATAAAAGCGTTGTTTACAAAAACACCAAGACAAAAGTCATAATAATCTGCGAGCAACATGGAGAATTTCAGCAAACCCCAGCAGAACATTTGCGAGGGAATGGATGCAGGCAATGCTTCTACGATTCGCTACACAGCACATTAGCACAATTCATAGTAAAAGCAAGATTAATACACAGCGACACTTATAGCTATGATAAGGTATTTTACAAATCGGCTAGAACTCCAGTAACAATTATATGCAAGACACATGGTGATTTTGAACAAATGCCATACATACATATTTCCGGCTCTGGCTGCCCAATTTGTTACAAAGATACCCAGATAAACAGCACAAATAAATTTATAGCTAAAGCCAGAGAGATACATGGAGACAGATACGATTATTGTGATTCTGAATATATTAATGATCAGACTAAGATAGCTATTACTTGTAAGGCACACGGCACGTTTTACCAACGAAAGAAAAATCACCTCGATGGTTCTGGTTGTCATGAATGTGCTAAACAATCACGACTCATCTTACAAAATGATTTCATTAATAGATCACAAGCAATCCATGCTGATTTATATAATTATGATAGTGCGAATTACAAAGGTTCATTCGACAGCATAACCATTACGTGCCCCATACACGGAAATTTCGAACAATTACCATCAAATCATTTGCAAGGAGCGGGTTGTAAGTTCTGCGCTATAGGAAAAACTCGTTCTAATACCGATGATTTCATACTCAAAGCATCATTAGTGCATCATAACAAATACGACTATACAGAATCAGTTTACACCACAGCCTTAGATAAAATAAAAATCATATGCCCAAATCATGGAGAATTTCAGCAGAAATCAAATAATCATTTACAAGGACAGGGGTGTCCATCATGCCCCACATCTACTTCAGTAGAACAACAACAAATAGGCGACTATATCTCCACTACACTGAAGCAAACCGTCACTATAAACGATCGTGTCGTCTTAAGCCCAAAAGAAATAGACATCTTAATAAAAAGTGCTAATCTTGGTATCGAGTACCATGGTTTATATTGGCATTCATATAATTTTAAAGAAACAAAAGAGCAAATTAACAGACACCAGGACAAAGCATTGTCCGCAAAAAGCAGAGGGATAAGATTACTGCAATTTTTTGAACACGAATGGGCTGTTAAACCCCATATCATTCAATCTATCATCAAACACCACTTAAAACTATCTGAAAAATTAAACGCTAGAGATTTAAAAATAACAACCGACATCATCCCATATGATTTTTATGCCCAAAACCATTTACAAGGTTCCCGTTATTCCTCGCATCATTTATGCCTGACAAATAATAATAACGAAATCATAATGGCGGCGTCCTTCAGCAAACACAAAGACGGATATGAGCTGATTAGAATGGCTACAAAAAATAACTTTTGTGTTCGAGGTGGCGTTTCTAAGATTATGGCTCATTATAAAAAATTATTAGGAAACAAACAGTTATTGACCTTTGCTGACTTTAGATATGCTAGTGCTTCTGGATATTTAGCAGCTAATTTTAAACTATTAAACATTACTAAACCGGGCTACTTTTATTACCATAATCGTAGTAAAATAATATTATCTAGGCAGCAATGCCAAAAACATAAACTAGTGAACTTATTACCGCTATTCGATGACAAATTAACCGAGTATGATAACATGTTTGTGAATGGCTATCGAAGAGTATGGGATGCTGGACATATTAAACTTGTTTTACCATCATTTTAGTCATTATGTTTTAACGTTTTTGGGTGCTTTACCTTTTCCCTGACCACCACTTCTTTTCCTCTTAGCTGCACTTGCCTTTTCTTTGTCTGTCATATCTGCGGCTTTTGCTGATGGCACGCATTTCGGATACTTCCTGTCTGGGTTATCAGCATCTGGCCTCCCACATTCAGGGTGTTTGCCATCTTTCTTTGCGCCAATGTCTACCCATTTTTCATTAAACCATGTACTGAGATCTTCATTCCAGCTTGCCTGCTTCTTGCCTTTGGAGTCAGGCTGTGTGCCTTTGCATACTTGTACTGCATAACCATTAGCGTAGGCACTTGGATATTTTTTGTATTTTCTTTTAGCTGCTTCTTTACCGCGTTTACACAGCTTCGTTTCTTCTATTAGCTTTTCATATTCAACTGTAAAAGTTTTCAAATCTCTGGCCTTTTTATCTTGGGAAATGAAAACCTCTGTTTCCGAAGATTATGCCGCTGTAATCCAGCCTGTGGACCTTTGCATTAGCATATAACGGAAGGTTCGGTGACGCTATGACACTATCTAGCAAGGTCTTCAACGTCTTGACTTCTGCATTTATATAAGACTTTGGAACATTAACATGTGGTGCAAATAACGAACCGATGTTACCCTGATTAGCGCTGAAGATATTAATATCTTCATTTGTAGCTAAGTTTTCAGACGATGAATGATAGAATCCGGTTATCATCAATTGGGCCGGGTAGTCACCGAATTGTGGCTTTATTGCTGATCCAAATGCCGTTTGGCTCATTGCAGAGTTATGGAAACCTGTTGTGCTATCGTATTGTCCACCGCCGGGAGCTGATATATTCAGATCACTTTCTTGGCTTAAGGCATCATAAAATTCGACGGCAAGTTTTTGCAGCGACCTTATGTGTACAAATCTCTTGCCTTGGATTGGTGTGACGCTGATATGTGCAGTAAACGGAGTCCACTTCATCTTTCATTTCCTCCGTTTGTATTTTTAATCCCAAGTTATTTCTACTAATTCTTCGGGAATAACCTCTACGACATCCGAAGGCAGCCTAAAACTATCAAACTCTACGTGCCAGTCATCTTCTTTCACGTAAGCTACTGTTCCTGAATCATTTGTCTTGCATATATAGCCTATACAGTGCACTATCTGAGGTTCAGCACCTAATTGCATTGCGACTCTGCGTCTATAGAAGACGATCTGTCCCGGTTTTAGCTTTATTGTGAGTATTTTCTTAGTGGATGAGGCCAATAATGATATTTCTGTCAGATTATGTCTTCCCATCTTCTCTAATGGGACACCACCCATTTGTGTCACGTACTGCCCGTCTGCGTATCTGGCAAGCCATACTAATCGCATTATGACCTCTTATAAAAAAACCCCGCCATTTCTGGCGGAGCCATTTGTTAGAACGTATATTCGTCAAGATAGTCGTGGCTGTTTATAGAGTCAAGAACGCTATCAGCCGCTAATTTGGATGCATATTCTTCGTCTGTCATCACATCCCAAGAGCAAACCCAAAGACAATATCCTTGTTTACCATGCCCATCGCAACTATGCACACCTACTGGTGTGTCGAATTCGATACCAACTTGCTTCGCAGCACTGCTGGTGAGAACTATGACCGTCGCCTGGACCGGCGTTGGTGTGCCTTGACCAACAAGCCACATCCTATCACCTTTGCGAATCGTGCGTGCCATTGCTAATCCTCAGATTCTCAAGTTTCGTCGTAGAGCCACGTGAAGGTTGCAGATCCAGTAGCACCAGGCTGAGCAGTTGTTCCAACACTCAGCTGATAAACGACATAATTTCCAAACTGTGCAGGTGTAGCCGAACCATAAGTGATCGATCCCGTCACCGGAAATGATGGTGATCCAGTAACATTATAAAGAAATGGGTCAGTAGGAGCAGCCAGCAATGCTGTATGATTGGTTATCGTCAACTGAGTACCGCTTGTGCCAACTGTACCGCCAGCTTGGTGATATGTTGTAGACTGATTAAAAACAGCGGCCACACCAGTGCCAAAGTTATTGGCCCCGTTCGTATACCATCGAATATTGTTGATAGTACCTGCGGGATTAGTGTAAGCTATAAGGCGAGTTGAAACCCAGTAGCTGTAATTAGTGCCAGCTGCGGGAATACGAACCGGGTTACTACTTGTTGTCGCCACAGAGTAATGGTTATCGTCAGCGTTAGCTACCGTATTACCACCGCTAATCTCAGCTGTAACCTGTGAGGCGCCTGTATTCGTGATCCTAACTATACCAATATTCGCGGCCATTCAATCCTCCTTTAGGCATATCAAGAAAGCAAGAAGGGGCACATTTGTGCCCCTTCTTTTTGATTAGTTTACGTCAGCGTAGGCAGTCAGAGCTGTCTTGGCATCTTTGAACAGATCATTTGCCAGAACGGTGGCAGAAGTGTTCTTGAGGAACCTGTCGCTACCGATTTGGAAAGCGAAGTCTTCACCCGTCATTCTTTCGATACCAGCAGTCAAGCTGAGTTGCTTGAACGTACCGACGACGATTGGAAATCCACGGCTGACACCAGCTGCAGCCTGGCCCATGTATGGGCTGAAATCCTTGGTATCTGTGTCGCGCGTCAAGACACCTGCCGTAATTTCCGAGCCAGGTATCACAAGAACCAACGGACGCAGGTTCTTAATGATGGCCGCTACGGAGTCGTAACGAGAAATGTTACGGCGAGTTCTTAGCGTACGAAAGACCGAAATGCTGGTGTTTAATGGTTGTGCGGACATGATAAACCTCCGTTAGTATGTGCCCAACAGTCAATTTATTTTTGCATAATAAAAATAAGACCCAGGTTCCTAAAAACCTGAGCCTAGAACAATCAAAATATCAGATATGACTGCTCACTCACAGGAAGCACAACCGACGTGCATCTTCTTCTTGAACAACCCGCCAAGGAGATTTCGCTTAGCCTTATGAGGAACGGCCTCTACGACCTCTTCCTTATAACCAACCACGACAGTCTCCTTCACAGTGATCTGCTTTTCACGAACCTCAGTGACAGGGACCCGTTTGATCAAAACAGGCTTCTTAACCACCACAGTCTCTTCGACGTATGCAACGGAATACTGAGGACAGCAATCACCAGCTACAGCAGTCGATGTACCAACCAACAGCAGCAATGTAGCAAAACTCTTCATGGGAATCTCCTAAAATGTCGTGAAACATCAATCAACTGGTCTCACTGAAAATATAATACTAGGAAAAAACACATGAAACTAATACAAATATCTGAAGCCAAAGATGCCCACATAATAAAACACCAAAGCGAAGCCATAGGAAAGTTAAAAACCTACATCACGAAATATAAAAACCAAAAAGCGATGAAAGCGATAGAGAAAATATTCAGCGATCCAGATATAAGCACTTGGAAACAAAACTCCTGGATAGTTACTGACACGATCAATAACCTAGAAAAAGATCAAAAAATAGATCAAACAGAAAAACAGAGTGCCATAGCACAGCTTAAAACTGTACTGACAACACCACCAGCAATTATAATATCATCACTTTATAGCATTCCAAAAGAACAATTAAAAGATACTGCTCTAAAAAACTTAAATCTAAGCCCCTCTGAAAACAAAAGACTAAAAAAGGGCCTAGGACCTCAAGGGTATATCGCAGCGTTATCCTCAGCAGACAATATGCGAAGTAGCACTTTAAAGAAAACGTTATTAGACATTTCCAAAAACAGCGACTCAACATCTCAATCCATAAGACAGTCAATACCAGGCGTTAACATCGTTAAAGACTTCTAAATATTTCTCTAAGATCATCAATATTAATGCCTTCAAAATCTATATAAGCATGGTTATTGCATTTCATGAACAGAAAAAGCATGTCGACCTCTTGTATCCTATCAGGCATCCCCACAATATCAAAACCGAGTACCTTACTGAAATCATGTAACGATTTACGGCGAGCATCATCGAATATCTCATAAATGAAAGATTCTTCCTCATTCATAAAGCTGCGATAAATGCGGTATAATTTATAAGCACAAACTGGGTCGGGCCTGTTAGTATTAAAACTGCCATGAAATTCATACCTAGATCTGAATATCTCAAGATTTTTGTATAAATCATAGTCCTCAAGACACACTATCGGCTCACACTCATATGCGATCGATAATTTTGATCTAAAATCAAAAGTCCGCCGCGCGATATAAGATTCACAATCATCCGCAAATCGTAATTTGTCGCCAACAGCCAAAACATCATCGTGTTTCAAAATGATGAAAAAACTGACGAAATCTTTGTTCGTCTCTATTGTTATACAAACACAGCTCTCATTCATACTTGCATCTCCATTTAGTGTAACCACGATATGTAATTAAAATACATCATCAAACGGCGAGAAAAATGGAAGAAAATCAGACCATAACACTAAAAAGACGAGTCTCGACAGACTTCATAGAATCACTGCCACAAGATATACTGGACATTAACGTTAAAATGTACCTGGTGGTAAAAAGAAAGCAAAGCCAAGACTGTGAATATGGCGTAGACGCTAGAATAGATCCATGCGAACTTAACCTCAAAAATAAAATCATTAGCTTCACTATCAATAAGAAATACAATCCAGGTATAGAGTCTTTTGATGATCTGGAACCAACATTTTTTGAATCAGCACAAGCAGCATTCACAATTTTTTGCTATTCATTGTGATAACCTTTGGCTTCACATTCAAGAACCTGCTTGGCCTCACCGCGTGATCATCAGAGCTACACCAAAAAGCAGTGGTGTAAACAGACACAGTAAGCTGAGCCAGATAAATACCCAATAACCTTTCCACAAATTTTTCCGTCCACATACCAGTATCTCGCACTCTCATCTTCTCAACCACAAGCAGTAGTTTATAACCCAAAACATCCAACACCTGCCTAGTACACATAAATTGACAATCGAAAACCATCCTGGGTTTGGATTCAGCAGCGAATTTATATGCTTCGGCATCGTATTTCCGAATCATATCCCAAATGTGGGTATTCACATCAAAAGAATTCTCTGAATACAGATCAAAATAGCGGAAATCATCAGCCAGCACCAAGTCGTTATTAGACTTAAGACATGACGCTATGCCAAGTGACGTGTCCTCATCGATGACCTCCAATAGCCCATCCCAAGTCTCGTTAGCGCTCCTCTGCATCATTGACCGACCACTCAAAAATGCAACATGGTTGTTTCCTATTAATTGATCAGCATGCTCCCAAACAGTGAGAATAGTGCTCGCGTTGCCTATCACAGAGCTCCATGCAGAATATGTTGGGTAGAAATCTGACTTGGCTATATAATCAGAATCTACATTAAAGTCGTCAGATATTTTTATATCTTCTACAGCGTCATGTTGTTCGATCTCTCGAAACCCTTCCGAATCCGAGAATCTTATAAGTTTTATCATTTTGATATTAGCCCTGAATATTTTACACCTAAAACTTGTACTTCTATCCCATCGTCCGATTTGAGCCTGAATCCAATTTGGCTAGACACCTCTCCAAATAGATTCCAATTCATGTGCGTTGTCAATAGTTCTGGAAATGCGGCGCTCCATTTTGTATACAAGTATCTAAGAATCTTCCAATATCTGTTATTCTTTCCCATGCTAGTGGAATACTTACCATAGTGTATAATGGGAATGTCTGCAGAATAAACATCATATCCAGCCTTCCTAGCCTGCAGACTGTAGTCGATACCATAAAAATGAAATCCATCTAAACTCTCATCAAACTTTAATTTTATATCTTTTGATGCAGCAAAGAAGCATTCGTCTATACAGTGTACTGCTGTTGCCTCTTTTACCCCATTCCAATATGGCGCTTTGCTCACAAATTCGTCATCATCATTATAAACAGTACCAACAGCTAATTTTTGATTTATTTGTGTCTTGCCACCCCAGCTACCTATATCAAGAGAACCATATTTTAGATCAATCCCAGCTGCACCTATTATTTTAATATCCTTAGTTAATAAATTATCTAATTTTTCTAAGCTCCCTGGCAGCAACGCAATGTCTTGGTGGGCATATATTATGTAGTCTCCTCTAGCCACTTCTCTACCAGCATTTAAAGCCTGGCTAGCATTGTAAATTCCACTATAATTAAATATTGGAACGTATTCAATGTCTAGTCTTTTTTGCTTCTTTATCGACTTCAGAAGACAATCATTAAAAATCTCTTTGTCACTTATACAGCAAACCACCGAATATTTTATGCTCTTCTTCAATTGATCATTCCATCAGCTTCTTGATGATACCCAAGACCGCGCAATAACGTAGCACACCTGTGGTGATAAGTATGATTATTTAACACTTCTTCCTTTTGTTTTCGAGCAACGTCTTTTGCAAGATCTGGGTTACTCAAATATCGCCCGACTAAGTTTTTATAATCCTGAGCGTCTCTAGCCACTACCATTGAAGGGATCATGGCTTTAATACTAGGAACAGGATCATGTATTGCTAGGACTCCTGATAAAGCTAGCTTAAAAGCTCTCTCAGGTATATCAAACCCAAATTGTTGAGTGTGTGCTTCCGAAATGCATGGGCCTATCTTACCGGTATTCAGAAATTGATTTGACTGATCTTCTGGTAGTCTTTCGACTTCGTGCTTCGAGGGCCATTCTCCCCAACCTCTAATAGAACATTGGTAAGTGTCAAGAACCGGCATTAGGTACTCGTCTATCGTTTTGGCCTTATAGGGCCATCTGCCCCCAAGGTATACTATATCATTATGCCGCCATAAACCAAGATCATAATATTGCAATCTATCACCAGCTACAGGCATCGGAACCCAAGGTATACAAAATACCGTTACCCAATACGACCAAATAATCGCGTCATTTTTTGAACCATACCCAAACACTAAGTCAGCTTTGTTACTGACCACCCACTCTTTATCAGCATCACTCTCGTTAATATGGCCTATATCAATAGGCCCGTATGGATTAACATGTATGGCTACTTTCGCCCTTCTGATATTTGGTATAGGCTCTTTATGCCCAGAACAGCCAATATACACATCTGGATCAAAGCTTGACCACTGCGCTAGGTCACCAGTATATCTCTGTATTTCGTGCCCTTTATCAGCGAACGCGCTCATGAGAGAGTCTGTTATGTAACCCCATGCGCCACCTACTCTTTTATTCATTAAGATCTTCAACAGTTCACCATTCCTGTTACTTGGGAAATCTGTAACTCAATTCTTTGACGAATTGTAAGCTCTTTTAGTTTATCATGTATGGCTTTGTTTTTATCATGATGCTGATACCATCCCTCAGATCTACCATGATGAAGATGCAGAAGATTGTACGTTCTATTGTCTAGATATTTTGACCCTCCCGACATTCTTTCATAAAAATCACAATCCTCACACCCGTAACCCCAAAAATCCTCGTTAAATCCGCCTACTTTCCAATAAGCATCCTTTGTACATGCCAAAGAGCCTCCCTCATAATATCCAACAACACGCTCAAACACAGGATCTGATACTTCTCCAGAACTATTAATGCGATCAGTGCTCGCCTTATCCGTGTACACTACAGTAGACCCCAGATGACAAGACTCATAATTGTCCAGCACAGCACTTACTTCAGATACATATCCATTTATAGCAAGCATGTCAGCATCATGTAAGATTATCTTATTGCTTGTAGCTTTGGAAACACCAAGATTAAACGCTTTGGCTTTATTGAAAGAATGTTCCTCTGTAACATTGACTTTATAATATCTTATTGGTTCATATTGCGACACATCTATTTTTTGAGTCTGGTCTTCTTCTACTAATATTATCTCTATGTCTGGGTATTTTTGGGCTCTTATATTATTCAGTACTGTGTTTAGAGAACCAGATCGTTCCTGCTCTCTAAAAGGAACTATAAATGTGACCTTTGGAATACACGAATCTTGAGTGAAATCATGCTTTAATTTCTTCAGACTGTCGTATTTGTCTCGAGCAGATTTTAGACACTCATTTTTGTCGTCTATTGAAGTACTCTCTTTATGCAATTTGATATATGATTCACTGCTATAGAGATCATAGTAACCTTCTTTTTGCATTTTATTGGCATAAGCTCTAGAAGACCATTCAATATGTTCTAAACCATAATATCCAAAATCCTCGTTGAATGCTCCAACAGCACGAAAATACTCATTTGTAAATGCCAACAATGCACCATGCGGTCTGTCGTTGACTACATTTAACTGCACACCATTTACAACAGTACTCATTCCTTTATCTGCGCCATATATTCCAGCCTGTCTAAAGACGAGATGGTGCATCATCGATTTTTTTAAACCATCAGCATAGAAATATTCCCAACCAGGCTTCAATATCTCTATATCGTCATTTAACAAAATACCGTATTGAAATCTGCTTAAAGCACGTAGTAATCTGTTCGAGTTTCCAGCCACCCCAAGTCTAACATTGTTTTTTATGACCACAATGTTTGATTGTTCACATAATTCTTCTAAGTATGCGATTAATTCTGGGTCCGTGCTGCAATCGTCACTGACAAATACAGTCGTAGAATTTAGGTTAGTATTTTTGTTAATACTGTCAATGAGACGCTCTAACGAGTCTTTCCTGTTGTAAGATAATATACCCACTCCTATATTGTTGCTGATTGGATATAAACCCTTACTGTTTTCAATCAAACCAACAGCTGTTCGTTGTATTTTGATCTTTTCATCTTCCGACACCTGCTTACCTACGATCTTATCGACTGATTTTTGGGCTTGTACTGGCTGTCGTGTATTCTGCCTGCTGCCAATAATTGTGCGTCGCTGAGGCTGAGGCTGAGGCTGAGGCTGAGGCTGAGGCTGAGGCTTAGGCTTAGGCTGCCTATGATGCTGCATCAACGGAGTTATTACTGGTTTTGTTGGCGTGTTGACTGTTTCGACTTTTTCGACTTTTTGGCTTATGATTGGTGTGGACGGTTTTAATGTCTCATTGTTATTCAGATTTATTAAAAATCCTCTCTGCCGGTAAATCTCATAATATGCAGGAAGATTCACTATTTGCCTACTCTTGATCTTAACTATTTGTCCTTCTGGACCAGTTATATGCACTGTGTGATGGTGCGGGTTTTGGTATTCTGGCATACTATCTCCTAATCTCCACGTACAATGGTGCAAAATTTATTGGATCGTCGTCATTCAGTCTGAACCTACTTGGTCTTATTAATAGATTCCCCTCATAAGACCCTTGCCCCTGAATGATAGCGTCAATGACTGATGGGTCAAGTATCACTGTATTTTTTGTCTTTAAAGTATTCACGAGCTTTCCAAAGACATCTTCTATAAGCCCCGGGCTCACACATTTGTTTAAGGATGTCCTTACATCTACTAACGTCAGAGTATCCCCAGAAATGCTAAAATGATATTGTGCTTGTTCTATCTTTATGACGTTCATTAATCTAACATAATTTACTAACTCATCCTTCACGAAATTCCTGCTAGTAATTCCAAGCGGTGTCACGTCTGACTCTAACTCTATCAGATTTCCAGCAGCATCGGAAAAAACAGTGTAGACATCATCCTTCTGGGTGTCTCGATAAATCAGAACAGTGAGATCAACATCGCCAGGGTGTTTTTGGACATAGCAATATATATGTTCTAATCTTTTTATTTCTGTGTGGTCGTAGTACTTGGGGTAAGGCAGGACTTTTGGTACTTTAAATGTACCAGACTGTGACGTTATGGACGTAGTCGTGTTGGCTGATCGCAAAGACGCCATTGGCTGAATTCCTTATCTTATCCAAGTTTAATATCCGCGTATTTTTCTTCTGCTCTTTTTCTGTCATTGTGAAAAGCAAAAATGACATTGTCGAGAAAATAATCGATATTCTCTCTTCTTCAGGCAACTTAGCGATCAGAGTGTTACTATCACCCATTCGCTCTCCAGGTGCATAATTAGACACAACTCCGCACCAAGTCACGAACCAACCAGTCCATATCACAAAATCACCATACGCTGGGACGTAGTCTGATATGTTCTTGTAAACAGCTAATGAAACCTCTGTTTTAGGCATTATCTTCTCTCTTCAGCTGATGTTCGAAGATATTATAGACATATCTTCCAGATGGAAGTCTCCAAACAATATCAAGCCCTACACGTGTCGCACCGAGAGCATTCTCTATATCATCGTCTATTGAATATCTCAAATTCTCTAGACCAGAAAGCCTAATAGGGGATACTACTTTGCCATTAATTCTGGTGGTCTCAGGTACTATGCTCTCTGTCTTTAGAAGATCCCTAATGTGCTCCATGCCTGCTAGAATGATCTGCCTCTGAGACTTAGACTCAGTCCCGACAGACAGTGATACATCCCCGAGCATAGCGTTTACAGTACTCTCTGGATTCTTCTTTAAATCATCTGGTGCAAAATTCTTTAATAAACCGACTATATCGTTCTTAGAATTGATTTTCGGTTTCTGAATCTGCTGTGTCATAGGTATCTGCCATGTTGATTTTGCAAGATAAGTTCACGTCGTATGTATGTACTCTGCCCCTCCGACAAAATTCGTAAATTATATGAAAAAAATTACTGAACCCATGCAGAGCGAGAATATTCAAAACAATATTATCAAAATACCGAGCTTCTTCAAAAAAACTGAAAAACATTGATATCCAAACACTGCAGCAATACCCACAAGATGTGACTTTATCGATGAATTTAAATATGCCTAAAAACTTCTTTTCGTGACTATCTTCCGCATATAAATATGATCTGAGTCTATCTCTGAATATCATATCAGAAATAACAGAAGTGGTGATGAGCTCTACAGCGCGTTCTATAGCAAATGCAGATATCAGAAAATTCAGCATCATTTTATTTTTCTACATTCATGATTTGTACACTGCTGTCTCTCCCGCCCGGAAATTATAATTACCATCATAACGGACTCACATAAGCTGCAATATGATAACCTTTGCAGGTCGTCTTTAACAGCTTCTTTGTGAGTCCTGATAATCGGCTGTGGTTTATTCTCCAGATTAGAAGGAGAAGGACCTCTTCCGGCTGGTTTTCCACAACATGACATTATCTCTTGCCTGTTATATTGTACCCATGAATAGGTCTGGTATCTAGAGCCTGTGTCCGAACAGGCTGTCGCAGGTCTTTGACAATCACACGCTTCGGCGGTTGTTCCGGTCTATTAATTTTCTGTGCAGTGACTTTATTACCATTACATCCACACGCCATGTTACACCTCCAAGAATAATGATGCCGGTTCTACAAACTCAGCAAAGTCTTTCCATCTAATAAAGCTTACATCAGGAAGTTCTAAATCAACCTCGATGTAATTTTTCCTCTTACTAGTGTGACTTATGTTCATCCGTACTGGATTCATAGTATATTTATACCTAAGCTGCGGTAATATGCCCTTTAGTCTTATAGACAATTCACCATCCATGCTATCAGAAGGTATAACTATCCAATCCTGTGTTGTAGAGAATTTAAAAAACAACATCGGATGAATCTTACGGTTTAATACTTTTGTGAGAATCTCAGCATCATATGTCGCCTGGTGCCACCAAGTAGAAAACAGATTCTTAGATGGATTACCAAGAATAGCATCAAAGCTAAAGCCTTTACCTGACTTAGCTTCGATGCTGAATTTAATATCACCGGTAACTGGTA
>Ga0114973_10001432_pt1 | contig 17838 bp, 9 predicted proteins | sample M_140807_MF_Meta_FD_87025 | JGI IMG/M metagenome (GOLD analysis project Ga0114973, IMG submission 87025) | Freshwater microbial communities from Lake Montjoie, Canada to study carbon cycling - M_140807_MF_MetaG | ecosystem: Environmental > Aquatic > Freshwater > Lake | place: Lake Montjoie...
TCCACACTTCCCCAGTTTATTCCTGAGTAGTTACCTGACGCTGCCACTGTACCAAAATCAGCAAGTTGAACCTGCATTTGACCAATTGCTGCAGAACCACCTTCACTTACAAAGTCAGTTAGCCGTAATTCATTAACCCAAACAATAGCACATTCTGCATCACCATTATCGGGTTTCCAAATGTTATTCGGATCATTTTGAAGAGGATTTCGTACTCCAATCATAATTGTTTTTATTCCTTGTAAGTTAGGACTTCCCTTCACTTTTATTTTCCTTTTTTGATTGACAGGATCAGGTTTGCTGTACTCTACAATATAAGATATTCCACTAGCTCCTTGTTCTATTTTTTTATTCCTTTCCTTCTTAAGATTTAAAAAGTCATCAAATACAATTTCTACGTTGTTATTTTCAGGCCAAATAGCATCAGGACTAGTTACACCCCAATCTGTCACATCCATTGGCATTTCATATTCATAATAATTCTCAACAAAATCGGTCCCAAGTCGCACAAAAAGGGTTAAGTCTTGATTATTAAGTGTATTTGGAATTATTTCTTCCGCATGAACAAACATTTTTAATTTTTTATATGTCCTAACATCAAATTGGACATTACGATATGCTGCACGCGCATCTCCATCTTGTAAATTACATACTTCAAGCATCAACGATTGTTCATTCATTTGTCGCTGATATACTTGAGAAGGATCTATTTCCCTTGTAATTCCAGGTGGAACTTCATATTTTACAGGATATCGCTGATCGTTTTCTTCAACATTTACGGCACCAATATTAAAAGTTGTTAAATTTGGATCAGTTTGAATGCTAAGTCCTGCTTGTGTGAGATCTTGCCTAAATCCTCGCCATTCTCCACGAATTAATTCAAGCTTAGCAAAACGCAGAACCACTTCTTCATCAAAATTCTTTAAAAACATTCTCATAAAACGAATGGAGCGAAAATCCTGAATCCCATTTATTTTTTTCTCATAAGCAGCTAAAGGAACTTTAAACTGGTACCATTTTTCTGTTTTATTTCCGTTTTGGTAAGTTTGAACATTTGTTATAAAATTACTTCCAACTTGCATTTCATTTGGACGAAGTTTAACTTTATATTGAAAATAATTTTCAGTTTCTGAGAGGTTATTATCTGCGTTTATATCTTCTATATCTGGTCTATTTGTTGCTTGAGTGGGGTATCCAACTCCATTTAAATTATTTGAGAATTCTGTTGTAGGTGAGTTACCTTCTAGTCCATTGTAGCTCTTATATCTCTTGAGAATATCTAATTGTTGCGCATCGAAATCATCATCTAGGTAATAATTATAATTGTCGTGAGAAACATCATTAGTAATTTTATCTTTTGTTGCAGTTGTCAAAACAGGATTATTTTGAACCCAATTCACAAAATTTAAATAAGCAGTTTTTTCATTTTCACTATTCCATCCATCAAGTCCCACATCTTGATTTAAGCGTGCCTCCTCGACATTATCAAAAGCATTAACGATTGCTTGTTGGGAAGAAATCCTTGACCATACAGTTGTATCAATGTTTTCTGTCAAAGAAGTAGATAGGGCAGGCAAACCATTTTCGTAACTTTTACGAGAATCTGGGAGAATATCTTCAGAAATATTACCAAGATTAAAATATAATTCACCTCCTGAATGGCTGCTATTTGGGTTTGCATTTTCTGCATCTTCATTGAATGGATCTAGCACCCAAAACTGAATAAATTCTATGTTTGTTTGCTCAAAATCATTCGTTGATAATGAACGCATAATTCCTCCCCAACGATTTTCAGGATTTATAAATGTCCCATCTGGATTTAATGTAGCAGTTGTATCATAATTATACATTCCTCTTTCTGATGGATAATAGGCAAGATCTAAGACAGAAAGATTAGGAATAGAGCCGTATTGTTGCTGTAAATTTGGAAAAATATCTGTTTGATTAACCAATCGCATTCTGCTATCGTAAAGCATTTGAGGGTTTTGTTTGATGTGATCAGGAGTGAGAGAATTACTTTGGTAAAAAACAGGGTCAATCATATACCAAGCTATTGCAGATCTTTTAAATCCAGCAGATAAATTATTAATACTCGCTTCAGGAAAGAGATTTGGTTGCCCTTGAGGAACAGAGGCTAGGTACCAAGCTGTAACTGATTTTAAATCAATAATACTTTGTGCTGCTTCAAAATCATCTATGTAGGAAGTACCAGATTTATTTATTGCTCTTGGTTGACCTGGAATTAGATGTGCAAATTCTCCAGTAAATGAGATTGTCGACATCTGATTGGTAGAGATTACCGGCAATAAATCTATTAATTTTGTTAAAAATGGGACATTTGTCCTAAAGGCTAAATCTAAGCCAATAATATTATTTTTAAATGGCTCACTTCCAAAATCTACTTTTTGCGTTACGGGTCGTTCCAACATTCTTACCCAAGTTCCTCCCACTTTAAAATTTTCATTAAAGCGGTATTGATAGTGCCCTCCAATCATTGATCTCGCTTGAAAACCAAATACTGAATTACTTTCCAAAGAAACTTTTATCGGAGTGTTCGACTCTAGAATACCTGAATTCAAAATCTTTACTCTTCCTAGATTGTAGTCGACAGAATAATCAGTCCCTTCAATTAAACTTATACCTCCTGCTGTAACAGTAACAGATCCTGGAGGCACATTCAAAGCATTTAGTGGTATATCTGAACTAATAGATGATTGGCATTGTCCTTTAAATGAAAATCGATTTTTACTCGGTATTTGTTGAGCTGCAGTTTTAGTCGAGTCGTAAAGTTCCGAGAAGACAACTTTATTTATAATCGCCTCTGCTATGCCAGCATTTTGAAGTTTTAGTTTAAGTGTCTTACCAAATGGTTCAACAGTTGAAAAGAATATTCTTCCTGATTTTTTATTAATAGTTCCTCCATTTTCAATTTTATTCCCAACTTGATTAAAAGCAGAAAAATCAAATACACCGTCTGAAAAGGGCTGATTATTTTGATTGATTTTATCCATTTCTAATAAAGTAACAAGTTGTACGTCGTTCACACCAGCCATTGGAAAAAACGGTACTAAAACGGACGTTTCAGGATTATTGTAGAGAATATCTAACCTAAAACCAGTTTGATCAACTTGTGCTGATTGAATAGAATAAACATTTTTCATCATCAAATCCCAAATTTTATTATTCGGATTTGTAATTGTGGGCTTTAATAATTTTAAAATCAATGCTTCTTGACCATTAGAGCCATCCGTTGAGAATTCCCCAACTTGAAATGTTTCACCTCGATAAGTATATTCGTAAGCAACAGCAAGTACTTCATCGTTATTTAGATTTGTATTTAGGGAGATATATCCTAAAAGTGCATTGTAAGTAAATTCTGTTTCACTAAGTTTCTTGGCATTTTCTACTTTTTCATAATGAATTGCAGGGTTAAAGGGACCAGGAGTTGTAACTTGATTTGATAAAACTTGAACAGCATTAGAAAACCCACGAATTAATGGTTGTGTAGCTGCCCAGTTGTATAAGGAATTTGCAGCGTTATCTGGTTGAATATTTGAAGAAAAATTAATTGGATTTCCTTGACAATTTTCAGGTTTTGATTCTCCTAAATCAGCAAAAGCAAGAATATTACGTGTATTTTCAGTTACACTTGTACGATTGGTAATCCAAACTTCTATTCGTGTAATAAAAGTTGTAGAACTTACAACCGGAAGCGTTGACATTGCAAAATCATAGTTTTGATGGTGGTAAAGATTTAAAAAATAATGCTTGTTTGCATCATAGTTATCAGCTAATACGTTGATTTCTTGTGTTTGGGCTTTTCCAGCAACATTTATTTCCGTTCGCTTGCCTTTAGAGGATGCAGCAATTAAATCAATAGTAGCACGTCCAAATTTTAACTGTGTTTTTGCTCCAAATAAGGTTTGAGACCCTTGAATTAAAGTTGTTGGCAAGGTGAGGGAAACATTTCCTAAAGCAATTTTTTGAAGGATTTGATCCTCGGTTCCTGTATGTTCAATTTTTGAGATATTCTCAAAATCAAAACTAGCACCTGTATTGTATTTTGTGTTTAGTTTAAGCTTCGTTCCAATTTGACCGGTAATATCTAAATTAATATTTTGATTAAAGTCAAAGCGCGTAAGGTTTCTTTGGCGTAGAGGCAACATAGGATTATCTACTCGTGAAGAGGTCAAACCTAAGGATAATTCTAAATTTCCTCCGGGAATTATTTTGATCTCATCTGATCCGAAAAAGTTCTCAAAAATTTTACTGTTTATTTTTATTGGTAATTCAAAGGCTCTATTTTCTGTAGTTTGTTCCTCAATTATTTCCTGCCAATCCTGCGTCATTAATTTACGTTCCTCGTATTTTAAATATTCCTCTAATGTCATCATTGAAGGATTTCTAAAAAAGAGTCCATTTCCTAGAGTTTCACTATATATGTACATCCCCGTTTCTAGATCATATACAATGGATTGATTCAGACTAGTTGGATTTCCTAAATCAAAACTTTGTTGTGAATTTTGAAATGGATTTAACGGATTAATAATCGGAAATGGAAGATTTACTTCATTTTGAGCTAAAATAGAAGTTGAGAGAAAGAATAAAAATCCAACTATAATTAATTTAATATAACGAAAGTTAAATTCTATTGTACTCCTTTTCATTCTATTTACAGCAATCTTAGGGCTTCTTTAATTAATTGTTCAACTGTTTGTTCTCCGTTGTCAATTTTTTCCAATACTTTTTCAGTAGATTTTTTATCAAATCCGAGAGAAACTAATGCATTTAACGCATCAAATCTTGTTTTATTGCCTTTTAAAACGAATGTTTCACTGCCAGAACTGAATTTTATAACCTTCCCTTTTAGATCAATTATAACTCTTTGTGCTGTCTTCGCTCCAATACCTTTGATTCCTTGAATCGTAATAACGTCGTCTGTTTGAATTGCATGTGCAATTTCTTCTGGAATAAGAGAAGACAACATGATCATTGCTGTATTGGGACCAATTCCGGAAACACTGATTAAATAATTAAACATTTCACGTTCTTCTTTTGTAAAAAAGCCATACAAAATTTGAGCATCCTCCCGAACGATTAGTTTTGTGTGTAATTTTATTTGTTCACTGTCGGATAGCTGTGTGAAGGTATTTAAGGATATTTTAACTTCATACCCAACTCCGGAACATTCTATTAATAATTCTGTTGGATTTTTCTCTATTAACCTTCCATTTAATGAACCTATCATAGCTTATTTATTTTGTGCGTCTATTACCGCGATTTTTATCATATTTATAATTTCCCTCACCGATGAGCCAAGTTGTAACACATGAATGGATTTTTTCAAACCTACTAATATTGGTCCAATAGCATCTGCATCAATAAGTTGTTGTAAAAGTTTATAGGAGATGTTTCCTGCTGAAAGATTTGGAAAAATAAGGGTGTTTACTTCTTTATTTGCAAGTTGCGAAAACGAAAACTTCTCATTCATCAGTTCTTTGTTTAAAGCAAAATTTGCTTGGATCTCTCCATCAACAATCAAAGTAGGATGTTTTTCATGTAAAATTTCAACTGCTTTTGCCATTTTTTCAGAATCAGGACCGGGGGATGAACCAAAATTTGAGTAACTCAATAATGCAATCTTTGGTGTTACTTTTAATCTGCGGATTATTTTAGAAACATTGAAGGTTATTTCTGCAATTTGTTCTGCGCTTGGGTTAAGATTAATGGTTGTGTCAGCTAAAAATAAAGGACCTCTTTTGGAATTTAAGATATACATTCCAGAAACAGTGTTTACATCTTTTTCCAATCCAACAATTCGTATTGCAGGGCTAACAGAAGATCTGTAGCTTCTTGTTAAGCCAGTAATCATAGCATCTGCATCACCTTGGTCAACCATCATTGCTCCAAAATGATTTCGTTCACGCATAATTTGAATGGCTTCAAATTCCGTGAATCCTTTTCTTTTCCTTCGTTCAAAAAATGCTAATCCATAGGAAATCCTTCTTTTTTCTTCCTCTTCAGATTTTGGATCAATAATTACAATCTCAGGTAATTCTATAGAATATTCTTTTATCAATTGAAGAATTCGCTGTTTTTTACCAAGTAAAATAGGAAATGCAACCCCCTCTTCATAGGCGACTTGTGCTGCTTTAAGAATTTTTACATTATCTGCTTCCGGAAACACAACTGTCTTCGGATTGCTTTGTGCTTTTGAGGTAATGTCGCGAACAAGTTTATTATCTAGTCCAAGTCTATTTTTTAGTTCATTTTCGTATTTATCCCAATCTTTAATTGGATTTTTGGCGACACCAGAATCCATAGCAGCTTTTGCTACTGCCGGGGCAACATGATAAATCAAACGTGGGTCTAAAGGTTTTGGGATAATTTGATCTCTTCCGAAAGAAATATTTTTCTCGCCATATGCTTCAAGCACTTCTTCTGGAATTGTTTCTTTTGCTAGTGCTGCGATTGCTTTTACAGCAGCCAACTTCATTTCTTCATTTATCGTAGTTGCTCGAACATCTAAAGCGCCTCGGAAAATGAATGGAAATCCCAAAACATTATTTACTTGGTTGGGATTATCGGATCTCCCTGTCGCCATGATTATATCTTTTCTAACAGAACTTGCTTCTTGATATGAAATTTCAGGATCTGGATTAGCCAAGGCAAAAACAATGGGGTCTTTCGCCATGGATGCAATCATTTCTTTTGAAACCAATCCTGCACGGGATAATCCAAGAAAAACATCTGCTTTTTTAAAGGCATCATCAAAGGAAATTTCTTTTTCATGAACAGCAAATAGTGCCTTCATTTCATCAATATCTGTTCTTTTTTTGTGTAATAAACCTTTAGAATCAAACATGAAAATATTTTCTAGTTTAACACCTAAGGTTTGGTATAACATGCAACAAGCTAAGGCAGATGGTCCAGCACCAGAAACAACAATTTTTACTTTATCAATGGATTTTTTTGCTAGTTCTAAGGCATTTAGTAAGGCAGCAGAAGATATAATTGCCGTACCGTGTTGATCGTCATGCATGATCGGGATATCCAACTCTTCTTTTAAGCGCCTCTCAATTTCAAATGCTTCAGGTGCTTTAATATCTTCTAAATTTATTCCCCCAAATGTTGGAGAAATTGCCTTGACTGTTTGAATAAAAAGTTCAGGATCGCTAGCATCAATTTCAATATCAAAAACATCAATATCTGCAAAAATTTTAAAAAGCAAGCCTTTTCCTTCCATTACGGGTTTTGCTGCCAATGGACCAATATTCCCTAAACCAAGAACTGCTGTTCCATTTGTGATTACAGCAACTAAATTTGCTTTGCTAGTATATTTATATGCATCATCTTTGTTTTCCGCAATTTTAATGCACGGTTCAGCAACTCCTGGCGAGTATGCTAAACTTAAATCGCGTTGTGAAGCATAGGGTTTTGTGGGTACAACTTCAATTTTTCCAGGTTTTCCGGAAGAGTGATAATCTAGCGCTTCTTGCTTTGTGATTTTGGACATTTCATTCTATTTAAGGACCTCAAATATACGAAAAAGATGCTAGCTTTTACTTAGGAATTACTTCAGTAATAAGATAGATTTAATAAAATTAAGGAGTTACAAATCGAATAATTTCTCAAAACTGTCGATGCCTTCAACCATCATTATTTCTGGCTTTTCTAGTATTTCTTTTACTTTGACTAAAAAACCAACAGATTCTTTTCCGTCAATAATTCGATGATCATAAGATAAGGCAAGGTACATTATTGGTCGAATCTCAACTTTACTATTAATTGCAACTGGTCGTTCAACGATATTGTGCATTCCTAAAATAGCAGATTGTGGAGGATTGATAATCGGAGTTGAGAGCATCGATCCAAAAACCCCTCCGTTTGTGATGGTAAAGGTTCCACCAGTCATTTCTTCAGGTGTAATTTTCCCATCTCTTGCTTTAATTGCTAAGCGCTTTATTTCTCTTTCTATTTCTACTAAGCTCATTTTCTCGGCATTTCGAACAACAGGAACCATTAATCCTTTTGGAGAGGAAACAGCAATTCCAATATCAGAATAATCGTGAAAAATCATATCTGTGCCGTCTATTTGACCATTTACAGAAGGGAAAAGTTTCAGGGCTTCGGTAACTGCTTTTGTGAAAAAGGACATAAACCCTAAATTTACTTCATGTTTTTTGGCAAAAGCATCTTTATATTTTGCTCTTAAATCCATAATTGGCTTCATGTCGATTTCATTGAATGTCGTTAACATTGCAGTTTCATTCTTAACAGCAACAAGGCGCTCTGCAATTTTTCTGCGTAACATTGACATTTTTTCTCTTCTCGTGCCTCTTGCTCCTCCATTTAAAGCTCCTGATGAAGTACTTATTCCACTTTCTAGTACTTGAAGTACATCTTGCTTTGTAATTCTTCCATCTTTTCCACTTCCAATTAAGTGCTCATTTGAAAGCGATTTTTCAGCCATAATTTTAGCTGCTGCAGGAGAAGGAAGTCCACTTGCATAGGTTTTTTCCTTTTGAATTTCTGAAGTTTCGCTTGTTTTTTCTTTACTAGTTGGCTCAGAAGGATTTTCATCTTCCTTGCTTTTACTCGAGGAAAAACCTGCAGGTTTCGCTGCAGATGTGTCGATTAAACAAACCACTTGACCAACTTTAACAACATCACCTTCTGCAGCTTTTAAAGTAATTATTCCACTTTCTTCAGCAGGAAGTTCCAAGGTTGCTTTATCCGAATCTACTTCTGCCACTGCTTGGTCCTTTTCCACATAATCACCGTCAGCAACTAACCAAGCCGCAATTTCTACTTCTGATATTGATTCTCCCGGACTAGGGACTTTCATTTCTAAATGTGCCATAATAATTTCAAATTACTTTATTTTCCAACTGAAATTTTAGCAAAAGCAAAGATTTCGCTGAATAATTTCGCTAATCTTTTTTCATGTAATTTCTTTGAGCCTTCAGCAGATGCTGCGCTTGCAGGCCTACAAATTCCTATCAAATTTAATTTTCTTAAGTTCATTGCCATGTATGTCCAAGCTCCCATATTTGATGGTTCTTCTTGTGCCCAAACAGTATTTTTTGCATCGTATTTTTTTAGAAGTGCATCGATTTGTTTTTGCGGGAATGGATACAATTGCTCAATTCGAACGAAGGCTATATTTTCAGATTTCAAGTCTTCCGCTTTTTCTTTCATTTCGTAGTAGAATTTTCCACTACACAAAACAAGCGTATCTATTTTTTTAGGATCCGCATTTTTGTCGTCAATTACTTCTTGAAACCCTCCATTTGCCATTTCCTCTAAGCTTGAAGTCGCAGCAGGATAGCGTAAAAGCATTTTTGGAGAAAAAACAACAAGTGGTTTTCTAAATTCACGTTTCAATTGTCTTCTTAAAAGATGAAAATGATTGCTAGGAGTTGAAGTATTTACAATTTGCATATTTAAATCCGCGCATTGTTGCAGAAAACGCTCCATTCTCGCGCTTGAATGTTCTGCACCCTGACCTTCGTATCCATGAGGCAGTAATAAAACTAATCCACTTTGTGTTGCCCATTTATCTTCTCCAGCAGAAATAAATTGATCAATCATGGTTTGGGCACCGTTAAAGAAATCTCCAAATTGTGCCTCCCAAATTGTAAGTCCATTTGGAGTAGCTAATGAATAACCGTATTCAAATCCCAACACGCCATATTCGGAGAGTAAGGAATTATAAATTTCAAATTTTGCTTGTTTCTCAGAAAGTAAATTTAAGGTCTCAATTTTCTCTTCTGTATCTTCTGTTATTACAACAGCGTGACGGTGAGAAAAGGTGCCTCGCTCAACATCTTGCCCTGAAATCCTTACCGAATGCCCTTCATTTAAGAGACTAGCATAAGCAAGCATTTCGGCAGAACCCCAATCCATTTTGTTATTTTTGAAGGCATTTAATCGATCCTCAAATATTTTAGCAATTTTCCTAAAATATTTTTTGCCTTCAGGAAGTGTTGATAATTTTATGCCAAGGTCAAGTAGAAGCTTCTTGTCAAGACCTGTCTTTGGAGATTCTTCAAAGTCTTTAGCAGTTCCATGTCGATAATCTTTCCATATCAAACTTAAAAAATCAAAAACAGATGCTTTGTCATTCTCACGAGCTGCATTAAATTCATCTTCTAGAAACTGATTGTAGCTTTCTTCAATTTTCTTAGCTTCATCTTTGCTAATTAGCCCTTCCTCTTCAAGTTGTTCTTGATAAATTACTTTTGGATTTGGGTGTTTTGCAATGATATCATATAATTTTGGTTGCGTAAATTTTGGTTCATCGCCTTCGTTATGACCATATTTTCGGTAGCATAATAAATCGATAAAAATATCTCTACTAAAAACTTGTCGGTATTCTACTGCAATTTCTATAGCTTGAACCACCGCTTCAAGGTCATCTCCATTTACATGAAAAACAGGACATAAAGTTGTTTTAGCAACATCTGTGCAGTAGGTAGATGAGCGTGCGTCAATATAATTTGTTGTGAATCCAACTTGATTATTTACAATTATATGAATAGTTCCTCCTGCGCGATAGCCCGCAAGTTGCGCCATTTGAATTGTTTCATAAACAATACCTTGTCCAGCAATGGCAGCATCTCCATGAATTAATACGGGGCATACTTTCTTTTCATCCTTGTAAACATGGTCAATTTTAGCCCTTGCAATTCCCTCTACTACTGTATTTACAGCCTCGAGATGCGACGGATTTGGTGCAAGTGTTAGCCCCATTTTTTTACCGTTGTCAAGTAAGATGTTTGAGGTGAATCCCTGGTGGTATTTTACATCTCCATCAAAAGTACTTTCAAAATCAAATTCTTTTCCTTCAAATTCACTAAAAATATCTCTCGGTTGTTTTTTAAAGATGTTTGTCAAGGTATTCAGACGACCACGATGAGCCATTCCCATTACAAAATATTCAACACCTAACTTAGACCCTTTTGTAACCATGGAATCTAAAGCAGGAATTAATGCTTCTCCTCCTTCTATTGAAAAACGTTTTTGCCCAACGAATTTTTTTCCAAGAAAGGACTCAAAACTTGAGGCCTCATTGAGTTTTTTGAATAGTTGAATTTTGCGTTCTTTTGTAATTTCTGGACGATTACTAATTTCTATTTTTGTCTTAAACCATTCAATTCTTTCGGGGTCGCGCATGTAAATAAATTCAATCCCGATTGATTGACAATAGGTGAGTTCAAGGTGAGAAATAATATTTTTTAGTGTATCTGGACCAATTCCGATTGTTTCACCTGCTTGAAAAATACTTTCTAAGTCTATTTCTGCAAGTCCAAAATTTTCGATTGATAAATCTGGAGTATATTGACGGCGCTCACGAACAGGATTTGTCTTTGTAAAAAGATGTCCTCGAGTGCGATAACCATTAATCAGTTGAATAACTTTGAATTCTTTTTGAAAATTTTCTGGAATTTCGCCACCGTTTTCATAATTAGCTTGTGCAAATTCAAATCCCTCAAAAAATTTAACCCAACCACTATCAATACTATTTGGATCTTTTTGATATTGTTTATACAAGTGATCGATTGCATTCAAATCAGCATTCCCCACATACGAAACTTTATCCATGTTGATTGATGTTCTTTAGGAAAGCAAAGTTATTAATTTCATTAGGAAATAAAACTATTTAGAAAAGTAATTCTATTTTTTTAATTGGGTTTTATCAAATTTATCACAAGAGCAAAAATCAATGAAGAAAAAAATGTGATAAGCGCTACTTTTTTTAATTCAGGATCTAAATCCTTTGGTTCGGAGGTTTGGAATACTCGTTTTAAGTGAAAAATCAGTGATATTGAAGGGATTAAAGCTACGAACAATAAAATGTTATAGGTTAGGGCGCTAATTACTAATACAGAAACAAACCAAAAACTAAGTCCTAGGATAATTAAAAACCCATGATAGTATTTTGCTTTTTCAAAACCCATAGATACAACAAGTGTATTTTTCTTTGATTGCTTGTCATTTTCGTGGTCCCTTAAATTATTTAAATTCAGAACAGCTGTGCTCCAAAGTCCAACTGTTATTGCAGGTAATAATACCAACCACTGAAATCCCTCTCCATAGAGTGAAAAAACTCCTAAAGTACTCACCAAACCAAAAAATAGAAAAACCATTAAATCTCCAAATCCGTGATAGCCATATGCCCTTTTCCCAATAGTGTAAGTTATTGCTGCAAGAACACAAGATAAAGCCAAGACAGCATAAAAATAGATAAGTTCCTCACTTAGATTTTTAGCACTTAAATAAATTAAGATTCCAGAAAAAATGAGTGATAGAATTGTAAAAATTAGTATTCCAACTTTCATTTCTTTTTTGGAAATAAGTCCTGCTTGAACTGTTCTTTTTGGTCCAATCCGATTGTTGTTATCACTTCCTTTTTGACTGTCTCCAAGGTCATTGGAAAAATTTGATAGTATTTGAAAACTGATGGTTGTCAAAATGGCAAATAAAAAAATAAGAGTGTCCCATTTATCAAGTAAGGCAGCCATTCCTGAACCAATAATAATTCCAGAAACAGATAAAGGCAGAGTTCTCAACCTCATTGCATCAATCCAGAATTTGATTTTTGACATTTTTTAAAATATTAATTTTAGTCTTTCTTTTTGGCTCTCTTGTAAACGGGAACTGTAGAGCAAGGTTCTCCATACATCAATGAATCAACATGCGGCTGTAAATGATTTAACAAAGTAACGAGTGCAAATTCAGGATTTGAAATATCGCTACATCCTTTCACAATAACTTTTGCATTTTTAAATTTAGCGGTATTAATTTTCCCAATATTTTCTGCTATAAGTTGTTTTTCTAGATCAATTTTAGAACCTACACAGATACATGCAGCATTTGGATGTAGCGCAGCTGAAACAAGCATAAAAGCCCAAGTTGGAATAATAGCATCTGCGGAACAATAAATATAAACTGACTTTCCTCGATAGCTTTCCCAATCTGCATTTTTAATCCAAAAACGAAAATCTTTTTCCTTGAGCACAAGTCCTTGCCATAAATGAGCGGCTAAATCGAGGCCAAGTAAAATGCTCGTTGGCTTAAAATCCGCAAGGTCTAATTGAATCAAGCCACTGTCTTTGATTTTATTCTTAATCTCATCCATGTTGCAAATTTAAGTTTTTTAATCGTCTAACTTTGATTCTAAATTAAAAAACTCAGTCACTATGTCAGTCTTTTTAGGAAGGCACATTCTTTGCCATTAAGACTTAAAATTATGAACAAACATCCTCAATTTGATAATCATTTGCGCAATGCATATCCACCAGCGTTGTTGGTTGTTGTATTCATGTTGATGGTATATTGGGCAGATTTTTTGTTTATCACAGATTTTCATAAATATGGTGTTCTTCCAAGAAGTATTGAGGGTTTAAAAGGCGTGATTTTTATGCCATGGATACATGCTCATGATGACTATAAACATCTTTTAAATAATTCTATTCCAACTTTTCTTTTGATAACGCTATTGTTTTACTCGTATAAAAAAATTGCGCTTAAAGTCTTTTTCCTTAGTTGGATTTATACAGGTTTATTTCTTTGGATTTTCGCTAAAAATAATGGCGCTTATCACATTGGAATGAGTGGAGTAATATACAGTTTAGCTACTTTTTTATTTACTTCAGGTGTCTTAAGAAAATACCTTCCACTTCAAGCTTTATCTTTATTTATCGTATTTATTTATGGAAGTTTAATTTGGGGGATTTTCCCTACTAGCTCCCGTGTTTCTTGGGAAGGTCATTTAATGGGTTTTGTTGTAGGAATAATTTTGGCTTTTTATTACCGAAAAGAGGGTCCTCAACGTCCAAAATACGACTATGAAATTGAAAAAGAACTTGGAATTGAACCTCCAGATTTAGAGGGAATATATTTGGAGCAACAGCGTATCGCAAACGAGCAAGAACAAGCATTAGATAAAGATTCAGGCGAAGAACAAAGGATAAAAATCTTCTACGATTATAAAAAAGACCTTGATAAATAATTTGCTAAAAACTTTTGGGGCTGAACTCAAAACAAATGAGTAACTTCGCGTCAAATCCTTCTGTTAAATATGAGTGATGCTATTAAACATGAATGTGGAATTGCCTTATTAAGGCTAAAAAAACCCTTGCAATTTTATTTAGACAAATACGGAACAGCATTTTATGGGGTGAATAAGATGCATCTTTTAATGGAGAAGCAACACAATCGTGGTCAAGATGGAGCAGGGATTGCAAATATCAAATTTGATATGGAACCTGGTCAGCGTTACATTTCTCGCACTCGGTCTATTGCCAAAAGTCCTATTCAAGATATTTTTGATCAGATAAACGGACGTTTTCAGCAAATTCAAAATGAAAATCCAGAAAACCTAAAAAATATTGATTACCTAAAAAAACATGTGGGATTTACTGGAGAATTGTTTTTAGGTCATTTACGTTATGGCACTTTTGGAAGAAATTCCATTGAAAGTTGTCATCCATTCTTACGTCAAAATAATTGGATTACACGAAATTTAGTAATTGCTGGAAATTTTAATTTAACAAATGTTGATGAGCTTTTCGATGTTTTAGTAAATGTAGGTCAACATCCAAAAGAAAAATCGGATACCGTTACGGTACTTGAAAAAATCGGCCATTTTTTAGATGCAGAAAACGATGAATTGTTTCGTCAATACAAGCAATTAGGGCTCGATAATTTAGAAGTTTATAATCGTATTTCAGAAAATCTAAATTTGATAAAAATTCTCCAAAAAGCATCAGGAGATTGGGATGGTGGCTATGCGATGGCAGGTCTTTTAGGTCATGGTGATGCGTTTGTTTTGCGCGATCCTTCGGGAATTCGTCCAGCTTATTGGTACGAAGATGACGAGATTTGTATTGTAGCATCAGAACGACCAGTTATTCAAACAGCATTTAATCTTAAAGTAGAAAATATTAAAGAGTTAAAGCCAGGTTATGCTCTAATTATTAAAAAGAATGGAACTGTTACAGAAGAATTAATTAATAAGCCGCTTTCTCCAAAAAAATGTTCTTTTGAACGGATTTATTTTTCTCGTGGTTCAGATTCGTCGATATACAACGAGCGAAAAGCTTTGGGTCGCCTAATTGTAGATAAGGTATTAAAAGCAATTGATTACGATTTTGATAATTCTGTTTTTTCTTTTATTCCAAATACTGCTGAGGTTTCTTTTTATGGCTTAATTAAGGGACTAGAAGAATTTTTAAATGAAGAAAAAATAAAACAAATAATAGCATTGGGAGATAAACCTTCGTCTGAAGATGTTTCCAAAATCATTAAACAAAGAGCTCGCATTGAGAAAATAGCAATTAAAGATGCGAAATTGAGAACTTTTATCACACAAGATGATTCACGCGATGATTTAGTGGCTCATGTTTACGACATTACTTATGGAAGCGTTCGCCCTTTAAAAGATAATTTAATTATTATTGATGATAGTATTGTTCGAGGAACAACCTTAAAACAAAGTATTTTAAGAATTTTAGATCGTTTGGAGCCTAAAAAAATTGTAGTCGTTTCTTCAGCTCCGCAAATTCGTTATCCAGATTGTTATGGTATAGACATGGCAAAAATGGGGGATTTCATAGCTTTTGAAGCTGCAATTCAATTATTAGTTGATACAAAAAGAGAAAATATTATTCAAGACGTATATAAGCAATGTTTATCGCAAGTTAATCTACCAAAAGAACAAGTGCGGAATTATGTTAAGGAAATTTATGCACCTTTCACAGATGAAGAAATTTCTGTAAAAATCGCGCAGTTATTGACTCCAATTTCAATGAAATCTAAAGTAGAGATTATATACCAATCGGTAGAAAATCTTCATATCGCATGTCCTGATAATTTAGGCGATTGGTATTTTACAGGAGATTATCCAACTCCCGGTGGGAATAAAGTCGTAAATAAGGCTTTTATTAATTGGATGGAAAAAAGAAACGAACGCGCTTACTAAATTTGGGTAATTGGGTTACTTAAAATCTTTTCGCAAACTCCTTTTCGTTCTTCCATAAATGCAAGTGTCTTTTTATTGAGCGCTGCATTATTTTCAAGGCAATAGCTCAATTGAATTTTAAAACTAGCAAAATCATGGAATTCAAAACCGATGCCCTCTTCTGTAAATTGATCAGCTTCAGGAAATTTTGAATGTTTTGGACCAAAAAGAACGGGTAATCCAAAAACAGCGGGTTCTAAAATATTGTGTAGGTTTCCTGAAAACCCACCTCCAATACAAGCAATGTTGCCATAATAATAAGATGTAGAAAGTTGACCAATGGTGTCAAGGATTAAGACTCGTTCTTCCTTATAGTTTTTAAAATCAGTGTATTTAATTGCCTTTTCTTTGAGTAGGAGCTGAATTTTTCTAACATTACTTTCTGAAACATCATGCGGTGCAATTATTATTTTTCCTTTCCAATCATCCTTTAGTAAGTCGATTAAAATAGCAAGTTCTTTTTCCCAACTACTCCCAAAAATGAGTGCTTTTTCTTGTGCTAAAAATGACTCGAAAATTGCTGAATGCTCAGAGGTTCCAGTTTCGAGAGTTTCTAAAAAAAGCTTCTTGTTTTCACTTACTCGATCGTATCGCGTATCTCCCACAACTGCTATTTTATGAATACCAATAGAATTTAAAAGATGTTTAGTTTCTTCATTCTGAGTAAAATAGTAGCTTATTTTCTTTAATCCTTCTCTAAAAAATCCACCATACCATTTGAAAAAGTACTGATTTGGTCTTAAAAGTGTAGCAAGCGAAATAAGTTTTATATTCTTCTTACTTAATTCCCTAATGTAGTTTTGCCAAAATTCATATTTCACAAAAAATACAAGTGTTGGATTTACTTTTTCAACAAAAAAATCAGCATTCCTTCGAGTATCATAAGGAAGATACATTGCTAAATCTACAACATGCCTTCTTTTATTATAGTGAAGCATTCCAGAAGGCGAAAAAAAAGTCACCAAAAGAAAGAGATCAGGATTTTTTAATTTTAAGGAATTCATAAGGGGTAATCCCTGATCAAATTCCCCTAAAGATGCACAATGAAACCAAATTACTTTTTTGTTCTTTGGAATCCCTTCTACTTTAGACTTCCAATTTTTTCGACCCAAAACACCAATTCTAGCCTTCGCATGAAATGGGGATATTATTCTCAATAAAATTGAAAAAAGGCAAATTCCAAAATTATAAAGTACTTGCATTAGTTATAATAAAATTCTTTAGGCTTTCTTTTATAAAAGGGAATATACCATCCAATTCGGAAGCCATACTGAATATCAATCATTTGTTTTGTTGATACAGGAATTGTTGGTGTATCAAAGAAAATAGTTCTGCGATTTTTTGTGAGCCCTTCCTGAATATAAAAACCTGCATAAAAATTAAGTGCTCCTGAGTTTCTTAAAAAAGAATAACCTATAAACTGATGGAAATTTATTCCTGATGTTAAGCGATCATATCCTTTGCGATAATCTAATTCTAATTGTGGAATAACTTGATCCGTTGTTTCAATTCTTAGTTTATGAAGCGTATAACCGATTCCAGCATGAATTAAAATTCCAGAGTTTGTATTTGTACTTAAAACAGGAAAAATTTTACCTAATGAAGCATTTACATTAAATCCTCTCTCGTATGCTAGAATTCTTCCGATATCTCCATTTATATCTGTAATATTTCCCGCTGCATCAATTAAGTGATCAAATAATCCACTAAGTCTAATTTTATCTCCAAAGAGAAAATTGCTCTCTAAGCCAAAACACCAATTTTTTGCCGTTTTATAGTTTGCACTTATCCCTAGATGACTTGCAAAACCA
>Ga0114973_10001433_pt1 | contig 17837 bp, 19 predicted proteins | sample M_140807_MF_Meta_FD_87025 | JGI IMG/M metagenome (GOLD analysis project Ga0114973, IMG submission 87025) | Freshwater microbial communities from Lake Montjoie, Canada to study carbon cycling - M_140807_MF_MetaG | ecosystem: Environmental > Aquatic > Freshwater > Lake | place: Lake Montjoie...
AATCACGGCAACCCGGACACTAATTGCCACGGACGCTCCCAGCAAGCCCGCGCTGGTGGGCGCGCACCGCACGATGTAAGGGACCATGGGGCCGGGCGGGCGCCGATTGGGGAGCACCTCAACGACCGGCAACAAACACTTTTGCGGCAACACGAGCCCCGGGGGCAAAGAAATCTCGATCCGCGCGCCCACTGGCAGAGAATATCCCGCTTCCTGTAGTTGGCGCTCAACCAGTTGCCGCAACTGCGGCATCAACAAAGCCCCCGCGGTTGGGGGCGCCGGCGCCGTAGCAGCCCCCGAAACCGCGCCCGGAGACGCTGCGTCAGCCGGCACCTGGGCAGCGGCAGGAGCGGCTGCTGGACCCTGGTAAGCAGCAGGACCCTGGTAAGCAGCAGGAGCCGTCGGAGGGGGCACCACGGCTGCCGGTAGTCCGGCTTGCGCGTAAATAAGCGCGGGGAGCAGGCAGCAAAGCGCGGTCGCAAACCGCGCGGTTAGCCCAACGGCCGAGAGCGCAGCGCGGCTCAGAACCGGCTCGGGTCGATCAAAACTGCCGACTGACCGCCACAAAGCGCCGCTCCAGCCAACCATTCCAAACCCAACACCGGGGTTGCCGCCACAAAACACGTCGCGCGCTGCCTTCGCCACTTGGCAGGATCGATTGCAACGACGCCCGAATGAAGCTGAATCAGCGGCATCGATTGCGCGTCTGCCGGCACCCCAGTCTGCACCACCGGCATTGCGCCTGGCCCCACCGACAGCAGCCGCATCGGTGGCATTGAAGGCGCCTCGGCAACCCGCAAATCGGGCACCGCACACATCGAACCGTCGTCCGCGTTCGCAACCCACACCGACAAGCGCTGCGACTGCATCGGCAGCCAAACGCTCAAGGATTCCACTGGCGCTATGGCGAGTACCATCCGATCGAGCGCTTGGCGGCGCCGAAGTTGCGCTGCAGCTGCCTCGGAAAGCGATACCCGGCACCATTCTCCCTCGATGCTAAACGCCTCGAAACTTCCAATTTCGTCTTGGAGCGCCCGTAGCTGGGCCGCCGTTGCCTCACCAACCTGTACTTTGCGTCGTACGCCTCCCGCGCTCACAAGCTGATCAACCGCCAACAGCGCGAGCGCATCACGACGCACCGCGTCGAGCGCAGCCGACGCCCCCGAGGGCTGCACCGCCATCGGCTTGAACTGCTCGCTCAGCCACAGGGAGGATTGTGCGAGCGCCTTCGCCCGAGTGGAAAGTCGAGCCATTGCACCCGCACGGTCGGCGCCAGGCACAGGCACCGAGTCAAAGGCCGCGGCGAGTTCACTCACCGCATCGCCTTCCGTACCCGGTTCGGTCACCGTTAACACGACAGCCTCTGCGGCGATGGGCAACTCAGCCAGCACGGTCTCCGCGCTCGGCGCAGACACGGGCGTCGCAGCCACGTCCGCAAGCGCTTCATCGGAACGGATCCCGCCTTGCAAATTCGGCGGCAAGCGTTGATCAAACAGCGGCAGGAAATTCACGGACTTACCACCCGCCGACTCTCGCGCTGAACTCGAACCCAGCGCCTTTTCGGTGGAACTCTGTAACGGCACCTGGGCGCCCTGAGGATCGGGGGGCGACGAAACATCGTTCGCTGCCTCAGGCGGGGCGTCTACTGCCGGCTCGAACTCCCACGTCGGCGGATCGATCGGTGGTAACTCGAACCCGTCAGTAGCCGCTTGCTTGAGCGCGCGCGAGCGCGGCCGCAACACATCACCCGCCAGGATCGCTCTCGCGATCTCGGGAATCGGCACCTGACGCTCGGTTGCGAAGTGCTCGATCCGTTCGACGAACTGCTGCAAGTGGGTCCTGTCGAGATCTGCCCCCGTTCGAAGGAGCATTTCCACGGTGTCAATTCCGTTGGCGACGAACTCGTGGTCCTCACCGGCATGACTCACTTCGCCAACCGCCACCAGCGCGGCAGCAAAGGCATCGACCACGGTGGCCTGGTGATCTTCGCCGAGCGCGCGCAAACTTGCCGAAATCCCGCCCCACTCCGGGCGCTCGGAAATGCCTTCCAGGGATTCGGACGCTAGTTCCAGGCGCAGGCGGGTGAGGTCGTTGATTGCATCCGCAACGTAGAGTTCACGCCCGGTATCGGACAGCAGACCGAGGTCATAGTCAGGCATGAACCGCCTCCACCAGACGCGTCCGGATGGCGACGATCTCATCGCGCCACCCGCCGACCACGATCAGGGCCTCATCATGCGCATGTTCTAGCTGACGCGCCCCCTCTAGCAAGGTCGTGGCCTTGGTCCGCAAGGATCCGAATCCCTCTGGCAACTTGGCAAGACGCTCAATGCCAACGTGGAGTTGAACGTCGACCAGATCAGCCGTTTTCTCCATTACCTGCAAGCGATCGAGCAAGGAATACAGAATCTCGCCAGCTGACTGCGAAGGCGAACTCGCGGCCGCATAGTTGATCAACGCTTCGCGAACTTGACGCACCATGGCACCTTGGGCGGGCAAGGTATCGCGCATTTCAGCGGCGCGCGACTGTAGCGACTGCGCAGCGTCAGACATCTCCGTCTGGATGCGCGCCGCCTGCTCGACCACTTGCCACGACTGCCCAAGCGCGGAAAGCAATTCTTCAACATGGCGCGAATCTTCTTCGGCGCGCGAAGCGATGTCGCCCAAGCGGCGGTCGACATCCGTCAGCAATTCGCGTAGCGCCTTAGCCTCGGTAGTCGCGGCCGAATCATCGCCAGGTGCTGCGCCAGAACCCCATCCAGCCGGTGTTTCAACCGGCGTACTCCAGACCGTTTGGGCGGCTGGCTCCAAAGCGGCATCCGCCGACGCGGACGAATTGGACTCGGCCGCCTTTTCAAAGCCATCGCCAGCAAACGGATCGCCAGCAAACGGGTCAGCTGAAAACGAATCCTTGGCGAATGGATCGCTATTGAAAGGGCCCGCGGTGAATGGATCACTTCCAAACGGATCCTTACTCGCGCTTGCTGCTTCAGACTCAAACGCCCCAAGCGGCGCCAGGGGCGCCAATGGCTGGGCGCCCCTCGCTGGCTCGCGGGCCTCTACCGCCAACGCGCGGGCCGCTGGCTGAGGCCCGGGTGCAACTGGCGTCACCGCCGCCGAGCGCCAGGCAAACCCAAGCGAAATGAGCGCAAAACCTCCGCCCACCAGGAACAGCAACTCGGCCAAAGACGCTACCGGAGGGCGATCGAGGAAGCGCTCAAAATACTCATTAACAACCGGCAACTGCTGTCCGATCGTGAGCAACTCGGTGCGCGCACGACGCAACTCAGCGCGGATCTTGGCGTGGTCCACGTCGGGTGCCACGGGTGCCGCGTTGACACCCTCACCAGCCGAGCGCTCAGCGGCCTCGGCAACGGCGGCGAACTGGCGGTTGAGTGCCTGCGCATCCTTGGTCGACGGGAATTCACCGTACTTCTGCGCAATCGCCTTGGCCGCGGTCACTACAGGCTTCAAGGCGGCGCGTGCATCCGCCTGCAATTGGGCATTCGCGGGCTCAGTGCGCAATTTTTCGACTGCCGCCCTCAACGCGCCATCCGCCGCCAAAAAAGCCGCGCCGAGCGAGAGGGCTTGGGATTGCGGCAAGGATTTCGGGTTAAGCTGCGAAACGCTGCGGGCGAGCGCATCGTAGCCCTCGGCCTGCCGCTGTGTCTCGGTGATCAAAGAGCCAAAATTGTCGCTCGCGCCCTCAAGCGTCTTCCTAACCGAACCCAGCTTCTCGGCCTGCGCGGTCACCGCATCGACCGCACGCTGCTTCTCAGTAATGCGCTGAATCGCATCCCGCAGGCGGCGGGGAAGACTATCGGCATTGGTGCCCAGAACCAAATCGCGTTGCATCGATTCGAGCGACGCCGAGAACTTCTTCGACGCTTGCGCCAGCGCAGCAAAATCAGCACGCGCGGGGTCATACTCGGGGTCAAGCGTGGCCGTCAAACGCTGCAAGGCAAGATGGAATTGCAGCCCTGCCTCGACAATCTTCCGATTGCGCTCATCGGCCTGGCGCGCGGACAAATGCGCCAATGCGGTGGTGAGCAGCAACCCAATCGTAACCGCGATCAAGACCGGCGGCAGATATCGAAGGATCAGCGCGCCAGGTGAAGAAGAAGTCTTGGACTTGGTATTTTTCATCGGAAGGGTCACAAGTCTAGAAAATCGAAGTGAGTGCGATCGGCGTACCGTGCGACTGCTGAGCCAAATCAACTCGATCTGCAAGGATTGCAATTTCACAATCCCCATTGCGCTGCTCGCGCAGAACCACAAAGCGCGGCTCACCAATATCCGTTGCTGTCGGCTGCGGCTCCACCGTCGGCGCCGGATCACGCACAAGCATCGGCGGCCCCTCGCCGAGGACAAAGCCAGAGGCTTGCCCACGACCAATCCAGGTCATGTCGGCAGACCATGAGACGATCCGATCGATCGCTGGCAAGGGCAACGAAAATTCAGCGCCTGCGCGATGCAATATCAACCAATCCATGTGGGTTTTCGATGAGAAGGGTGACTGGGCAGGCCCGGAGGATAGATGGGTTGTGGCGCTTCACGCACGGGATTACGCAAAATTTCGTCTGACCAGGCCGCGACCGAAAGCGCAAATTCGGCGAGTTCTGTTTCACCGCTCTCGAACCATCGAACCTCAAAACCCGTTCCGAACGATTCGAGCTGCGTCGCAGCTCGTTCAACGTCGATACACGCACTGGCGCGCGGTAACATCGCCAGCACTGGGCATTCACACCAAAACGTGCGCTTCAGACCATTGGGCCCGCGACTAAACGGTCGGTAAAGACGATACGGCAGCGCCGCCGAGGGGTGTGCCGACGACGAATGAACAACCGGCAGATTCACCGGCAAGGCGCCCAACAACCAATCCAGACGCCATGCGGCGAGAACAGCCTCGGCAGATTCCAAACGTTGCGCGCGCCCAACAGCCGCCCGTGCGGTCGGCCGCAACATGGCCGGAATTTCTGCCAATACGGGCTCGATCATAAGCAAGCCGCTCAGCCCTGCGCCGACGGCGCCGGCGGCAACATTGAGTGCGGCGGAAGCGCCCCACCCCAAGCCGCCCACAAACTGGGGAATCGACCCCGGCTCGACCGCGAACGCCTCGGGTGCCATCGCATTCGCCGAGCTCGGTCGATAAGAGCCCGCCAGCAGGGCCTCAACGAGTTCGGAAAAATCGCGACGACCACGCGGCAGGCTAGCCGCGGTTGCGCCATGGCCCGGCAAATCGGGCGTGAGGACGCGATAACCGTGTTCAGCCCAGTGCGTGGCGAACGCCGCCAATGACAACGAATCGGCACCGAGATCGTGTAACAGGACCACATTGGCGCGCACGGGCCCCGGTGGCAAATAAGCACGTAAGCGCACCTCCGGCCAACGGGAGGCTTGAACCGTCAATTGGACGGAAAATTCGAATTGCCGCGGAAGCAACGGACCGGTTCCTAACGTGTAGATTTACGCAAGCTCTTAAAACGGTGAAAGGATAACTGATCAACGATGACAACTGGCGTATCTATCTATGACAAACCAAGTGTAGGACTCAGCGGTCGATGGATGGTCAGCAGCAAGTTCGCTTCACCGAGATGGGGCTAGAGGTGGTCGAGCGCGCACACACGTAGATGCCGGAACTCAGAATCTCCCTGCGCGACCACGTGCTGAGGGCTGCAGGGCTGCAGGGCTGCAGGGCTGCCGGGACGAAGGGCGCAAAGGCCCCAGGACCTTTGGGTAGTTTGTGTCCCGCGTTTAATCAGGGCCGCGCTGTCGCACATGAACCCATTCATGACGAGTTACAAACGTCGCTCCCCGACCCACGTCATGGTAATAAAGCTTTGTCCCGGTGAGATCGAAGCTGTTCACCAGATGAATAAAACCCGAATCGATACAATGTATTTCGCTGGCATGCTTGATCACTTCGACCCAATCCAAGATCGAATCTGTTAAGGGCTCAACGAAATAAATCGGTAGCGCCGTATCGATTTGAAGGTCGTGCTCACTGACGCGCGATTTCGCGGCGACTAGGCAGTAGCGCTCGTGCCGGATATGCTGGCGATAAAAATCGTGCGCGGAAGTCATCACCGCAGGCAAACGAAAATGGCTCCATCGAACGTCAAATGGCACGCCCAATGATTGATAAAATTCAACATCGAAATTATCCGACGCGCGGGCAACAACAGTCAGCACCGGAACACCCAACTGATTACTCGCCAGATAAACAAAATCTTGCTGGGAAAGCTTCGGCCAATTGAATTCCAGGATTGTTATTCGCGGTTCGTCCGAATACAAAAACCGAACCGTCGGTGCATTGGTCTTGGTGCAAACGAGATACAAACACTCCAACGCGAAGGCTTCGAGTACATAATTGACCAAGCCGTTGCAAATTAAATGGTCTCCAACACCTAAATGGTGGTGGACGATGAGTCGCTTCGGTTTCAGTAACATTTTTGTCATCGGTTCGCGGGCCAGTTTGATCAAAGTGCTTGCAAGGCCTGGTTCCCCGGGCTGGGAGCGGAAAACCACGAATCCGCCCCCCGTGGTTCGGGCAGCGATGGGCGCTTGAATCGCAACGCACTGCAAGGTACCTGAATAGCCCGAGCCACCTCCCTGATGATGGGTTGCCGACAGAGTGACTGGTTCACGTGGTCCTCGCAACATGACTTGGCGGATCGTACCTGTTACGTACCTATAAACGCATCGCGCTCAATCAAGCGATCGCGGTTGTTCGTTAAGATCATGCGCACCCAAACCGTGTTGTCTATGGAGCGCCCAAGAAACCAGCGAAAAAGCCGGTTCTCCTGAGTCTGATCCATGAGCTGGCGTTCCGCGCGGATGCTGTAGCCTACCGGATCTCACCCGCAGAGCGCGGTTTACCTGAGCGATGACCTCTCCGCAAGCCGTGCCAGGAAAACCAAAGTTCTTGAAGAAAATTTCATACTATGGTATTTAATCACCTCATGGACCCCGAACCAAATTTCTGCGGGGCCCACCTAGATCCCGGGCCGCCGAAGGCAATCCATTTCGGGCGAGTCAATCTAACTTCTTCTGGGGAAACGTTTGCCTAGTCTACCTGCTTCCCGAATTACATCTTCGGGCACCAATGTTTTTCTTGGTGGCGACTATATTGAACTGGGAATTGGTTCGAATGGAGGTTTTGGTGTTTCAAGCAGGCCGGCCGGTTTTTTTGGAACCAGCGGAAATCCTCCCGGCATCGGAATGTCTGTTGATCTAGACGGTTTCGATGTTGGGCAGAATATGCCTATCGATTTTTTTCTTCCTGGAGATCCTGAAGAACGCTGGTCAATTGCCTTGATCAAAGACGGTAGCAATTACTACGGTGGTTTTGCGTCCATAAACGGCCCGATCTCTAATGGCTTGTCACTCGGGTCGAATACAGTCGAAGCGCTGTCAACCTCGGGTTCCCCAGAGCTGTCAGCGCGTTTTTCGGCTAATGTTCTGCTATCTGGCGCCTCTCTGTTGCATGTCGAGCAAACCCACACGCTTAAAAAGAACGAAAAGTTCTTTACAACAGTTGTCAAGGTTTCAAACCAGTCTGCAACCCCAATTACTGGGGTGAAATTCATGCGGAGTTTCGACCCCGATAACGTGAGCTTTGTGGGCGGCGGCGCCATGACCACCAATTCTGTAGTTGCCCAAGCAAGCTCAGGTGGCTATTCGTTGGTGACTGCCTCCAACGGTCTACCTAGTTTTCAGGCCGCCTACGGAGAAAAGGACTTTATAGGTTACTGGTCACAAGATTCGCGCTCTCACGTTTATTTAGGCGGGTTCACGAACCCAAATCCGTACCACAGTGACACGTTTGCCGATCCTGTGGGTAGCACAATTCGCGCCGATCAAGCAATCGGCATCGTTTTTTCGCAAGGAGTAATCAATCCCGGGGAAGAGGTTCAATTTGTTTACCGCACAGTTCTGTCGTTTTCAGCCCTCGAGGAAGCCACGGGGGTTGCTCCGGCCGATACCGTCCCACCCAGAATTGCAATCACAAGCGATCAAAGCGATCTTGGGGTGGGTCAAACAGCGACCCTGACTTTTACCCTGAGCGAACCGTCCACCAACTTCGTCGATGGCGACATCACCTGCAACGGCAGCACCCTCGGACCCCTCAGCGGTAGCGGCAAGACCTACACCGCGATCTTTACACCGGACTTCAACAGCACGGCCAATGGCGTAGTCCATGTTGCAAGTAATAAGTTTTCCGATGCTGCGGGAAACGTTAATGCTGACGGGGCTGATGCTAACAACACGGTGACCATGTCGGTCAACACGATACCCGACACTACACCACCGACCATCGCAATCAGTTGCAACGAAACAGGCTTGTCCTGGGGGGAAACAGCCCTCTTGACATTCAAGTTTAGCGAAGACGTTGCCGACTTCGACGTTGGCGATATTGCTGTATCGGGCGGCGGAAAGCTCGGCCCTTTGAGCGGCAGTGGCAGCGAGTACACAGCGACCTTCACGCCGTTTTTGAATACCACGACCAGCGCGGTCGTCAGCGTCGCGAACAATAAGTTCTCCGATGCAGCCGGAAACTTTAACGTCGACGGAGCCGACAAGAATAACACCCTAACCATCGCAGTTGACACTGTTCCTCGCGCACCCACCATCGCGATTACCAGCAATAAGACGGCCCTGAGGGCAGGCGAGACGGCGACACTCACTTTCAAACTAAGCTCGAAATCGACCGACTTTACCGCAAGCGATATCTCGGTTTTCCGCGGAACCCTTAGTAACTTTACCGGCAGTGACACCAACTACACTGCAACGTTCACGCCCAATCCAAATACTACGATGCCAGCCGTGGTGAGCGTCACCAACAACCGGTTTTCCAATACGCCAGGCCTTTATAATGAAGATGGAGTTGACGCCAATAACTCGATAACGTTCGCAGTTAACACAAGCTCTCCCATATTGCCCCCGGGACTGCAAACCTTAGGGTTTAATGAGCAGTTTGAAAGAGTTGCTGAATTTGGCGCTTTGACGACGCACCGACTTTCCGGCCCGGATCGAGCCTTGTTCACGATGACCCCTGGCGGGACCCTAATGTTCGTCAAGGCACCCGACTATGAATTGCCTTACGATCAGGGCAAAGACAACACCTATGAAGTTACGGTCACCTCATACAAAAATGGCAAATTAACTTCAGAAAAAAACCTCCAGATCCAAATCCAAGAGGTTTATATCTCACAAGGCACCTCGACCAATACGACTAATACGCAAATCATCCAAGGACGCTCTGGCTACTTGCAAACCTTTCAGGACACGCCTCGTAACGACCAATTAGAAGGTGGTGACTGTCTCGATACGTTCATTATCACAAGCGGTACTGACACGATTATCGACTTCAACTACTTGGGCGCCAACATGGATTGGCGCGGCAAACCTGCTCCGAGTGGACAAGAGGTTCTGCGGGTCAGTAAGGCTGCGACAGCGGTCGTCTATCTGCGGGCCCCGTGGACCGCGACCTCAGAATCGATGAATGCCGGTACGATGAAGTTCAACACACCCGGCAAATCGATGGATCTCACCGCATTGAGCGCCTTGAACGGAGTGAAAATTCTGAATACCGGAGGCGCCGCGAGCCTCACCGGATCCGTACTGGGGGATACGATCGTAGGTGGATCTGGTAAGGACTCTATCGCGGGCGGCGCGGGCGCAGACAGCCTCAGTGGAGGGGTCGCAAACGATCAATTATCGGGCGGTTTGGGCAACGATCGGCTCTCAGGCGGCCCTGGGCTGGATACCCTGATCGGCGGCGAGGGCGCCGATTGGTTCATCTTTGACTCGACCAGTGGGACAAACAACGTTGACAGCATCCGCGATTTCGCCCCGGGCACCGACAAGATAGCCCTTTCGGCGACCTTTTACAAAAACTTCAAAGGATCCGCTGCGGGTAGCCCCATCACAGCCGACAATCTCGTTGCTGGCCCGGGGGCAAAAGCGTTGGACCGAAACGATTATCTGATTTGGGACACGACGGCCGGAACGCTCAGTTACGACGCGGACGGTTCGGGCCGCGGCATGCCCATCCCCCTCGCGAAGATTGAATTGATAGGAGCTTTAGCCCCAAGCGCCAGCGACTTTCTGGTGGTTCTGTAAAGCCAAGCCTGCGACGCCGTTTAGAGCGGGCTCGCTATGGCGCACGGTCCCTGCCGCAATCTTTCGATGAAGCTTCACTTGGCAGCCACACCTGTCCCAGATTTCGGTTTAGCTTTGGTGGTGTCGATTTCGGATAAGGGAAGGTCAGTTTCACTGGCCAATTGCCAGCGCTGATTGGTTCGAATCCATCGCTGCTCCTTGCGACTGCGGTCTCCGCCTTGCGGCGAGTCGTATTCCTGGACGAATCGCACCAAAAGTGAGTCTGGTGCCCCGTGCTCAGCAACCCAGAGCACCTCATTGAGTCGCACCCGTTGCCACGGACGCTTCTCAAAAATCACCCGCTTGCGTTCGAGGTATGTGATGCGATCAAGGCCGCCGCTACGATAGGCATCGGAATAGTGCGCCGCAAAGCGCTCAAAATCGCGATTCTCCCAGTCTCGGCGCCACTGCATCAGTGCTTCGGAGGCTTGCCGAACGGGATCCTGAGTGGATAGATGAGTGACTTGGGCTAGCACTGATCGGCCTCCGAGGCTGATGCCGGGCCCTATTTCCGTTCCACTATCCGTTCCAAGCAGCACCGAGACGACGGTCATTGCACGAACGACCCAGCGGACACAGAGCTCTGAACTCACGCGCGCGCAAAATTCGGCACGACCAGCGGGTGAACGGTATGGTCTTCGGCGTGCACCATGCGGCCGTCCACGCTGGCGCCAACATGCATTTCGATCTGGGAATAAGTGACATCACCGATCACGCGCGCGCCAGGTCGCAGCTCCAAAAACCGCTGGACAACCACGTTGCCTTCGACCAAACCACAAATCACAGCATCGACGGCAGACACATCGCCGCGAAGGGTCGCTGTTTCCCCAACAACAAGGAGGGCTTGTTCGCTTTGCGCTTCCAAGCGTCCCTCAATATAGCCATCGACCCTTAGCACTCCGGTGAATGCGATGTCGCCACGGATGACCGTTCCCTTGGAAATCACGGAGTCAATCGACTCCTCTCCGTTCGGCCGTTCTGAACGTTCGAAAAAGCGAGAGAACAGGCCAGGGGTCTTCGGCAGTTTGAGCGCCTGAAGGGAAAAACGTTTGGGCACGGGAATCAGAGTCCTTCCAAACTTCATCAGGGCAAAGCGACCCGCTGGGTCGCTCGGGTACGGCCAGCCTCGTCAACAACGAGGACACGCAAGGCGCTGGCTGGCGCACCAGCAGCCACCACTTCACCAGAAATGAGTTGCCCGTTGCGGTACTCAAGTCGAAAACTGCGGGCCGGAACATCCGCCAGAACACGTTCCTCTTCCCCACGAACGGCGCCAGCGAGCTCAACAACCGCGCTACCTTTAAACGCAGAGCTTGGCACCGCCCCCCCAGACACCAACGCAAAGAACTTCCAGCCCCCGGTCGATGGACGAACCGTCAGGGATGAAACAGAGACCTCCCGGCCGATCCCGGTCTTGGGGTCCAGCAGCGCCTGGTAGGCGCCTTGCTCTTCCACCAGTCGGGCGTTCTCCGCGTTCAAGGCCTTCAGTTCAGAGCGCAAAGCATCGCTGTCAGAGAGCCCGGCGGCCCCCGAAACGAGGGGGAAGATCGCCGCATCGGCACTCGCCACCAGAGCAACGGGGGGCTGAATTCCGACGTTCGCCAATCCCGGCCCAAGGCCAAACGAATAACCCGCCACCGCCCCAGCCGCAGCAATCACCAGGAATGCCAATGCGCTACCGACACGGGCTCGCTTGCCGGCAGCACCGGCCTTGAGTCCGGGTGCCAAAAAACCATACGGGCGAAGTTTCAACGGCATGTGAGCGCCCCAGGTTCTCTGAGTCGCCGAGGCCCGTTCAGGCCGTCCGCGTGAGCCGGGTACCGGTAGCCGGACCACGCAGACGCCCCCGTTCACCGTAGACGGCATTGGGCCCCCTGGAGGCCAACAAGGCTCCGAGCGCATTGGCCCGAACCCGAGCTGCGCCAATCAAGGCTCCATTGATAGTGTTGTCACGCATACGCGGGCTTATCCGAAATCAAATGCAGTGCATCGACTCCGCCGGGTGTACTTGCGTTGACTTTCATTTGAACCTCTAGTCTGACCTTCGGAGGTATATCACCAAGACACCGCGTGAGTTTCGACGACCGGAGAACGTTTCACTCTAAGAGTTTCTTAATCGAAGCGTATCACCAGTTGCATTATTTACGGACAGTTTCGCCAGAACGTATAGCGATCGGTATCCGCAGGGCTGCGCGTCGGTAAGGTAGAGTTCACGCCCAGTGTCGGACAGTAGCCCGAAATCCTGGTCAGGCATGCACTACCTCCGCGAGGCGCGTCCGGATCGCAACGATCTCGTCACGCCATCCACCAACCGCGATCAACGCCTCGTCGTGGGCCTGCTCGAGTTGGCGGGCACCTTCAAGTAGGGTGGTAGCGCTGGAGCGCAGTGAACCAAAGCCCTCGGGCAATTTCGACAAGCGGTCGATTCCGACATTGAGCTGCGCATCGATTCCGTCGGCTGTACGTTCCATCGATTGCAGGCGATCAAGCAAGGCGTAGAGGATCTCCCCGACGGCCTGCGTCGGTGCACTTGCAGCGGCGTAATTGATTAAAGACTCGCGAACCTTCCGAACCATGGCGCCCTGGGCGGGAAGACTTTCGCGCATTTCGGCGGCGCGGGTCTGGAGCGACTGCGCTGCGTCCGCCATTTCGGTCTGAATCCGGGAGGCCTGCTCAGCGACCTGCGATGACTGCCCCAGCGCTGAGAGCAATTCTTCAACGTGGCGTGAATCCTCTTCGGCTCGGGCAGCGATTTCGGCCAATCGACGATCGACATCGACGATGAGTTCACGCAGAGCTGCGGCTTCCTCGTCCCCAGCACCTTTCGAATCGGCGGAGGCAAAAGGATCGGGAGCCGCAAACGGGTCGGGAGCCGCAAACGGGTCGGGCGCCGCGAAGGGGTCCAGTGCTGCAAATGGGTCAGGGGCAGCAAACGGATCCTTCGTTGCAAACGCCGACGCGAAGGGGTCATCTGTCGGCAAGGGTCCCAGCGGTGCAACATCGCCAAGCGCTGTGGTCGAGAACTGAGGTTCACGTGCCTCTGCACTCGCTTCAACCAGCGCTGGAGCGGGGGCCATCGGGGGCTTGGCCGCCGACCGCCAGGCGAAGCCAAGCGCCAGTAGAGCGCTTACCCCAGAAACCAAGAAGAGCAATTCGGCCAGGGAGGCAACTGGCGGGCGATCGAGGAATCGCTCGAAATACTCATTCAACACCGGCAACTGCTGACCGATCATCATCAGTTCGGTGCGGGCACGCCGCAATTCAACCCGAATCTTGGCATGATCAACGTCTGGCGCCAGCTGTGCCGCGTTGGCACCGGAACCCGCCGAACGCTCAGCCGCCTCGGCGACCGCGGTGAACTGCCGACTCAAAGCCTGTGCATCCTTGGTGGCGGGAAACTCACCAAATTTTTGTGCAATCGCTTTAGCGGCCGCGGCGAGTGGGCCGAGCGTCTGCCGCGCCGCCGCTTGCAATTCGGCATTCGCAGGCGCTGTTTTGAGCTGCTCTACGGCTTCGCTCAACCCAGTCTCGGCCGCACGGAATGCCGCGCCGAGCGATTCAGCCTGAGCCTTTGGCAGTGACTTTGGGTCGAGCGTAGAAACGCTAAGCGCGAGCACGTCGTAACCCTCAGATTGATTCTTGGTTTCTGTGAGTAGCGCACCGAAATTATCGCTTGCGGACTCAAGGGTTTTTTTGACGGACCCCAGCTCCTCAGCCTGCGCAGTTAGCGCGTCAACGACCCGCTGCTTGTCGGTGATCCGTTGAACCGCATCCTGCAGACGACGCGGCAGGGCTTCGGCATTGGATCCCCTGACCAGATCGCGTTGCATTGCCTCGAGTGAGGCCGCGAACTTTTTGGAAGCCAGTGCAAGGGCCGCAAAATCAGCCCGCGCTGGATCGTAATCCGGATCAAGCGTCGCGGTCAGACGCTGTAGCGTCAGGTGGAATTGAAGCCCCGCTTCGACAATCTTGCGATTTCGCTCGTCAGCCTGCCGCGCCGAAAGATGCGCCAGTGCCGTGGTCAGCAAAAGACCGATCGTTAGGACTATCAATACGGGCGGGAGATAACGCAGCAGCAAGGCCCCAGGGGAGCTGCCATTCTTGGATTTGGTATTTTTCATCGGTGAATGTCGCGGGACGGATGTACCAGGCTCAGCTCAGTGTGGTCGAAATGCCGGACAGCGAATCACCCATAGAACCTACCGCTACATTGAGGGCGGCCGATGCGCCCCCGTTGAAAAACGTATCGACGATCTCGCCGAAATCCCGGATCCCTAAGCTGAGCATTGAACAAGCGATTCAAACTGACGCAACTTCAAAAGGGGACTCCAAAAACGTACTCGGCGTAGGCGTAAAATAACGGCTGGAGCATAACTGATCAACGCTTAAAACAGTGGTGTTTCTGCGCGGATTCAACGTTGAAGCCCGATCCAACCGATCCGTAGCGTTGACCGCTATGATCAGAGGCATCCCCGGACCTGAGTTCGAGCCATGGCCGCCCTTCCTTCACTCCGCCAGCTTTCCTATCTCGTTGCGCTCTCAGAAACGCTCAATTTCACGCAGGCGGCTCAAGCGCGTTTTGTGACGCAATCAACGCTTTCGGGCGGCATCCAGGAACTCGAACGACTCTTGGGCGCAAGTCTTGTCGAGCGCGACCGACAGCAGGTTCGCTTCACCCCGCTCGGACTTGAAGTAGTAGAACGCGCCCGTGTGCTTCTGGCTCAAGCTGGCGATCTCGTCTCGCATGTTGCACGTTGTGCCGGTCCACTCACGGGTCTCGTGCGGCTTGGGGCAATCCCGACGGTCGCTCCTTACCTTCTGCCGCCCCTGATGCGGGCCGCGCGTGAGCAGTTGCCCGAGTTGCGAATTGCACTGCGCGAGGAGCGCACCGCGACGCTCCTCACCCAGGTCAATGACGCAAGCCTCGACTTCGCGTTGATCGCACTACCCTACGAAACGTCAGGGCTAATGGTGATCCCGTTGTTTGAGGAGGAGCTTTGGCTGATCGGGGCCGACGATGATCCCGCCACCCGAACTGCCAAGCCGACTCTTGACTCGATCGACGCCAGTCGACTGTTACTGCTCGCAGAGGGCCACTGTCTGCGTGAACACGTGCTGCAAACATGCCGACTATCGGAACCGTTACCCGAAATTGAGGCAACTAGCCTGACCACGTTGGCTCAAATGGTCGAGGCGGGAATGGGTATCGCGATCATCCCCGAGATGGCAATTCGCGGGGGATTGGTTAAGGGCATGGCGATCACCGCACGCCCCATCGGGTCCCCTGCGCCCCGGCGTGGGATCGCACTGGTGGCAAGACCCACCAGTGCCCGACTCGAAGCCTTCGAGACGCTGGGCAAGCTGGCGGCCGAACTCGCTCAATCCGCCGCAAGAGGGCGGATCTATACGAAATCGATCAGGCGCCCACCGCATCCTTGACGCATTTCTTCAAAAAACTATTCTTTGCGGCACCGGCAAGCTTGCGATCGGTGGCCGAGGACTCACAGGTGGCAGTCGCGTCTCGCTCACATTTCTTCAGGAAGCTGTTTTTGGCGGCCCCGGCCAGCTTTTTCTCGGTTGCGGTGGCCGAGCAGCTGGACGCGGCGGCTGGCTGAGCAGCGGCGGGTGGGACCGCTGCGGGCTGAGTTGCGGCGGGCTTTTCAGGCGCCTGCGCTTGAGCGGCCAAACAAGCCAGGGCGAAGAACGGGGCTGCCAGACGGGAGGGGCGTATAGCTCGAATCATCATCGGTAGACTCCAACAGAGAAATTGAGTTCGGTTAGTGCGCAAATGAGCATGCCATGACGGGACCGTAGCGGCTACCCTCGTTAAATCCATCGGAGGGCGCCAAAAACGATCACGCCGGCGATGAGCGCTTGCATCGCGTTGCGCCGCCAAGCTCCGACAACAAGGACAGCGAGTGCTGAAGGCAGGCGACCGTCCTGGGCAATCTGCACCAGTGCAGGTCCAATTTGAAACCCGTCAGGCGCCACAATTAACTCGCGCAGTGTGCCCAAGGCACCCGGCGAGACAATCGCAACCAATGCCAACGCCGGAACAAAACTAAGGGCAACGCCGGCCTGACCCCTTGGCTGCCAGTGCTCGGGCAACCATAGAAATGCGGTTCGGGTCAGGATCGTGATCGCACTCATACCAAACATCAACGGCCACAATAGCGTCTGGTCAATCATGATGTGGCTGGTTACGGTTAGCGAATAAATAATGACCGATCAACCCCGCGCAGGCCCCGCAAAAGGTCGAGAGAGCAAGACCAATTCCAGCGGGCAGATTAATACTCAAAATAGCCACGACTGCCGTCACTGCCACTGCGCCTGTCGAGCCCGCTACGCGCAAAAGCGGAGCCCCGATCGCAAGCACCGCAAGTTGCCCGATCCACATCCAGTCGGATGACGTCGGCAACACGCCCGCACCAAAAATCCCAACCAGCGTCGCGCCTTGCCACAGTATCCAAGTCGCGAGATTCGCGCCGACTTTGAACTGCTCACGCTGCCCTTGGGTTTGCCCGTCTCGCCCTCGCAGCAGATAACCGGCGAGGGTCGCCTCAACCGTAAAGACCCCAATCACAAAGCGACGAATTGGCGGCAAGCTTCGAAAATCCTGCGCTAGCACCGCGCTAGCCATGACGAAACGCAGATTAACCAAGAGCGCCGTGAGCAAGATCGATGCGGGCGCCGCACCCGCTGCCAACAGCGGCAGGACAGCCAATTGGGCTGAGCCGGCGTACATGATGAATGACATCCCCACCGCTTGCGCTGGATCGAGACCGGCCTGAATCATCGCGAGACCGGTCACCGTCCCCCAGATCACAATCCCGAGGAGGGGCGTCGCCATCGCGACCACCCCCGCCCGGAAGGCAGCTCGGTCTGGGTCTGGGTCCAGTTTTGGAGCCGCCATTAAACGATCAACATCACAAGATCAACATCGCGAGATCACAATCAGTGCTTGTGCTCGGCGGCTGGAGGTGCGGGCAAAACCCGGACATTGACTGACACGGAACCTGCCTTCTCAAAGCGCAGGGTCATTGGAAAGTTGTTACCAACCTTCAGCGGCGTCTTCAGGCCGATCAGCATCACGTGCATCCCCCCCGGCTTGAACTCGACCGATTGTTTGGCGGGCACGTCAACCGAATCCAGCTGGCGCATCCGCATCACGTCACCGTCCATCCGCATGGTGTGAAGCTCAACCGACTGCGCAATATCCACTGATATGGCCAGCAGGCGATCACCGGCTGGTCCGCCATCGATCCGAAAATATGCCCCCCCAACGGTCTGCCCCTGAACGGTCGGCCGTGCCCAGGCGTCCTGCACATGGGGCTGCGCCTTCAGTTGCACCTGGGCCTGGGCCTCTACCTCTGCCTCTGGGATACAAACCACCAGGAACGCTGCGAAAGCCATGAGCCAGCGCCGCCCTAAGATCGAACATAAATGATTCATTTGAGATCCGTTTAGTGCTGATGCCCGCCGCCACCGCTCAACCCGGGCAGTACCTCGAGCCGGGCCGCAGGCGCCTTGAGCCCCTTTGCGCTGGAACCCGTGGATGGCACATCAGTCCAATTCAGTTCGCCTTTTTCGCAAATTTGCTGGACCTTGAACCAAATCACGCCCGGTTTGGCAGGCGTCTGCCCGCGCAAAACAAACTCGTCGAAATGGGCATC
>Ga0114973_10001436_pt1 | contig 17807 bp, 15 predicted proteins | sample M_140807_MF_Meta_FD_87025 | JGI IMG/M metagenome (GOLD analysis project Ga0114973, IMG submission 87025) | Freshwater microbial communities from Lake Montjoie, Canada to study carbon cycling - M_140807_MF_MetaG | ecosystem: Environmental > Aquatic > Freshwater > Lake | place: Lake Montjoie...
ACCTTTGATGTACTGTTTGAATCGGACGAAGATACTAGTATTATTTCAGGGTATACCAATAACAATGACATGGATGACGACGATGACGAAGAACGCTTTCCGGACACGACGATCAAACAGTATTTGAATATTATCGAGGCGGTGTATAATTCCTACTAATAGGGGGAACCAAGGTTCCCCCTAACCCCCTCCTTGCAGGGAACCTACGGTTCCCCTGCGACCCCTCCCTTAATTATGTTAACCCGGTTGTTAAGATAATTTGCAAAAGTGGTTTACAGTTGAAGGAAGGGGTTAGGGGGAACCTTGGTTCCCCCTATTAGTAGGAATTATAGACCGCCTCGATGATATTCAAATACTGTTTGATCGTCGTGTCCGGAAAGCGTTCTTCGTCATCGTCGTCATCCAGGTCGTTGTTATTGGTATACCCTGAAATAATACTAGTATCTTCGTCCGATTCAAACAGTACATCAAAGGTAATGTCGTCAGAATCGATAGGAAGATCGTTCATCGAACGCAATGATACTTCTGCCATGGAGGGAACCTCCAACGACTCTACCAAAAAGTCGGTTAAAACGGCCTTGTTATCCGAATAGTACGAGTAAGAGCCCTCCGTACCCTCTTTCCGCGTATATTTGCACCGAACTCCGAACAGCTCGGTCTTATAGTCGTAGAAAACGTACGTCGTGCAAATATCTACTATCGGCGATATCTCACTAAAGCCCACCGTACCACGTTGGACCAGCTTAATTACCAAAGTGTCACCTGACATTGTTACCATAATAAAGTACAAACTATTTATATTTATTCGCAAATAAATATAATTTACAGCGACAAGGTTCTCGACCCCCGGTATTTCAGCAGGTCCAGGATTTTGCTCGTGGTGGGAAATTCGGTATCTCCATAAATATCCTGTAACAATAACCATTCGAACAACCCTCCCCGATAAATATAGATATCCGAGAACCCGAGACCCCGCAATTGTTGGTATTTTTTATCCACAGTTTCGTCGGCATTGTTTTTCCCGTAGATAATGAATTTTTTACTCAATCCCTGAGATAAAATGTCGTTGATCAGGTTCTCCTCTTTGTCACATAAAACGGTTCCAGGAATCAAACACGACTGTTCGAGAACCGGTAAAGTATTAATAATAATGTAGGCATTTGAGGTCTTGATGGCGCCCTGCATATCTTCAAAATTAATATATTTTATAGCCCGTTTGACGAAGGCCCATAGTCCCTGCATTGGCACCGTATTATGTTATACCAGCCACAAATTTCTATTATGTTTACTGAGAAATATGACATAATGATATAATGCCATAATAACAAATATATTATTGTGTGTAGCAATTTAGAGAATTAAATACTAAGCTACTATAATGACGGTTATCAACGACATAGAAATCGACGACATTCAATATAGTAAAAACGAGATCAAGGAGGCTATTATCAACAACGATCCGATCGAAGATAAACTCCATGTTATTGCGGTCATATCGAATCCGTGTCTCTTTGCCCGCCGCTACATTTTGACGAGGGAATTCATTGCCCGTATGGAGAACGACGAACCTAATGTGGTTCTCTATGTAGTAGAATTGGCCTACGGATCTCAGCGTTTCATTATCACGGACAAGAAGAACAAGCGGCATTTGCAGTTACGCTGCGAGACCCCGGTCTGGCATAAAGAAAATATGATCAACTTAGGTATACGTAAGTTGTTGCCGTCGAACTGGAAGGCGGTGGCATGGATCGACGCGGACGTGGAATTCGAGAACCTGACGTGGGCGACGGATACCCTGAAGATTTTGAATGGTTCCAAGGACATTGTACAGTTGTTCAGCCATTGTGTCGACATGAACCCGATCGGTGAGGCCATGAAAGTATTTGCGAGTTGGGGGTACCAGTATATGAAGAAATTACCGTATTCCGTGGGGACCCTCAACTATTGGCATCCGGGGTACGCCTGGGCGTGTACGCGCAAGGCCTACGAAAAAATGGGCGGGCTTTACGACAAGAGCATCTTAGGATCCAGTGACAATATTATGGCGCTTTGTCACCTGCAAAACTGTAAGGAGACCGGCTTGAACCCGGAGAATTCGCAGGATTATAAGGATTCGGTCGAGGAATATAAAACCAAATTGAAAAATATGCGGGTAGGTTACGTCCCGGGGATGATACGGCATTATTACCACGGGAGCAAAGCGAACCGCAAATACGGGGACCGCTGGAAGATATTGGTGAAATACCAATATTCCCCCGACCAACATATTACGTACGATAGCAATGGAATCCTGGTGCCGACCGAAGCGTGCCCACCGGAGCTCTTGCAAGAGATTTGGAATTATTTCTCGGAACGCAACGAAGATGATATCTATATCAGGGGAACCTACGGTTCCCCTCAGACCCCTCCCTTTAAGTGAAACAAATTGTGTTAACCCGTTTGTTAAAATATTTTGTAAAGTTGTTTCCAATGTGGTATCCAAGGTAGTTAACTGTTTAAGGGAGGGGTTAGAGGGGAACCGTCGGTTCCCCTCAAAATTGAATTTTGTAAATGATATAATAACTAAATTATATCAATTATTGACACCACCACCATGGATCTCGCCCAAAACAAGCTCACCCGGTCGGAATGGGAGAACATCGAGGTTCCCATCGCCGATGCGGAGAAGAAAATCGTGCGCATGATTATAGACGGGTATCATAATATCAATATCCGGTTCAACGATTCGCAGTCGTTGTTCAGCCACATCAAAATCGATAAAACCCCGGAACTCGAGTATTTCCTATATAAAAAATATTTTGAGGATGATATCCTAGGGGCTCTGAAAAAATACGGAAAGGGGCTTAATATTGAGACGATGGGGTCGGCCACCAATGACCTATGTAAAGTCAAGAGTGCGGACGGAATCCGGTTGCAGAACCTCGACAACCATATCAAAATCAACCGCGGGCTCATCATCGAGTTCCTATTGATCGATCTTTGTAAAGACACCATCAAACATATTTCAAAAAAAAAACAACGTTACGCCTATTATTTATACACGCTCATTCAGATCAAAAAATCGACGGTTCCTTACCAAAACAAGTATGTTCTCATGTTCGTCGACTCCGTCATCGCTTACGGTAATTCTATTACCAAAGTAAGTGAGATTATCACCAATGCCTACGAATTCATTGAAAAAAACCCTTATTTGCTCAAGTACGAGGACAAGACATTGTTCTCCCACCAAAAGGAATTGTTTTCCTTGGTCCAACGACGATCAGACACCAACGATGCGAACAAACCTGCGCTCATTTTATATATGGCTCCTACGGGGACGGGCAAAACCCTGAGCCCAATCGGTCTATCGGAAGGGTACCGTATCATCTTTGTCTGTGTGGCTCGGCACATTGGCCTCGCCCTGGCCAAAGCCGCTATTTCCGTAGAAAAAAAGGTGGCATTCGCGTTTGGGTGCGAAACCGCGTCCGACATTCGCCTCCACTATTTCTCTGCGGTCAATTACACGAAACACCGGAAATCGGGGGGTATCTGGAAGGTAGATAACTCGGTCGGCGACAATGTGGAAATCATGATTTGTGACGTGCAATCCTATCTGACCGCCATGTACTATATGCTGGCTTTCAATCCCGCCGAAAATATTATTACCTACTGGGACGAGCCGACCATCACCATGGACTACGAAGAACATCCGCTCCATCCAGTGATCCAGCGTAATTGGGCCGAAAATAAGATTCCTATTGTGGTTTTATCGTGTGCTACGTTACCTGCTAGCGAAGACATTATGCCGGTGTTTGACGATTTCCGGTGTAAATTCGACGATGCGGAGATTTGTACGATCAAGAGCTTTGATTGTCGGAAATCGATACCGATCCTGAATAAGGAGGGGTTCTGTGTGTTGCCGCACTATATGTACGCAAACTATTCGGAAACGGTCGAGTGTGCCAGCTATTGTATTGAAAATAAAACACTGTTACGTTATTTCGACTTACGTGAGATCGTTCGCTTCATTGACAGTGTCCACGAACTGGGCGCAGTGGACGAGGCGTACTCGGTCGACGCCTATTTCAACGGCAACATCCGCGAAATTACGATGAACCGGTTGAAAGAGTATTATTTGGATTTGTTGCTGCATATCAAGGAGGGAATGTGGTCCACCGTCTATCAAGGATGTATCGTCTCGCGTAAAGAGAAGTACAGCAAATCGGGAGCATTGACCAAATCGTGTAGTTTATCTACGCCTTCCAATGTATATAGTGACACCACGCTTAAACGCACTACCAGTGTTTCGCATGCACCCAAGCCGACCAATCCGGCAAGCAAAGGCATACTGTTGACCACAGCCGACGCCTATACCTTGACCGATGGCCCGACCATCTTCTTAGCCGACGATGTGAATAAAATTGGTCACTTTTGTATCCAACAGTCCAACATTGCGGTCACGGTGTTCCAAAACATTTTGATGAAAATTACCCAAAATGACGTGTTACTACGTAAGATCGAAGAACTCGAAGGCGCGATTGAAATGAAGGAGAGCAAGAATGCGGGGGACGATGGTAAAACCTCGGTAAGGGAGAGTGGTCGCCTCTGCAACGAATCTCAAAAAATGATGGATGAGATCAACAAACTACGTAAGGAGATCCGGCTTGTGTCACTGGATGCGCTGTATGTGCCAAATACCCGCCCCCACCAACAAATTTGGAACCCGGAGATCAACGAAGCTAGCTTTGTGTCGAACATTGGCGAGGACACAGCTAATACGATCATGCAACTGAACATCGATAATCATTTTAAGGTGCTTTTGCTGCTGGGGATTGGGCTTTTTACGGACATCAAATGTGTCGAATACCGCGAGATCATGAAAAAATTGGCGGACGAACAGCGGTTGTTTATGATTATTGCGTCGACAGATTATATTTACGGGACGAATTACCAGTTTTGCCATGGGTTTATTGGTAAGGATTTGACGCGGATGACCCAACAAAAAACACTGCAGGCGATGGGACGTATTGGTCGTAACAATGTGCAACAGGACTATACGATCCGTTTTCGGGACGATGGGATGATAGAACAGCTGTTTAAAAAGAGTGACAACAACCTGGAAGCCAAAAACATGTGCCTTTTGTTTGCAGGGAACCTACGGTTCCCTCAGGGCGCCTATGGCGCCCAAGGGTTGAGGGCTTCGCCCTCTGACCCCTGCGACCCCTCCCTTGAATAGTTAACTTTCTTGGAGACCACCTTTAAAGCGACCTTATAATTATCTTAACAACCGGGTTAACATAATTAAGGGAAGGGGGTGCGGGGGAAACCGTAGGTTTCCCTGCCCCTTAAGGACGTTGAAATTTATGGACGACCAAGGGTTCGGGCAGGATGAGCTGGGTCTTATCCGCAATAGATAAGCTCGCAAAAGATTTTATATCGGGTTTGACCGGGTCCTGCGGGTTCACCAGGTTGGTGGATCCAATACCTCTTAAATAGGATTCGATGTCGCAGGCATTGTTCGCCAGGTTCTCAGAGGCAATTCTCCCCATGATGAGTCCGGTCCCCGCAAAATGGGTTTGGGTCGGTACCCCATAGCTATTTTTCTTATCCGTTAAATAGTTCAATTGTTCTTTAAATTGATTTTGCTCCATGGCGTAATCGCCTTCAGTATTTTTGTTTCTAGTGGACGCCATTTTCAATATATAATCGGCTAAGATAAAAGTTTCATAAGTTCTCGATAAGCTCCCAAGTCTTTGCTAAAGCGCCCCGAAAAAAATTCGACTAAACACGAATGATATCGCTCCATATAATCGTAAGAAAAAAGAACCGCCAGCCCAATGTTCGGGTCTTCGGAGAACATTCGTAATGCAGCAATTTGGTACAATTCACGGAATTCGACCACACCCTTGGTTTGTTCAAAGACAAAATCCATCACCTTGGTCGTCGCATCTCCGTCGTAGGCCAATTCGTCTAATGTCTCGTCATCCAGTTCTTCTTTGTTATGATCTCTCAATTCTTGGACCTTTTTTTCATAAATCGTGTGGTCCATCTCGAAAAGTTCTCGGCAACAGCGGCGATATTCTCTTGTATCCCCATATTTTACCACCACTTCTGTACGGTATCTCATAATATTGTTATAACATAGTAACAATATCATGTGTTTAACTAGTTTTATGTCGAAAATGCTTTATTATAATGGGTCTAAAACATGGCCGTCGAGGGGCGATTGCCCTGTTGGAACTTGGGGTCCTGGGACATGTCGCGGGTCATCATACCGCCACGCACCCACCCATTCAACGCGGACTCCTCCACGTTCTTGGCCGGATCCTGGACGCGGTCGGCCATCTTGTCGTCGGTAGGGTACAGCGAGTACGCATTGAATGATTTCTCCATGATGGTGGAAACGCTCTTCTTATCGGAGACAATTTCGCCCTGCTGGAGCTGGGCCTCCAAGGCGGGGTCGCAGCTTCCTCTGCCTAAATATGGCACCGTTAAGAAGGGGCGTTCGAATAACATGTTACGCCCCCCGGGACGGCCGTTGTTAGCCGAATAGAGCACAGCAGATTCGTCGTCCACCAGCCCGTTGATCAAGCCGTGTCCCTTGGCCATTCCACTGAACATCGTCGTGGGTTGCTGGATGGCGAAGTTGACGTGATTGTCCGAAACAACATTACTAAAATAGTCGGCCAGGGTATAGTTGGTGAAACGGGTATTGTAGATGTTACGTTGAGACTGATCGGTCGAGTCTTGGGTGATGCGGCCCATATTATTAAATTGATAATCAAAAATGGTGGTCATAATATACTATTTATATTATGAGTCGATATTTTATAAGGGGAAACCTAGGTTTCCCCTTAAACCCCATCCTCTTCTCTTTATACAGGTTGCTTCTAATTTGCTGTGAAAAAAATAGTTCGATACAAAATCTCTTACTTTCTATTCCGCCATTTTCGTTGGGTTTTGCGGCACTCAAACCGTTCGTTCCGCATTTCCCCCGTTTTACACTTATTCACACATCGACCCGTGTGCGGATTAATTTCTTTGTTCTCCGGACAAAGCTTTGCTATTTTTTGTTTCTTTGGCCCCTTATGGATCCGTTTCTTCCGGGTTATTTTGGCCGCCTTAGTAGGTTGAGGGTCCAGGATATCCGGATTCTTTTCCAGTTCCTTTTTCAATTCCTGAAATGACACCGACTTTGAAGAGGCATCGTCTATTTCCTCTTCGAGGGCGGCCGGAACCACGGGTCCTGCACTAAGAACATGGTTATTGAAATGTTGGTTGAACCGCGCCAAAATGCCATGTTTTTCTAAAATGTCTTCGTAGCGCACGAGTGCGGTACCTATGTCGATACGTTTCATGACATTAGCATTGGTCATATCCAATAACAACTCGGATAAATCGTTGACCATACCGACCTTCATCATGGTGTGCACGTTTTTGAGAACATTCAACAGTCCGAGTGCCATACCGTAAGAGTCGAAGGTATCCAAACACTTGCTAAGCATCGCAGAATAATGATTGTCACCGGGTATCATGACCTGTAACACGGTTTCGCTAAATTGTTTCAAAATTTGGGCCATTACCTCGTCGGCTTTCAGGACGGTACCTTCCTTGTTGCAGGCGGTGTAAAGAAAAAACCGAATGGCGGTGCTTTCCGGAGTATTTTTATTTTCGCGAAGTTCTGTGGTAATACGTTTGATGTAGTCGGTTTTGATCTCTTCGGTGTTACTGGAAACTGTGGTATAACTGTTTTTGTTAAGGAATTTGTTTTCTAAAGGAAACGACCAGTGAAACTGTGAGAGGCCATGGGAAGATCTTTCCGCGTTTTTGAGAACCTGTTTTTTCGGGGTCATAAGTCCAAAATCGATGAAGTTGATCCGATGGGTGGCGGCGTTGTAAACGATGTTTTGCGGTTTCAGGTCGTGGTGGATGACCCCGTGGTCTAAGAAGGCTTTGACCCCCGTGAATAAGCGGTGAGCCTCTAACCAGAACCGCTCGATTTCCTCAAATCGGTCCGCGGACGTCCATGCATTCGCCTTCTCAGCAAACATATCCAGGCTATCTCCGCCGTCCTCCATGACCAACAACGTATATTTCGACAGGTTCTTCGCAATTTTGGGGTCTGCCTGCCGCAGCCTTTTACATTTTTCTGCCGAGTTTTTGTTGTAAGGTTCTGGTGCTAATTTGCAGGGATGGGGCTTTCCTAAATAATATTGTTCGTCCGGATCTACTCTTTCCATGACCGCATATTCTACCAGTTCTTTCTCAGCCTCGGAAGCTTTCATTAATTTGGTCACTTTGTTCCCTTTGGTCGCTTGCGGGTCCTTTCTGCATTTCAGGGGAGGTTTATGAACGCAGCCGTAGGTGCCCTCGCCGGCCACATTCGAAGATTCTTTATCCATTGTCTAGTTATATTCTGTAGACATTTTATGCCGATCCCTGCAGGGAACCTACGGAGCAGGGAACCTACGGTTTCCTCAGAAGGCCCAGAGGGCCTTCAAGGTTGAGCAGCTTCGCTGCTCTGACCCCCGCACCCCCTTCCCTCAAACAAATAATAATTATGTTAACCCGGTTGTTAACATAATTCCAAGATAGTTACCAAGAACCTTTACTGTTTAAGGGAAGGGTTTAAGGAAGGGGTTAGGGGGAACCATGGGTTCCCCCTAGTAGTTGGTATGGTGATTATTAATGTTACGGGCGCAGGCAAACGCGTTGCCCTCCTTGCACGAGACCATACTACCGTAACAAAACTCAGCAAACGCGCCTTGGTCGTTCGGTATAGTAGAGCCGGGATTAGAGAAGAACGGCTGCATCGACTGTTCAAAATTTAGTTTTTCTCCTAAATCTGCGAACAGTTTGTCGGCAATGTCGGGTTGGCCCGGGTTAGACTCAATCACCATTTGTTTCGCCTGTGCCAAAATCTGGTCGTTGATATTGACATTGAAAGCAGGAGGTGCCGGTTTTTTATTCGGATTATACTCGTAGTCGGTCATCAACACATTCGAAAAAGGGTTATGAGAATCGGGCTGTTGGAATACGTCGGGTGGGATAGGTATGCCATTCTTTTGCAGAAAATCGTAGCCGGCGCTTTCGAACCCCTCTTTGATGCTGACGGTTTTCTTCTTACTTTCGCTCTTGGACTTTTCCAGCTGATGGTAGTAATACATCAAATAAATAGCGGCAATGGTGATGGCGCTTATCAAGAGTAAGCGAAGGCTTTTGGTGAAGGCGAACCCGACAATGGTGAGAACAATCACAGTGCGCGTGATCGTGTTTAATTTTTGTTCGTAACACATCGATTCGGTAGGGTAAAATTCGGTAAGGTACTCCTTTTGAAAGAGAACATTGGGGTCATTGATCCAAAATGGTACGACAGGTTCTCCTAGATCGGGGATAGCTATATTATTGTCTGACGAATCTAAAACAAATTTATCCGGCGCCATTTTTGCTATACTGTTTACTATACTTATTATAATAACGACATAATAAAGGCAGGGGAACCTACGGTTCCCTCAATCGCCCTTCGGGCGATCCAGGTTGAGCCCCTACGGGGCTCGGACCCTGCAACCCCCTCCCTAAATTATAAGGGTATTTGAATAGATTATTTTGACAGGTAATAAAAATAATTTACAAGGGCAGTTCACGAGTTAAGGGAAGGGGGTGCGGGGGTCAGAGCAGCGAAGCTGCTCAACCTTGAAGGCCCTCGGGGCCTTCTGAGGAAACCGTAGGTTTCCCTGCAGAGAAGGGGTCGGAAACGGAACTATGCCAACATGGTATTGACAAACGATCCCAGTGACGTCCGGCTGATCTTCGAGTCAAAATCGATCGTCTTGTTATCGCGGACCAACTTCACCGTAGGGAAAGAGGTCACCTTAAACTCGTTCATCTTGGCTTTAGCGTCGGCGGAGAGGGGGTCGCTCGTGCAGTCCACATCAACGCATTTAATCTTATAGCCATTGATGACCGTGCCGTCGTATTGGCTACGGAACGCCTCCCATTCCGGTTGAGCACGCTTGCAATGAGGGCACCAGTCGGCATGGAAGAAATAGACTAAGGCCTCCTGGTTGCGTTTATTTGCGTTGGCTACATCATTGAAAAGGTTCTCGGACTGGCTCTTTTGGTTCTTATACCAATAGATACCAACAAGTAAAAACAACACAAATATGACAAAGGCTAAGATGTAGTAATAGTAAGGGCGGATATATTTTCTTAATACGTCGACGATGTTGGCCATTATATATTTTGGACAGATATTTTATTATTGTAGCGAGAACTCGCTCACCTGGACATGGGAAAATATCTAACTATAATGTAAAGATTTATGTTACCTGTTGTTGATTCATTAAAGATAATTTCAAAAAACATAAAACGATCAAAAAATAAAACCGAAAAGCGGCGTACGCCGCCACTCGTCAATGTGTTTACCAACAAGGACTATGAAAGCAACGATGGTATGTTGACCACGGTATGGGGGCCCAGTGCCTGGCATTTCCTCCACACGATCAGTTTCAACTATCCGATGAATCCCAGTGAAAGCGATAAACAGAATTATATGGAATTCGTACTCAATTTGAGGAATGTGTTGCCCTGTGGTAAATGTCGAAAGAATTTAGTCAAGAATTTCAAAAAACTACCCCTCACAATGGCCGCCATGGAGAACCGCGCTACATTCTCTAAATATGTCTACGATTTACACGAAGTGGTGAATGAAATGTTAAAAAAGAAGTCGGGGCTCACCTACGAAGACGTGCGAGAACGTTACGAACATTTCCGGGCCAGATGTACACGATCGAAAAAACCCAAAAGGCGTGTGCGGTTCTCTAAAAAGATCTCCACCATCGACATCACCACCCATAACGGAAACAAAAAGGAAAAGGGTTGTGTCGTCCCCCTCTACGGGGAGAAATCCAAATGCGTTCTCCAAATCGTTCCTCAAGACACCAAGTGTGACACGTTTCAAATCGACGACCAATGTATCAAAAAACAGTTGGTGATGTCCTAAGGTGTGATCCAATTTTTCGCCCCGTATTCGATGAGCCGTGCCCGCTCTTCGGGAGAACTTAACACATAATAGGCGTCATAGGCAAACACATGGGTCGATTTCATTATAATTTGGTATGAAATGGGCGGTTCGACCGGAGCGATGACACGGTTCTCGATCAATTTGTTAAACAAATAAATAATATAGTCGAACAGCGACGACTCCGCCCCCATTTTAATTTGATTCGAATGATCAAATTGCACCTTGATCCCTAGGATTTCGTCCGGATTCGCACCATGGTCGATGCACCGTTTTAGGGGATAGTTTGTGCATAGTGCACCGTCACAATAGCAGGCGTCGGCACATAGAAACGGGGAGAACACGATGGGGACACAGCACGAACAGTAGATCACGTCAATGACTCGCCAGTCGGGATGAGTTTTATGCGAAAAATCGACGAGTTGGTAGCTCTGGGTTTCCGTGGCATAGATATGTAAATCAAACGGAAAACGCTGATAGAATTCGCGCAAGGTCACATTAATATCCACGTCTTTCCCACTAAACAGGGGCAAAATGGTCTCTTCAATGATTTGTATATCGTAAATCCCCCGTTTTTGGAAGGAGTTCATAATTGTATAAATATTGAACTTAAAGACCTTATGCCAGGGGCGCTTTATCAAAAAGTCGTCGATTTCAGGCCATTCGTAGTTCAAACATAAAAGTACACATAGAAAGGCGCCTATCGATATGCCGTGCAAAGACGCTATATTATCCAATGTCCAGAGCCCTTCTTTGTGAGTCTCTCGTAAGGCCCCGTAAAAGGAGAGGCCGGCGGTTCCGCCCCCCGAAATTACAATATGTTTTATAACGTGTTCCATATGTTCCTGTAGTTAGCATATGTTAGGGTATAATCTTCGAATACTTTATCTGACAAAAATATATTACTATTAAAATATATTTTTGAGATGGCGTGCTACTTGACCGTCGATGACGAAGAGGCAATGGGGAAACTCAACATAGACGATTTATACGAGAAAAAGCATATGCGCGACAAAAAACAGTTAGCTATTTTCAATAAAATACTGAATCGGGTGCATAAGCGGATTAAATTTATTTCGCATAATAAAGGTAACGATCAACACATATGGTTCACTGTCCCCGAATACATCTTTGGAGAACCGGTGTATGACCAGGGAGAGTGTATTGGTTATTTAGTGGTGAAATTGGAGGAGAACGGTTTTACGGTGAAATATATGCACCCCAACACCCTCTTTATCTCGTGGAGTAATTGGGTTCCGTCGTATGTACGCAACGAGATCAAGAAGAAGACTGGGAAGGTGATTGACGAGCGGGGTAATTTAATCGAGAAGAACGTGGAAGACGATCCGGAGAACAATATGTTGAATGATAAGAGCCACGGAGCCCAGAAACCGAAGAAGGAATATACCCCCATTAACCAATATAAGCCTACGGGGAATTTGGTGTATAATCCGGAGATGTTCGAGAACCTAGAAAAGAAGATAAAAATAAATGGGCTCTAGGAGCGGCATTGTTCTCGCCCCTAGTGTAGTTTTCTGGTTTTATTTTTTTTATGTTTGTTTTTATTTTTCTTTCTTTTTTGGAGAGATCGAGAACCTCCTACCCTCTTCAAAGTGGTCGATTTTTGGGGCAATTTTTGCTGAGTTGGATAAACAGTAAAATATGTATTTTCTATGGGGTAGTTATTGTCATAATAGGCCTGGGAAGAGTAAAAATGGTTTAATTTGAAATACGCAGGTTCTCCCACCTTGTCTTGGAACACGAAAATGTTCTCGGGGGAGAACATACGTAATCCAAAGTGTTCGGTATAGAGGGATCCGAGCCCTTCTTTAATGTTGTAAATATTTTTATCTGCATCATTACTCGAGCCGTTGTTATGAAGACCGATTTCCATGATTTTTTGTATAATAGCATCGTTGTTATTTTGGATGTTTTTAAAGATAAACGTAGGAGAACCGGGTTCTCCATTCGAGGATTTCAGAATAGATTGATAGTAAAAATAATAGTCGAATATTTTGTGTATATCGGGTTTACCAGTATAGTCGATCTGTTCGCTGTATTCGTAGACGTTTATCTTTGTGGCGACCGGGGTAAATTGGTAATGTTTCAGCAGCTTGTCCATATTAGGGTGTTCAAAGTATCTGGACGGGATATAAAACTGTATGGTTCGAAAACCTGCATCATTGACAAAGGTCACTATACCGTAAGGTTGGAACCCCGGGGGTAGAGTGAATTTTGGGGTAGGGGCTTGGTCTGGGAAGACGAATTTTACGACATCACCGATTTTGTCTCTTTTGATCAGGGTATAGTTTCTATTCGAAGTATCAGGGCCGGTTTCTAACACCATCTCTCCCGAGAACCCGGTTTGCACAAATCCCCCACCCACTAATCCAATTTTGTCAAAGTTCTCCACAGGGGGTTTATCTAGGTTCTCAACAATCGGCTCCGCAGCAAGGTCCTCCACAATAGGCTTATCTGCAACATGTGCGACAGCTACGACAGGCTTATCAACAACATATGCTACGGTTTCCACTGGTTTATCTAGGTCTTGTTGTTCTTGTAAATATTCCGACTTTAAAATATTATCAAAGGTGATTTCCTTCCGCTGTTGTAATTCGGCAATATGTTGGTCCGTCAACAGAGCTATCGAATAAGGCAGGTTCTCCCCCAGCGTATCTAACAAATCGAATTCCGTCAAAAACTTGAAAGTAACGACATTGCTATTCGCCAGGTTACGCCGGGTCGTACGCGTCGACATCTTGTCCACTTTTCCACCGAAATTCAAATCTAAAAACTCTATGAAATTGGCCTTTTCAGTTTTTTTAGTGAGTGGATTATCGTAACGCTTGGTTTTCATTCCTAAAAATTTGCCAAAAAACCGGCGCGGGACCGGCTTCGCTGGGCGACTAAAAAGAGACGCTAACCCCCGAATAGTACGTGGATCAACATAGGCGTGTTGTTGTACATAATACATTTGTCCTGTCTTCAGTTTCGTTATATTGATCAAAGATAGCTCGTAGTTGACTTTGATGAAACCGATCATGCTATCCCTGGCGTCCTTCTCTTTGTAATGGTTATAATCGTCGATGATGGGGCGGATAATACACTGTAGAAACGAGGGCAAATATTTCTTTTTTTCCTCCTTATTGAAGAAGGAACGGATGTTCTCGTCAATGCTTTTTTTCATATGATCTACCAAGCCATTCCATAAACTCGTATTGTCTTTCATATGCTGTCGGATGTCCATCCTCACCTCTTTATACAATTTCCGGTATTGGGTCTTGATATAATTGATCAGATAGGTTCTCACCTGAATACTGTTGGCCTTTTCAATATCGATGATATTGGTTCCAGACTGAAGGGTGATTGTAGGGCCTGTGGGGGTCGAAGCGGGCGGAGCGGAAGAAAGGCTCGGGGCCGAAGTAGAAGGGGTCGATGTCGCAGTGTTGCTACTAAGCGCCGTGAAAGAGGCCGCCTCCGCCCCTATAGGGGTAGATGTCGCAATACTCGACGTCAATTTACCCATGATACTTTGGTTGCTGGAGGGACGAATTTTTTGGTAGAGGTCTTTGGCTCGCCCGAACAGTGATTTGGCTCCGGACCCGGACCCCGGACTAGCGAAAGATTTCCCCTCTCGTTTAGCCAGCGCTTTTACTCCCTTGGACGCGATCCCCCTCGCCGCCACCGCCAAAAGAGGCGCCCCGCCTACCAATGCCCCCTGTTCGGGAGAAGGAGTGTCCGGATATTCCGAGAAAATGTCGTTGATTTTGTCCCCAAATAACTTGATAATTCTTTCTTTTCGAGAACTAGAAAAGGAGCCCGACGACAAGGCAATGATCTTTGAAACAATGGTTTTAACGACCATCATCACATTCCTTTTATCCGAAATAAATTTGTCGAACTCGGACCGGATCAGTTTAATACCTGCCCCAATATCGTGGATATCACCATACTCGTCGATCGTTGTTTCGGGCTTGTTACCGTAAACCGAAAAGTCGCAATAATGAGTTTTATTATATCGCTCTGTTTCTACATCGACCGTCTTACTGTCGATGACCACATTATTGGCTATGATAGCGTCAATGATGCTCAGGTCGACCAATGCCCCGCCTTTTACTTGGGTGAGATGGTGATCGTCGACCAAATCGTTGTAATAGGTTTTGATAATGTTCTCATAACAGTCGTTACCGTCGTTCTTCGCGGGGCGTTCGACCAACTTTTCAAAAGAATCGATAATTTTACGGATAATATGGTGGAAATAGATATATTTAGGTTCTGTGAATTTCTTAAATACCGCATTGATGATGGCGTTTTTAATGACGAAGCCTTTGTTATCTACCATCTTGGTATTTTGCTCGATACAGTACGTATTACGGCCACCCCCTGTCTGTACATAATTTGCCCCACCCTTATGACGCTTCAAGAGTCCGAGTCCCATTGATTTTAATTTGTTGGCGTTTCCACTGGCCGCGCTTTTCAGTTTCTCGATTGCGGCTTCCTTGAGTTCGGTTGCCTTGTCGGACCCTTGTTGGGTTAACGATTCCTTTGCGCTATTGAGTTTTTCGAGACCGCTTTGTTTGAGTTTGGATACCAATGAGTCGGATTTCGCTGGTTCTTCGGCTACAGGTTCTCCAGGTTTAGTCTCTTCGACCTTTGTTTCCGGTCCAGGCTTTTCCGCTATGGTTCCAGTCGAGGGTTCTTCGGCTCCAGATTTGGAATCTTCCGTCTTTGCATCGGTCTTAGGTTCTTTGGCTTGGGTTTCTCCACTATTAGCAGGAGGTACATCGACCACATCGATAGATGTCTCGGGTATCGCGGTGGGAAATAGATTCGAATCGTCAAAACTGTCAAAATCGTCCTCCCCGATCTCCAGGTGCCGAATAATTTTAATCAACAGATCCTTGTTCTTGATGAGTCCCAGCTCCTTGACAATAAATATAATCAAATCGCCTAAGAACGTATGGCTAATATCGCCGTTCGGACATTTTTTGAATTCGTTGGGATCATAGATCCCCTTACAGAGAACATTCGAAATCATATTAGCAATATCATTAATGGCCCCATAACTGCTCTCGTCAATTTGGGCTTTGATGGAAATCGGTTCAAACAGACCAGTACAGCAAATTTTATCTTCAATATCTTGTTGATTACCACATTCTATAAAATCCGGGTCGTGTTCGTAATCACTTTTACTCATATTCCCAACGATTCCGAACGATTAGTTATATTATTGATATAAAAAAATTGATTAAAGCCAACACCCGTTATTGTATAGAAGTACCGAATGAACCGAACCAATGAAAAAAGAACGATTAAAGTGAAGCGTGTAAAAAAACCGGCGTTGAACCTGGACCCCGGCCCTGACGGGGTCGACGAATCGGCCGCGAACCCGATAACCATTTCAACGGAAGATATCGATCCGGAGCAAACATATTCGATCCCCAGTATCGCGACAGCTAGTGCCAAACCCACGTACCATAGTACCCCCCAAACCAAGAAAAACAAATCTAAATTGTCGAACAAGGATAAACAAGATCTGTGGAAGGTGTTTGACACGGATAAACAAGTATTGACCGCGTCGTCGGAGATAGAGTGTGTTTATTCGACACCTATAGCTAAAGAGTTGGAAACATGTCATTTATGTAATTCGCATTTAATGATCATGGAATCCGGGTTTCCCACCTGCGTAAACGAGACTTGCGGGATAATGTATAAAGACGTTCTCGATTATTCGCCCGAATGGCGGTTTTACGGGGCGGAAGACAAGAACGCCAACGACCCGACCCGGTGCGGGAATCCGATTAATCCACTGTTGATCGAATCCTCGTTCGGTTGTAAAGTGCTGTGTAATAACAAGTCCTCGTACGAGATGAAGAAGATTCGGAAATGGACAGAATGGCAGTCGATGCCGCATAAGGAAAAATCGCTATACGACGAATTTCAGTTTATTACCATCATGGCACAGAATTCGGGCATCCCCAAGATTTTTATAGACTATGCTATGACGGTGCATAAAGACATATCTGAACAAAAAATGTTTCGGGGTATGAACCGTGATGGCATCAAGGCAGCGTCGATTTATATTTCTTGTCGGCTGAACGGCTGCCCCCGCACTGCCCACGAAATCGCCGAAATATTTCGTTTAGATAAAACCAGCGCGACCACCGGGTGTTCCATGGCGGTGAATATTTTACAAAATATCGAGCGTAACATCGAGCCCGCACAGAAGACCGAGTTTTGCGCCACCTTGCCCAGTTCGTTCATTGAGAGGTATTGTAGCCGATTGAACTTTAACAAAGAATTGACCATGTTGGCCAAATTTGTCGCCGATAAAATAGAAAAGAACAACACGATCACGGACAACATACCTCATGCGATTGCTGCCGGAATAGTTTATTTCATTGCCCAGAATTGTCAGATGAACGTGACGAAACAGGACGTAAAGTCGGTGTGTGGTGTGAGTGAAGTCACCATCAATAAATGTTATAAGAAGTTGGACGTCATTCGCGAGACGTTGATACCGAGCTCGATATTGTTGAAATATACGGTTTAGCCCTATTCGTATCATTCGTTTCCCCCCATTTTTTTACGCCTTTCGAGAGATAATAATGTTGTCGTAGTGTATAAGGATGTCCGATCAGCCCTCCGAAATTGTTAACGTAGATGCCGTGCCCCAGGAGCCCTTCCATAGCGAGCCCTTGCATTCTGTTCCTGAGCCTGAGCCCGTCATGGAGCCTGAGCCCGTCATGGAGCCTGAGCCCGTCATGGAGCCTGAGCCCGTTGTGGAGCCTGAGCCCGTTGTGGAGCC
>Ga0114973_10001437_pt1 | contig 17801 bp, 17 predicted proteins | sample M_140807_MF_Meta_FD_87025 | JGI IMG/M metagenome (GOLD analysis project Ga0114973, IMG submission 87025) | Freshwater microbial communities from Lake Montjoie, Canada to study carbon cycling - M_140807_MF_MetaG | ecosystem: Environmental > Aquatic > Freshwater > Lake | place: Lake Montjoie...
AATTAAATGACAACAAAAAAATATAGAAAAAAGATTAAGGAGAAAACCCGAAAAAACGCAACCAGGAAAAAACGCGGGGGAAAAGTCTTTGAAACTGGGGGTTATGGTTGTTTATTTAATCCTCCATTGAAATGTAAAAATATAAATCAACCTGACGGAGTATATGTGACAAAGCTAATGAAGTCAAAATACGCAAAAAGGGAATACGACGAAATCTTGAAATTTGAAAAAATACTCAAGAAGATTCCAAATTATGATGATTATTTTCTTGTAAAAAATTTTGAATTATGTATTCCTGAAAAATTAACCAAAGAAGATTTGACAAATTTTAATGAAAATTGTGATGCTCTTACAGATGAAGGTTTTGATGAAAAAAATATAAATCAAAAAATAGATGATTTAGAAGGCATACAAATGCCTTTTGGCGGTATTGATATTTTTGATTATGTATATAAAATAAATTTCAGTAACTCAAAAATGATAGAATTAAATAAAACATTAATAGATTTTTTGAAAAATGGTATTATTAAAATGAATGAATTACACGTCTATCACGGAGATATAAAAGACAGTAATGTCCTGGTAAGTAAAAAAGGTAATAGCATACGCACACGTTTAATTGATTGGGGATTATCAAAAATATACAAGGATGAAGAAAAAATACCAGACGCATTTGCGAATCGTCCATTTCAATACAATACTCCATTTTCATGTATTTTATTATCAAGAATTTTTAGACAAACCTGCGATGAATTTTTAAAGACGAACCCTAATCCGTCACAAAGTGAATTGAAAGAGTTTATTCATAGTTATTTGAAAACGAAACGTCATTTTTCAAAACATTTGATTCTTATTCACCGAACCATTCAAGTTTTATTCAAGAATGAATTCGTTGATAAACATTCTGGCGACTCATTAGACATAAAATATGCGTATGAATACATATCTAATTATTTATTCAAAATATTGGAAAAATATATTAAGAATGGTAAATTTCATGTGATGGAATATTTCAAACAAGTCTATTTAAAAAATCTGGATGTTTGGGGATTTGTTTCCATATATACCTATTTTATTAATTATATAAAAAACAAAAATATAAAATATGGAATAAAACATTTCAAACCACATCAATTAAAATTAGTACACAAAGTAAAAGACGCCTATTCATTATTGTTAGATTCAGCAGAAAAACCAGTTGATATTAATTCTTTAGTTGATATATTAAATGATATTGACCCCTTGTTTAATGACTCTTTGAGAGAAGAATTTAAACCTAAGCAAAAAAGTATTTTTAAATTATTTGATTATATCACCGGTAAAAAAATGAATCATTCTGAGGTTATAGTTGAAAAGAAAAAACCAAAGGGAACATCTAGTAAAAAAAATACCGCGAAAAATACCACCAAAAAAGTGAATTTTGAAAATTAAAACGTATATACTTATATTTTTTTATAGTAAATATATAAGTATAATAATGAAACTAGAATTAGTCATATTTGGAATAACAGCATTTCTTATATTCAACACTTATCACAATGGAAAATACTTGAAACTTATCATGTCGTATAAAAAATACTATACCATGGCATTTATTGCCATACTCGGCATCTCTTTTTATTTACTGATGAAACGAAATCCGTCCAAGTGTAAAAATATTCTTTTACATGCCAATAATATGATTAAATACATGCCAATTGATAAATCATCGATGGATATGATTTCGCCTATTATTGATTTTACAAATATTGACAATAACGACGGGGGTGCTGGGGGCTCATTCATGGGAAATTTAAACGCGACGAATCCTACGAATCCTTATGAAAGAAAAATACTACAATCTGGTGGCGCAACCGGAACACCTGGTAAGGCAACGAAACGCTCCGTCAGTGAGACCAAGAAAAAATACGTAGCATCTTGTCAAAATTGGAAATGTGGAAACTGTAAACAACAATTAAGTGCCTGGTTTGAAGTAGATCATGTGGTCCGTCTTGAACACGGTGGTAGCAACGAAGTTCAAAATTTGATTGCCTTGTGTAGAGAATGTCATGGACAAAAAACCGCAATGGAAAATATGTAGAAAGAGAAGCAGACATTTGACAATTTTTAATCATTATTTTTGATATTCGTATTTTCTACTTTTTGATTTTCATGATTGTTATCATCATTTACAAATAAATTATATAATATATAAATACCTAAATAGATTACCATATAGGTCATGATTGTATAAATAAAAGGATCGTGGTTCATTGTATAATATTTTATATTTTCTAATGAATATATTATACTTATAATGATTGCTTTAAATAAATTTTTATTTTATTTTATTAATAAATATTTATGATATATAATAATAAATAATATAACAATAATATAACATGGATAAAACAAAAAAAAGTAATAAATTTGATAAAAATACTTTTAATAATCGTTTTTGTTGGTTGAATGATTTCATGGGACCTACATTAGCAAAAATATTTTTAGTGTTATTGATATTATTCATACTTGTAATGATTGGTTTATATGCTGATATAAATAATAAAAGTTCAGCGTCTGTTCTCATTATTTGTTTTTTGATTACTATACTATCATTAGGGTTGTTTTTTTCTTTTTATAATACTTTAAAAACAATATATTACAATAAAAAATTACTACTTCTCATTATTTTCATTTGTGTAATGATTTATTTATTTAACACATTATCAAATTCTGATTTAAAAAGTAGCGCGTCCTATTTATTTCCATTGATTTTTTTGATTGGTGCTGCTTTGTTATATTTCAACATATATCACACAATTGATTATAAAGATTTAGTAACAAAATATAGCTATACAAATAGTGATTATTTAAAAAGTAAACATATAAGTGCGATTATTCTTTATATTTGTCTTTGTGTCTTTTTATTTATTCTATACAATTCAAACATTGGTAAATATGCGATGGATTCTTATAATGATTTATTTGGGACACGTCTGAAAATCAATATGGGCGTCATTATCATGTTTATAGTTCTCACTTTAATCGTTGGCTTCATTTATTTAGTAATGACTTTATTAGATGCGAGTGAATTACCGAAAGAATTAAATATATTATTAAATCGCTCCGTTATTTTGTATTCATCTGGATTTATTTTATTTATAATAATGTTGGTATGGATTATTAATACTTTATTGTCATATTCCAATACGGGTAGTGGGATTACAAATTTTTTAATAAACACTATTTTTATTGTTATTATTCTTGGTATTTTTTTTAGATTATTAACATCTACTGAGATTTATAATAAAAGTCCATTATTAAGATTAATTGTAAACAGCGTTTTTTATATCCCATGTTTGTTATATGCTTTATTGGAAGGAATCTATAACTCATTTTTAAAATTATACGGTTTTACAAAAATGTTACCAAGTATCCCTGGTATGCCTGGTATGCCTGGTATGCCTGGTATGCCTGGTATTCCTGGTATTCCTGGTATGCCTGGAGCAACCCAAAAAGAACAAACGGGTAATTATTTATGGTTATTGATTCTTGTATTGATATTATATTTTGTATATTATGTTGCCTATCCATATTTTATATATCAACATGAAACACAAGATGGTTTATTACTTGTAAATAAACCGATTAGTATACGTAATCAAACAACTTTAGCTAGTTATCAAACACTTCATGGAACGGAAAAATTTGACTATCAATACGGTATTTCTTTTTGGTTATATTTAGATTCTGAAAACCCAAGTATAAATGTAGCAAGCAACAAATATACATCTGTCATTCGTTACGGTGATAAATTCAATTTAGTATATAATGTAAAATTAAATACGATGCGTTTAATTACAAAAAATAACGGTAGTAAGAAAAACGTATTAGACGAGGATGGTAATACTATATTATTTGAAAAACCTAATATCTTACTACAAAAATGGAATAATATAATTATTAACTACAATGGTGGAACTTTAGATATCTTTTACAATGGTTTATTGGAAAAATCAAAATTACAAATTGTTCCATTTATGGAATATGATAGTTTAGTCGTTGGAAAAGATAAAGGTATTTTTGGAAGAATATGTAATGTAAATTATTTCAAACAACCATTGACAAGTTCACAAATTTATAATTTGTATAATTCTCTTAAAAGCAAGAATCCTCCAATTGTATCGGACATTGATAAAACAATTATGGATATCTCTACTTATACTATAAAACCAATATCGTCATTTACAACAACTGATCCAAATTATGACGCTAATGTTAGAAAAGATGATAATGTAGATGAAGCAGAAGATATAAATAAAAAGATTGATCCTAAAAACGTTTCTGATTTTAATCCAGATTACCTGTCTTTAAAATGGTATTTTAAGGCAAATAAGGATGATCAAAATGTATAAATGATTTTTATATTTTAGAAATTTAATTAAAATTTAGAAATTTTATATTGTAAAAATAAAAATATACAATATAAAATATAATTTCTATCATATTATATATTATGGATTTTAAGTTTGTACTTATTATAATCATATTGATTTTATTTTTATATTTTGTTTTAAATTATATTTATTCATCAACTTCCACCACTACTAGTATTGTCTCTGGAACAACTATGCAAACTATTCAAGCAAGCACCCTATCTAGTATTAAGTCAGGTATTAAATCTAGCAATTTTACTTATTCCATATGGTTTTATATAGACGATTGGAACTATAATTATGGAAAAGAAAAGGTATTATTTGGTAGAGTGGGTGCTTTAACTTCTACACAAGGTGCTAACGGATCATACGGAAAGGAACCATGTCCAATGGTTACTTTTGGAGGAATTGAAAATAACTTAAATGTAATAATGAATGTATATTCCGTGGTAGGAACAACATCAAGTAGCATAAGCCATACATGTAAAGTATCCAATATACCAATACAAGCCTGGTGTAATTTATTAATTAGTGTTTATGGAAGAACTTTAGACATTTATTTAGACGGAAAATTGGTAAATACTTGTGTATTACCTGGAACCGCAAAAATAAATGAAGATTCGAATGTTTACATTACACCAGTGGGTGGATTTTCTGGGTGGACCTCCAAATTTGAATACTATCCAAATGCTACCGATCCACAAACCGCTTGGAATATTTATCAAAAAGGTTATAGTAACAGCATTATTGATGATATTTTTGGAACAAACTTCCGGGTAAAATTTTACACAGTTGATAGTAGTGGAACAGAAACCGGTAGTTACACAATTTAATTTTTAATTTATTTTTAATTTATTTTTAATTTATCTGAAATATAAATATTATAAATAATTAATTTAGTAATAATACCATTTTCTTTTGTATTATATATATAAGACAAAATGGACAAAACAAATTCATCAGCATGGAACCCACTTGATAATACCGCGGGTAGAGGAAGTGGTATTAAAGATTTTTTAAATTCAAATAGTATTGTTGCACGAATGTCTTTTTTACTTTTATTCATTCTTATTTTTATAATTGTTTTAAAATTTTCAATTGCGTTATTAACACGAATCATGTCAGGAATAAATAATAGTCCAACCTTAATCAACGGAATGATTGACGCCAAACAATTAGTTATTATTCCACAAAATCCATCATCCAATGGTTCAGTGACAATTAATCGTTCTATTAATGGTCCAAATGGAATTGAATTCACGTGGTCTGTATGGTTTTTCATTAACGATTTAACATATAATTCAGGAAAATATAAACATATTTTCAGTAAAGGAAATAATATGACATCAAAATCTACAACAGATACAAAAGGTTTAAATTTCCCTAATAATGCGCCAGGTATGTATATTTATCCAAATACAAATGATTTATTGATTGTCATGAATACTTATGAAACCATCAATCAAGAAATTACAATTAATGATATTCCTATTGGTAAATGGGTAAATGTAATTCTTCGTTGTCGTAATAAAACGTTAGATGTTTATATTAACGGAACTATTACAAAAAGTGTCAATCTAAATGGTGTTCCAAAACAAAATTACGGAGATGTATTTGTGGCGATGAATGGTGGTTTTGATGGGTATATTTCTAATTTGCGTTATTATGATTATTCGCTTGGATTAAATGATATTAGTGGTTTAACTACGATGGGTCCTAATCTTGAAATGAGTAGTTCTAATTCGGCATCTTTATTATTAAAAAGACCAGATTACTTATCATTACGTTGGTATTTCTATGGATCGAATGGTACAAATTAATTTTTTTAGTCGGTGTAATACACTTGTAAATTTATATTTATTATAGTATCAAATAAATATAAGTATGTCCTGTTTAGGAAAAAATTATAATCCCGTACCAACAAAAGAATGGTATCGTTTTGAAAATCGATGTGTATATAATACACAATCTGTAGGAAGTATTATTACAAATAAAAAACTTGCGTATGAAATTGCTGTATTAAATAAAGGAAATATACTTCAATATAAAAAAAACAGTTCAAATCTTACTATAAAACAGCGTTATTCTCAAATCGCAAAAGGCGCATGGGTAAACAGAAAAAAAACATGGGCGACACAGAGTCAAACCTATACAAATCCCGATACGACGAGTAACAAAAGAGTTAATTATACTGAAAAAATAATAAATCCAGTAACAGCGCAAACTGAAGCGACCTCAAATGAAGATGGTGTTATTGAACCACCTCCTCCACCAGAACCACAAGATGGTTTTATTCCTTCGAGTACTGGGCGTACTGGGTTTAATCCTCTTATGCCACCACCCATAGACCCTAAAAAAACGTCTCCTTATCCATTAGTTCCGAATAGCGGTATTCCACCAAAATTAGTCACTACCGTAGTGATACCAGACGGTGGTAACATGCTTTGTAATGTTTACGCTAAAAATTCAACAGGTCCTGTATTTGCTGTAACAAGGACCAATTATTGTAATCCACTTTCAGCGTCTGATGTACCAGGACCAACCTATGCCCCCTTATGTTATAATAGTAGCGCATTACCTACTTATTATCCTAAAGTAAGACGCACTTATGGAACAGCTGGAGATAAATGGCCTCAAGGAGCGAAACTTATTTTTCCGGCGTGATTACATTCGCAAATTTGGATTCACGCATATGTCACTTGTTGGAAAAATGTCGCCTGACATACATTTATCGTTTTCACCAACATCAATACAACTTCTAAATCCGCGGTCTTCACCTATATAACACCATCCTGATTTACTAGATGATTTACTTTTTTGTATACTACTATAAGAATCATCCGCTCCATATCCAGGTTCTGGTGTATGATTTGGTGTTGCCTGGTTGAGTGCCTGATTTAGTTCTTGTTTATTTGTTTCATGCTTATCATATTGTGATTCAGGTAATGTCGTATGAGGTATGGAAGATACAGTTGCTGGATTTTGATCTTTTGTATCAACACCATGATCATCCTCCATATGTTGTTCTATATTTGTCGTTGATGATGATGATGATCCAGAAGAATGAAACCAATTTTTAATTGATTCAAATAGTTCTTTTATTTTATGATAAATGTTTTCAAAAATATTTTCACCTCCGGTATAATGTTTATACACCATAAATACAACAAATCCAAAAATAATTATTCCTAAAATAACCAACACCCAATTCATGGATGACGAATCATCGGTTGAAAATACATTATCTGATCCTAAACTTTTTTTATCAAACATTTCAGAAATTGGGTTTGTCATGATTGATCTTTCTGCGCCACTATTCATGTTTAGCTATAATAAAAATAAATATATTAAATTTTTATTATATACACATTTTTATTTTAACCAATCTTATTTGAATCCATCTTATTTGAATCCATCTTATTTGAATCCATCTTATTTGAATGTCATTAAATACAAAAACTGGTTTACGTTTGAAAGCATTTCATCCCGTATGTTCAACAAATCGCTATTCGTCATATCACCCATTTGTTTCAATTGATTATCCATACCGACTAAAAAGGATTTAAAATCTGCCATTTCTCTCATGATTTGATTTTCATGATTAAAATCTTTTAAAGAAATATGTTTTACATGTTCTAAACTTATGCGATTACCACATTTTCCTAAAAGTACTTCTATGAAATGGTCGATATTTTCATTTAATTTTGAATATAATTCATCAGTCGCCTTATGTACAGGATAACTGTGGGTCTTCCAATGATATAATTTCACTGTATTTAGCACTTCTAAAAATTTCATCACAATGTTTTGTTCAAACTTTAGATTGATATTTTTACATGTTTTTTGTTTACGATTACGATTACGACGAGTGCGTGGCATATAGTATATAGTATAACAATATTTTAATCCCAGAAAGCTGGAAATTTCTATAGGCGCGGAACAAACGTCTCTCCAAAAGCATTCATTTTTTCCAGTTTTTCAATTGTTTTGTCTAAATTCGATTTGTTCAAATTCGCAAATAAATAATCGGTTTTAGGGGCTTGTTCATTCTTCTTAATTTGTTTATATATATTGTCTATTTTGGAAACAATCGCCGACACTTGTTCCTTGTCTTTCACCAGGTCCTCCTCTACATTTACCGTCTCGCTCAATAATGACATGGCAAAATAAATAATATTTTTTCGCCTTTTGTTACAAGCATGCGTATATTTCAATGAAAACAGTGTCAATAATGATTTTATAATTTTTTGTATCATCTTGTTATGATTTACAGACTCTTTTAATATAATGTCCCAAATAATCCACACAATATCTAATTGAGACTTGGCATCTACTGGCATTTCACTTCGTCTTTCACATTTACACTTTTCCTTTTTGTTTATACAAATGGTCTCATATTCGATGATCCATTCAAACCAATAACACGCATTTATTATATTTTTACAGTCTTTGGATAAATTATAGGCTAATTCATTCATTGCTATATATAACTCTTTAGGGTCTTCCTTTTGAATAATCGCCTGCGCATAATTCACGTTGGGTGCTTTGAAACGGTCGGTCATTTGGGTCATGTCAAAATCTTCTTTTTTTATTTTTATTTCATCAAAACTATGCTTTCGTTTCGCATTACAAAGCATACAAATGATTTCGCAAAATAATTTACGGATTTTTTCATTGTTGCGTAATTTGATTTCATTGCCTAAATATCCGGCAACTATAATCTCTTTGAAATTGTTGATTCGTAATTCTAAATATATGGCAAGTTTAGGATTTCCTAAATGAATATATTTACTGTAAAAAAAGAGGATTAACTCCCATAAATCGCTAAAATGACCGGCGCACACAAACTCCGCCGACCAATAACATGCTTGTTCTATTTTAGTATGAATCAAATTATTTAATAATTCTTTTCGCGCCTCGGTTTTCTTATATCCAGAAAAAGTAATCCCTTTGAATTCCTTTTGTTCTCTTAAATCATTAATTTCTGAATAATCCGACATTTTTGTTTTATAATTTATATTGTATATTGTATATTTAAACAAAAAAATAACGAGTATACATTTTTCTTTGTATAATGTATACAATTATGTTTAGTTCTAAAAAAATAAATAATAAAGATCGTATTCGTTTTGATCAACTTGTTCGTAGTGATTCTGGTACCATGTATAATATGCCTTCTCCTGAGGCTGAAAATAATTATCTAAAATATGTACAACCCATGAAAAATATGATATCCGATCGTATCATGTATAAAGAATATAATAAACGACGATTGAGTGATCCAGATCGTTCAACTGATGAAATAGAACAAGAAATACGCAGTGAATATCCTGCTAAAAAAAGTCGTTTAGGCTATACAAGTAATGAAATAGAAGCACCCGATAATACTAGTTATTACACAGACCGTGATAAAAAAATTGCGAAAACAGAATTAAAGGGGGAAAGATATCATGGAAATATCATGTTGGATAGTCAAGGAAACGCAATGAAATGGGATGGTAGAACACCCGTAGATGTAACGGAAGAATTTCAAGCGAATCTAAATCCAGATTATGAATTTACAAGAGGTCTTGCGAGTGATAGCTTGGGAGGTAAACATAAAAAGTCACAAAAGAAAAGAAAAACTAGGAAAACTAGGAAAACCCGTAAAACAAATAAAAAGAAAAGAAAAACAAAAAAGAATCGTAATTTTTAATTATAATATTACACAAAATATTGTATTTACACAAAAAAAAATAACAATAATACATATAAGAGAAAATGAAAATAATGAAAACATTAAGTAAAGGCGTTAGTTCCGTTTCAAATACTTATGAAAAACTTTCCAACTGGGGAAAGGTTTTAGTCATTTTTTCCATCATCATTATACTTTACATGATGTATAAAAACAATCACAAAGAAGGTTTTACAGTCACCCGCCAGGATTTCACATTCAAAGACGGTGTAAGTGAAATTTATGACGATTTTTATGTAAATATATATGATCAATTACTATACAGTGATGTTAAAAATGAATTTGAAATTGACAAAATCATTAATAATACGAAACCAGATGAGAGAAGTATCATCTTGGATATTGGGTCCGCAACCGGTCACCACGTGGCCGCTTTAGCAGAAAAGAATTTTAAAGTAGTCGGGGTTGACAAATCGGAAACTATGGTAAAGAAAGCAAAAGAAATGTATCCAAATTTGGATTTTTTACAAGGCGACGTGAATAATGCCATGATTTTCAATCCACAATCCTTTACTCACATTTTGTGTCTATATTTTACCATTTACTACATGCCAGACAAATTACAGTTTTTTAGGAATTGTATGAAATGGTTAATGGGTGGCGGATACTTGGTGGTCCATTTAGTTGATAAATACATGTTTGACACCATTATTCCAGCAGCGAATCCACTATTATTACTTACACCACAAAGATATGCCGAAAAACGCATCACCAATAGTAAGGTCACATTTGACGATTTCAAATACCAGTCAGAATTTCAAGTAAATGGTGATGATAATAGTGCGAAATTTGTGGAAACATTCAAGAACAAAAGTGATGATAAGGTTTTCCGTAAACAAGAACATCAATTGTATATGGAGCCTTACCAGGATATTTTAGAAATCGCCAAACAAGCTGGTTTCATTGTTCAAAGCAAAATTGACTTGATTCGAGCTGGTTATGAATACCAATATTTGTTTGTCTTTGTGAAACCCAATTAAACGCGGGCTTTAGGGATTAGGGATTAACAACTTGGTTTCTCTCTTCGTTGTCGTTTTATAACTAGATTTATTATAAAAATAAATATTATTATTATAAATTATTTCCATAATGTGGTATTCATATTTCACACCTGCGATTCCTTATCTATTTCTGGTTTTGTTTTTAGTCTTGCTTATGATTGCCATGTATATTAAAATCAAATACCGTTTCTCGTCTATACAACCAGTATATCATGTTTATGATTTTCACTATTTTTTTTATCGTTATGGGGTCATCATGAGAGAACTCCCCGAAAAGAACAAATATTGTAATTTTTATCAAATCAAAACCCAGGAATTTTCCAAAGTAAATGAACAAACTATGAACTGTTTTGTCAATCTAATCAGGAATCATTTTTTGAAGAATGGTGACAATATGTATATTCCTACGAAAGAAAATATCGTTCCCTATCTGATTGGTCACAACGCCCCCTGTTTTTTGAGCTATTATGAAGAACCCAATTATTTATACGACGCAAAACAAGCGACAACCCTGATTGACGATAAAATCATTTCGGTAATGACAACACGACCCCTCCATATTTATTTCAATAAACCCAGCCACAAAACCAACTTTGATCTCTATTATGTCGATCATTTATGCGTCGACTCTAATTACCGGAAAAAAGGAATCGCTCCTCAAATCATACAAACACATGAATATAATCAAAGATATTTTAATAAATCCATTTCTGTTTCTTTGTTCAAGAGAGAAAATGAACTTACGGGAATCGTTCCGCTTTGTGTATACAACACCTACGGATTCTCCATGGAAAAATGGTGCGTCCCCAGTGATTTACCCGGAGGTAGTAGCCTAGAATTGGTCGAATGCGGTCCCACCAATATCCACCATTTAGCAGATTTTTTGAAACTCAATCTCGAAAATAAATACGAAGTATGCATTACTCCCGAAATATCCAATATTCTTGAATTAATCAAAACAAAAAACATTTATGTCTACATGATTATTCTAGACAATGTAGTGATATCTTGTTATTATTTCCGAGACGCGTCAGTCAGCATAAAAAAAAGCACCATGGCACTCGTCTGTTTCGCCTCTGTGAATTGCTGTAAAGACGCCAATATTTTCATTCACGGTTTCAAAGTGGCGCTTTCGAAAATTACCTTGTCGAGAGTCAAAGAAGAAAACAAATTCGGTTATGCGCTGATTGAAGACCTTTCTGATAATGGAGTTATCATTCAAAATATTAAAATGAAAACTGCCCCGATGATGGTGAGCCCTACGGCGTATTTTTTATATAATTATATTTATCCGACCGTCTCGTCAAATAAAGTATTTATTTTGAATTAAAATTTTGGAGGAGGTTTTATTGTAACCCGGAAGATACGTTACCTGACATATTTTCCAACCCGCGCAAATGAATCTACTATGAAAATAATAAAGATTCCTAAAAAGGAATATAATATGACTTCTTCGGTGACACTATTTGTCTTGTCGCTTTCTTGCTGTTCCAAAAGTGTAATCATATAATTTAGTTTTTCCATAAGAACATCATTTTCACCTTTGTTGCCGTTGTAACCAGATATTTGTTGTGTTGGTTTTTGTCCATTTGTTCCATACATTTTAGAATAATCCGGTATAAAACGCCCGTAATCTGTTGCTGAGGCAAAAGACATGTCATTTGTATGAGCATTCAAGTTTGAATATATTGATTTCATATTTTCATCCATTTCAGGTGGATTTACAGGACTGATAAAAGCCGATAATTGATTTGCTGTGCCAAATCCTTCCTTGGCTTTTGTTTGTTCTACACCAGCAGAAATAGGTGGTGGTAATAATTCATTAAAATCTGCTAATTCCTCATCGTCATTACGTTCTGGCAAGTTATGTATAGTTCGTAAAATATTGTTTATTTTATCAGTGTTGTTATTGTCTTTAGGAGGAGCAGAATAATATCTTTTTTGAGTTTTATTATTTGAGTTTTTTTTTCTACTAATTGGTGTATCGGTATCATTTACTTTATCCATATAATCATTATTATTAAATGGTGCAGCATACATTGCTAAAGACATTCCTAATAAAAATTAAGATAATAATTTGAGAAACAATCTTAAATTAAAAAAAATAATTATATAATATAAATATAAATGTCCATGAAAAAAATGATTTATCCTTTTATAATTGTATTTATCATACTATTAACAACTGCGTCATTATATTCATTTCATTTAGGATTTGGGTTTATCTTGAGTTCTATTATCCTTGGATTACTATTTTATTATAATATTCAATTAGGCTTTGTTTCTTTTTTTATAATACTTGGCTTATTTTTATATGCCAGATTTTTTCCTAAAGAAAGACAAAATAAAGAGGCTGAAATAAAAGTACAAAAATACACAATGATTAAAGAACCCGATAATTTAGAAAATGAATATGACTATAAATCCATAAATCAAAGTGACGATATAGACTATAGTTATATTAGTACCGACATTGATTCCCCTGTGATTGAGGGTATGTCTAACAAAAAAAGAAACAGTGGAATTGATCGGATTGCGACTGAAAGTACTTTGAGAGCAAAGGAATCAAACAGCTTACCTATATCAGGGACGTTGGGATTTTACAAGGAACCTGTAGCTGTAGGCGGTGAAGGCACTATGTCTGGGTACGAGTTGATACAGGAATAATTATTTACACCTTTGGAAAGAATAAATAATATAATATAAATATATATCATGCCTAAACAGTCATATATATTATGTTCCGCATTAACAATTCTTTTATTGTTTTTAATTATATATTTTGTAACAAACCACCTTGTTAAAAAATCGATAAACACCAAAACGTCATATGTCGAAAATTTTACTCCAGGTATTCGCAAAATGGTGAGACCACATTTAAGAAACGCGCGAATAGCCACAGAAGAATATAGGGAATATTTTACAGACAAAACAAATCAAAGTTTAAAATTGCTTGGTTTACAATTTGTCTAAAAAATATTTTGTTGATTCAATATATGACAATTAAGACAAAAACAAGTAGAAAAAATAAATCATCCATTAAAAATATAATTCCTGCCGTAGTTCCTCCACCACAAGGAGGTAGTGTTGCTCCACCTTCAGGAAATCCGTTTATGCCGAATCCTGCCGCCGCAGCGCAATCCACACCTTTACCAAAAAATGCTACCATATTTCAGCGAATTGCTAATTTTTTACATAACAACATCATGCTAGTAAATAGTAGTCAAGTGTTTTCTGGTATTATGATTATAATGATGAATTTAGGCTCAAAATATGTCACAATTGAATTAAGCAAATCATCCGCGGAATATTTAAAACTATCGGTAACAAGACAGATTATGATTTTTGTTTTGGCATGGATGGGTAGTCGTAACATATATGTAGCACTTGGTTTAACCGCTGTTTTAATTGTATTAACTGACCATTTATTTAATGAGGAAAGTAGTTTATGTATTGTTCCGCATGAATACCGTCTCTTAAAAGATGTGATTGATACAAATAAAGATGGTATTGTTAGTAAGGAAGAATTGGACAATGCTATGGCAATTTTAGCAAAAGCGAGTAAAGAAAAACAAATGCTACAACAAAAAGAGGCTTTAATGAATTTTCAAACGTCTATGAAATAAAAACGATTATGATAGGTATATTCGTTTTTATTTATTATGGCAATTTATTCTTACCGTTGTTGGTTACGTTTTGTTTTGTTTTTGCCACCTTGGAATCTTTGAGGAGGATTCGCATCAAAAGAGACTCGTCTCGTATTATTCTTTTGAAAATTTATTGGATTTTGTATTTCTTGTGTTTGTTGTGCTTTTTTAGTTTCTTTGTTATTTTCGTCCAATTTGTAATATTTATCATCATTCATTGGTATCGGAATATATTCATAACCCATTAATTCAGCATAACTTCTACGGATTTCTTCATAATTCAAATAACATGCGAGTTTTCTCCTTTCACTTGCTGGAATAGTTGTTCCTGGATACAATACTAAATTTACAAAAATGATGAAACTTGTTTTTGAATTTTCTTTGAATTGACTGTCGTAACTCATAAATTCAGGAACAGGAGTTGTTGCGGTTAATCCGGTTGGTTTGGGCGCACCCATATCGGTTGTTTCGTTCGTTATTTTATTCCACCAGTATTTTTTACTAGGGTCGCCTTTATAAGAAACTTCTTCCCAAGCATCAAGAATATTCTTTTTTAGTTCGTCATTTAATCTATCAAGTTCATCCAGTGGGGGTGGTGGACCTCCACCAGGAGGTGGAGCAACACCTTTGCCTCTAGGTCTGGGTCCTCCTGCGCCTTCACCATCCGCGCCTTCACCTCCCGCGTCATCGCCATCACCTTCATTACCGTCACCCTCATCGCCATCGTCTTCATCACCGTCGCCTTCATCGCCGTCACCTTCATCGCCAACACTAGTCCCGTCAGTGCTGGCATCTCTTTTTTTTCCAGGATTGAGACTGGGTTTATATTTTTTGAAAGAATCAATTAGACTACTAAGATTACCACCTCCAGTTATAGTTTGAATAAGATTATTTATCCAATTTTTAAAATTATCATTTAATTTAAGTATATTTCCTTCTTTTACATATTCTGAAAAATTTTCAATACAATTCAATGCTTCATTATATTTTATTTTTTCATCGTCGTTTAATAATTCATTTATATCCTTGTATTTGTTTTTCACATTATTTAAATCTATTTTAAATTTTTCCCAATTGTCCTTATTTCCATCAAGTTGTAATAAGATAGTATAAATTGGGTTTTTTAGATTAATATTAAAAAGTATACTATCTGGTTTATTATCGTCTATTAATTTTTTATATTCTCCCGTGATAATATTATAATTATTTTCTAATTCATTAAATATTTCTATAGATTCATCGCCAGACATTTTAGATGGATTACGAGCGAATCTTTTTATTGTAGCGTCTAAACCAATTTTTTTTGTATTGAATAATCTATTAATATATTGAATCGTTTCATTCAATAATTTTATTTTATCTTCTCTTCTTTTTTCTTCTTTAAAAGAATCATTATATTTATCCTTTACATCTTTTATCATTTGTTTACATTCTGCCAATCTTTCCTTATTCGTTTCAAACATTTCCAAATCTTTTTGAATTCTTACTTTATCTTCCTCACTTGGATCACTAATGTTTATCATTGTTTGAGAAAATATCTGAAAATCTATTTTAAATAAATCAATGCGATTCATTACATTTATTTTTGGTTCAGGTTCATTTATATACATTTCAATAAAACATTTAATAAACAATAAAAATATAATATAAACCGGAGGTTGATTCATAATATCATTTTCTTGATTCCTTAGAAATATAGATGTTTTGGTAAGTTTGTCTGGATAATTTTTCTCAGTCGTATTTGCGCAACTATATGTATTTCTTGTTATAAAGTTCAACAAATAATAACGGTCATTGTTGTTTAAAAGAAACATATATTTAGTCCAATCTGGATATTTATTATTGTTATCTGGAGTTAATAATGCTTCTCCACAATTTATTATATCATATGAATTGTCTTCTGTTTTATCAATGATAACTATCTTTATACCATATTTTTTTCTAACTATTTCTGTTATTTTAGGACTCGCAATGATACTCGTTGATATGGATGTTACATAATTTTTAAATTTTGGGGATTCATCACTACTATTTATATTTAATTCAACAAATTCAAAAGGTCCTACTTTTTTTAAATCACTACTTTCAAATTTTCGGTATTCTTCAAAGGATGGTGTTTTTATTCCAAATTCATATGGATTTATTTCGGTTATTATAGTGTCAAGAATACTATTATATTCTTCTTCTGAACTTGGTAATGTATTATTATTATTTTTTATCATATTTTCAAATATTCCATTTAAATCTTTCACTTTATTTTCCAAGTTATATTCATTCATATATTTATTATATTCGTCTGGATGATCCATGAAATAATAATATATGGCAAGTTTTATATTGTCCTCATCAATACCTGTTGTTGATGAAGGAACTATTCTATCATCTATATTTATTTTTTCTGATGAATTATTATAAGCAACAATAAGATTATCCTTGTTATTTGGGTCATCATTATAATTTCGTATACCTTTTGAAATAGATGCTAGATAAGTATCATAATCAGAACTTGTAGTATCTTCTATGAATATATTACTTAAAGTTTTTGGATTACAATCATATTCAGCTTTTCTCAAATCTTTTGGCAATTGTCGTGTGATTGATGAAGGATATTCATAATAAGCTTTTTGTTCATTGGTCATATTTTTATATAAAGTATTTATTGAACTATAATACTGAGTAAAAAAGGCACGAATATGGGATTGGTCAGACGCACCTCCGCTTTGAATATACAGAGGTCTATTTTGAATGTAGAATGGATTGTAAGGTAGTTGTGGTAGTCCACGCGGTCCGCCTGGTCCGCCTGGTCCGCCTGGTCCGCCTGGTCCACCTGGTCCGCCTGGTCCGCCTGGTCCGCCTGGTCCGCCTGGTCCGCCTGGTGGTAATAATCCAGAATTAGAATAATATGGAGAGGTATTTGGATTTGTTAAAAATTGAGGATTATACATTCCAGTATAAGGATTTATCAATGGATTATTTGATTGGGTGATTGCCAAATTTTGTGGTA
>Ga0114973_10001438_pt1 | contig 17796 bp, 17 predicted proteins | sample M_140807_MF_Meta_FD_87025 | JGI IMG/M metagenome (GOLD analysis project Ga0114973, IMG submission 87025) | Freshwater microbial communities from Lake Montjoie, Canada to study carbon cycling - M_140807_MF_MetaG | ecosystem: Environmental > Aquatic > Freshwater > Lake | place: Lake Montjoie...
CTTGAATGCTTTGGAGACGGTTTCTTCTTCGCTCAAACGCATCACGAGGATAAGCTCGATGAGAAGCAATGGCACAGTCAGCAACCAATCGACATAACGATAGGCGTCGTTAAATGCATAGCCGCTTGCGGTCACGATGCCGCCTTCAACGGAATATGCACCTTCCCAGCTTTCGAAAATGCGGAAATAGTGATATGCGGCAATGGCTGTAACCAAGCCGGAAATGGTAAGCGCGGTCTTGTAGGCTGGACCCACTTGCGACCGGCCAAGCCACAAAAACAGCGTAGCCGCTGCCATGGTGGCAAATGTGAATGAAAACGCGTTATAGACCAATGAATATTGGCCAAATGTTAAATTTTCCATGTTTCTCCCCCTTTTTTGGCGACCCATTACAAATGTAACGACCCGCAACGGTAAGCTAAGGATTCGAGGTGTCAACCCATACTATATACCGTGTTTTCACTATACTTGAGCTTGGCCAAATGCCGACCGATATTTCGACGCGCATCATATGGATGCGCGAATATTTGCGCTCCAGGCTACAATCGCGGCGTATCACTCAAAACAGTGCGTAATATGCCCGCCGCGAACTAACCGCGATTGAGGCCCAGAACCGCCAGTTCAACCGCGATGGTCGCTTTACGCAGCGTGAAGCGCAGATGATTGAAAAACGGCTGGACCGGTTGACGAAGCGGCTTGACAAAAACTGGTGCCAAGCCCTCAATTACTGAGCTGCCTAATAAAAGGTCCGCATAGCAGTTGTAAAAAGATAAGGCCCGGCAGTCCCCCAACTGCCGGGCCTTTAGCTAGCGATCCGATGCGTCGGGATCAGTAGCTATAGTACATGTCGAACTCGACAGGGCTGGGCGTCATTTCCCAACGGGCGACGTCCTCCATCTTCAATTCGATATAGCTTTCAATCTGGTCCTTAGAGAACACGTCACCCTTCAACAGGAAGTCGTGATCTGCGGCCAGACAATCCAATGCTTCACGAAGCGAACCAGCGACAGTTGGAACCTGCGCAAGCTCTGCAGGTGGCAGGTCATAAAGGTTTTTGTCCATCGCCTCGCCGGGGTGGATCTTGTTCTGGATGCCGTCAAGGCCGGCCATAAACAAAGCGGCATAGCATAGATACGGGTTTGCCATTGCGTCGGGGAAGCGCACTTCCACGCGCTTAGCCTTGGACCCTGCGCCATAGGGAATACGGCATGAGGCCGAACGGTTACGTGCCGAATAGGCAAGCAACACAGGCGCTTCATAGCCTGGAACCAAACGCTTGTAGCTGTTCGTAGTCGGGTTTGAAAAAGCGTTGATCGCCTTGGCATGCTTGATGATGCCGCCGATGAAATACAGGCACATGTCGGAGAGACCGGCATAACCGTCGCCAGCAAAGAGAGGTGTTTTGCCTTCCCAGATCGACAAATGGGTGTGCATGCCCGAGCCATTATCTTCCTTGATTGGCTTCGGCATAAACGTTGCGGTCTTGCCATATGCATGCGCCACCTGATGCACGACATATTTGTAGATTTGCATGCGGTCAGCGGTCTCTGTCAGCGTGCCAAAGGTCAAACCAAGCTCATGCTGAGCTGCGGCAACCTCATGATGGTGCTTGTCGCAAGGCAGACCCATTTCCAACATGGTCGAAACCATCTCGCCACGGATATCCATCGCGCTATCAACAGGTGCTACCGGGAAATAGCCGCCCTTGGCACGTGGGCGATGCCCCATGTTGCCGCTTTCATATTTCGTACCGCTGTTGGTGGGCAGTTCGATATCGTCAATCTTGTAATAGGATGTGCTGTAGCTGTTTTCAAAACGCACATCGTCAAACATAAAGAATTCAGCTTCTGGGCCGACATAGACCGTGTCGCCAATGCCAGTTGTTTTCAGATAGGCTTCGGCGCGCTTGGCGGTCGAACGTGGGTCGCGGCTGTACAGTTCGCCAGTCGATGGTTCTACGATGTCGCAGAAAATGATCATCATCGGCGTGGCCGAGAACGGATCGATGTACACCGCTTCAAGATCTGGCTTAAGGATCATGTCGGATTCGTTGATTGCCTTCCAGCCCTCGATCGACGAACCGTCAAACATCAGGCCGTCTTCCAGCTCATCTTCACCAATGACGCCAGCGCACATCGTTAGATGCTGCCACTTGCCCTTGGGATCGGTGAAACGGACATCGACCCACTCGATTTCCTCGTCCTTAATACGCTTGACAATGTCCTTGGCTGAAGTGCCCATAGTGCGTTCCTTCTTTTGCTTGTCTTTTTTGACTGATTTGGATTTTTTAGACGGCATCGTTATCGCGTTCGCCCGTACGAATGCGCAACGCAGTCTCAACGGGGATAACGAAAATCTTGCCATCGCCGATGCGTCCGGTTTGCGCTGCGGCGGCGATTGCTTCGACCACACGGTCTGCAAGGCCGTCTTCGACAACAACCTCAAGCTTCACCTTAGGCAGGAAGTCGACCACATATTCTGCGCCGCGATACAATTCTGTATGGCCCTTCTGGCGGCCAAATCCCTTGGCTTCGGTCACTGTGATGCCCGATACGCCTACTTCATGCAGCGCCTCTTTTACCTCATCCAGTTTGAACGGCTTGATGATCGCTTCGATCTTTTTCATGACTTTCTCCTGTATGCCGCGTGAGACAGATGCTCCGCGCGCGCGGGTTATGAATTGGCCTTATCAAGTATCGTGCCAGATCACGTTGCACACAAACGCTGGATTTAAAGGCTATCCAAACGCTGGCATCTGCCTAAATTTTAGGCAGATGCCAGATTCATGGGCAGCAGTTTTACTTGGCCGCCTTTTTGCTGCCCCCGCCCAAAGCGGCGTCGTTTGCCTTGGCGTAATGCGCGCGGCTCACAACATAAGCGCGAATTTGCTCTGCTTCTTTCGGGGTAAGCACGGAGCTAAAGCTGACCATGCCGTTGCCCTTCAATATTCCGTCGATGACAACAGATTTCCAGACCGCGGCATCTGCAATGGTTCCAGATTTGCGCAGATCGGGCAGGACGCCGTTTCCAACCGCACCTGGGCCGTGGCAGACAAGGCAATAGCGCTGATAGTTTGATCCACCTGCTGCGATATCGGCTGGTGTGCCGAACTGCTTGGGCGGTGCCCAGACATAAGGCGGCGTTTCGGGTACGGCGGGTAGCGCAATCTTGCCACCCAGCTTAAGCACGATCAAACGGGGCAGATTGGGCACCGCGGCGCTGGTTGCACCAGCATAACCCGACACAAGCGGGAATGCGCCTCCCTTGCTGGTCAGGAACGCGACATATTGTTCGCCATCAACGGTATAGGTAGAGGCGCCTGATAGCACACCTGACTGCACATTAAGGTTTAGCAATTGCTTGCCTGTGTCTGCAGCATACGCGCGGAATTCACCCATCGCCGTGCCTTGAAATACCAAATTGCCCGCAGTGGTCATCGTGCCACCATTCCAGGATGCAGGATGATCAACAGTCCATTTCGCTTTGCCAGTTTTGGGATCGAACGCCACCAGCTTGCCCGTTGTTGCTGCTTTCACGGCCTTCACAAAATTGGTGTCATCGGGAAGGTCGGCCGTGGCCATTGCCCCACCGACATTAAAACCAATCGGTTTGCGCTCCTGTTCATTCGGCGCAACCGGTGGGAGATACGCGCCGCCGATGTACATAGCAGGAATATAAACAAGTCCAGTGGCCGGGTTATAGCTCATCGGGTGCCAGTTATGTGCGCCCAGTGCCGACGGGTTGGCCAAAAAGAGCTTGCCGGTTTTTTCATAACGCGCTGCGGGATTTTCAATCGGCCGTCCGGTCTTCAGGTCGTAACCCGTTGCCCAGGTGATGCCGTCAATAAACGGGTTTGCCGACAACAACTTACCATTCAAACGGTCGATCGTGAAGAAAAAGCCGTTTTTGGGCGCGTGATAGAGAACCTTCCGGTCCTTGCCGTCCCGCTTTTCGGTGGCCAATATGATGGGCTGGGTTGCCGTATAATCCCAACTTTCGGCTGGTGTTTCCTGATAATGCCAGACATATTTGCCCGTATCTGGTTTTAGCGCGACAATGGAGGACAGGAATAAATTGTCGCCTTCGCCATTTGAACGAATGCCGTGGTTCCATGGGTTGCCGTTGCCAACGCCAAGATAGAGTTGATCAAGTTCCGCATCATATACAATCGCGTCCCAAACCGTCCCGCCGCCGCCGCTTTCACGCCAGTCGCCCTTTTTGGGCTTGCTGCTCCAAGTACTGGTTGCTGCCGTTTTCAGGATGTCGTCGCTCGCGGCATTGTCGGGTTTGCCCGCAGGGTTTGGCGTCGTGTAGAAGCGCCAAGCTTGCGCGCCAGTGGCGGCATCGTACGCCGTGACATAGCCTCGTGCGCCAAATTCCGCGCCGCCGAATCCGATGACAACCTTGTCCTTCACCACGCGGGGAACGCCCGTAATCGTGCCATTGGATTTGAGATCAAGCGTCTGGACGCTCCAGTTCTGCTTTCCGGTGCTGGCATCAAGTGAAATCAGGCGGCCATCAATTGTGCCAACGAAAACACTGCCCTTCCAAAACGCAACTCCGCGATTGACCACGTCGCAGCAGGCTTTGACGCCGCGCGCTTTGTCGACTTTGGGGTCGAAGCTCCACAATGGCTTGCCGGTTTTGGCATCATAGGAAAAGACTTTCGACCATGCCGTTGATACAAACATCTTGCCGTCAACTACGACCGGTGTGGCCTCTTGCCCGCGCGCATCGGGCAGGTCGGCAAACCAAGCGATGCCCAAATCTTTTACGTTGCTGTCATTGATCTGCGTGAGCGGACTGTGCCGTTGTTCGTCATAATTGAAACCGGTCATTGCCCAGTTGGACCCGTCGCCGCCGGTTTTCAGATAACCACCATCAATCGCTGCAAACGCTGGATTATCAGACTCTAGCGTCGTTTTTTGGCAAGATCCCAATAACAATGCCGCGCCTGCAAATGCTGTTGCGACCAAAAGCTTCTTTATCATTTTTTCTCTCCCGAAGAGAGAAACTATGCCGATGCTTGGCCTGCGTCCAGTCGAAATCTAATCAACGGATTAAATTATGTTTTTAATCGCGATTTCCATTTCTGCCGCAGCCTTGTCGTAGACGCTTGCGCGCAGATGACGAACAGTTTCATGGTTAGAGCGCGCGAGTGAACCACCACCAAAAGGCGGGGCGGGATCATATTCCAATGCAAGCTGAATAGTTCGGGCTAAGGCCTCGCCCGAGATCGCCGCAATAAGCTCAAGCGCGAAATCAATGCCTGAGGTCACGCCACCTGCCGTGATCACATTACCATCACGCACGACCCGCGCTGGCTGGTACATGGCGCCGAATAGGGGAAGAAACTGCGTGTAAGCCCAATGGCACGTTGCCTTTTTGCCTTGAAGTAAGCCAGCGGCGCCAAGGATGAACGCGCCTGTACACACGCTGGTGATGTAATCGGCACCCTTGGCTTGCTGGCGCACAAAATCGACGAGGGCTGTATCTGCAATCGCGTCACGTACGCCATGGCCGCCGGGTACGCATAAAACATCCGCTTGCAGGCATTGCCCAAATCCAGATCGCGGCAGGATTGAAAAACCGCAATCAGTCTTAACCGCTGCGCCGTCTTTGCTAACAACATGTACCTTTGCGCCGGGCAGGCGCGACAGAAACTGCACTGGCCCGGTAAAATCGAGTTGGGTGACATTGTCGAACAAGACGAAAACGATATTCATATTGCCGGGCGTTGTAGACGTTTAGATAAGCTCAATTGCGAGCGCAGTCGCTTCGCCGCCACCAATACAGAGCGAGGCAAGCCCGCGTGTCTTGCCATGGCGTTGCATTGCGGCGACCAAGGTCGTGATGATCCGGGCACCCGATGCGCCAATGGGATGACCAAGCGCAGTGGCACCGCCATGGACGTTGATCTTGTCATGCGGAATGCCAAGGTCGTGCATCGCAAACATCGCGACGCAGGCAAAGGCCTCGTTCACTTCGAATAGATCAACATCGTCAATGGTCCAGCCTGCCTTTTCGAGGCATTTGTTTATCGCACCAATAGGGGCCGTAGTGAATGCCGAAGGCTCCTGCGCATGCGCGGCGTGCGCCACGATACGAGCAATAGGGGACTGTCCGTTGGCAGCCGCCACCGACTGACGGGTCAGGACAAGCGCAGCAGCACCGTCGGAGATCGACGAACTCGTTGCCGCAGTAATCGTGCCGTCTTTGGCAAAGGCAGGCTTCAGCGTTGGAATCTTGTCGGGCATGCCCTTGCCGGGTTGCTCGTCCGTGTCGACAATGACATCGCCTTTGCGGGTGGCGACGGTCACGGCGACGATTTCTTGCTTAAACGCGCCATCGGCAATCGCGCTTTGGGCGCGGCGCAGCGATTCAATCGCATATGCGTCTTGCGCCTCGCGGGTCAGTTGATAATCGTTGGCGGTGTCCTGCGCGAACGTGCCCATAGCGCGGCCGGCTTCATATGCATCTTCAAGGCCATCAAGGAACATGTGGTCATAAGCCGTATCATGACCAATGCGCGCGCCGCCGCGATGTTTTTTCAGCAAATAGGGGGCGTTTGTCATGCTTTCCATACCGCCGGCGATGACATAATCAACGGAACCAGCTGCCAACGCTTCGCTGCCCATGATGACGGTCTGCATGCCTGAACCGCATACCTTGTTTACCGTCGTTGCCTGCACGGACTTGGGTAAGCCAGCCTTAATCGCGGCCTGACGGGCAGGGGCTTGCCCCAAGCCTGCGGGTAAGACGCAGCCCATGTAGATCCGCTCAATCATTGCGCCATCAACGCCAGAGCGCTCAACCGCAGCCTTAACAGCAGTCGCGCCAAGGTCGGTCGCTGAAACGTCAGCCAATGCTCCTTGCATCGCACCCATTGGCGTTCGGGCGTAGGACAGGATTACGACGGGATCGGCATGGCTCATGGGAGATTTCCTTTAATTCTGATTTAGCGCCCTATAGTGCGCCGCAGCATCAAAAACAAATCGGAATACGCCAGTTGCGCCGCGTCAGAACAGTGCCTTTAATTCGCGTTTCAGGATTTTGCCGTTCGCGTTGCGTGGCAAAGTATCCTGCGTAAAAATGATTTTCACCGGAACCTTAAACTTGGCCAGCCGTTCGCTGACCCAGCTGCGAAGTTCTTCCTCTGTGGCGCTGGCGCCCGGTGCCAAATGCACGACAGCAGCTGGTTCTTCACCTAATGTCTGGTGCGGAATACCCACCAAGGCAGCGTCCGTGACCGCCGGATGTTCATAGAGAATATTCTCGACTTCCGACGAATAGATATTCTCGCCGCCGCGGATAATCATGTCTTTGGCGCGGTCAACGATGAAGCAAAAACCTTCGTCGTCTACCCGCGCAAGATCGCCCGTGCGAACCCAGCCATCTACAAAAGTCTCTGCGGTGGCATCTGGCCGGTTCCAATAACCTTTAACAATTTGTGGACCGCGCGCCCATAATTCGCCGACCTCGCCGATGGGTAGTTCGGTGGCACCGTCCTCCGACATGATTTTCAGGTCTGACACGGCGACAGCAGGGCCGCAGCTGTCGGGACGGTTTAGATAATCTTCGGCAACATGTGACGTAACTGTCGCCATGGTTTCCGTCATGCCCCAGCCATTTCCCGGGAATGCGCCAAAGATTTCGTAAATCTTGCTAACCAGTTCAGGCGCCGACGGCGCGCCGCCATAGCTTATCGCGTCTATGGAGCTGAGATCATATTTTGCGCGGTCGGGATGTTCGATCAACTGCCAGGCAATGAAAGGCACGCCGCCCGTGGCATTTATCTTCTCGCGCTCGATAATCTCAAACGCCTTCACGGTATCCCATTTGTGCAAGAGTACGATTTTGTGACCCGCTTGGATCGTAGGCATCATCGATGCGGAGCAAGCCGTGACGTGGAACATCGGGATAACAAGCAATGAAGCCCGAATGCTTGGCTCAGGCAAAGCATCACCTCGACGCAGCACTGTCGCGGCGCCTGAATAGGCGCTGGAAAGGCCATTGGTGAGCAAATTGCGATGCGACCCTAATGCGCCTTTGGGTTTGCCAGTTGTGCCGCTGGTGTAAAAAATAGTGACTGCATCGTCGGGCGCAATTGCGACGTCGGGCAACGCCAGGTCAGGCAAATCGGCATAGCTTTTTGGTCCGCCAATCACGCTTTCAAGAGTGATTGCGGGTGCGGCCATCGCAGTGTCGTTTGTGCGGGCCACCAACACATGTTGAAGCGCAGGCATCTCTGCTTTGTGAGGCGCGATGCGGTCCCAGCGTTCGGCATCGCAGATTAGAACCGCCGCGCCCGAATCGGCTAAGCCGAAGGCAAGCTCTTCGCCCGTCCACCACGCGTTTAATGGCACGACAATCGCACCTATTACCGCGCCGGCAAAAAAGGCGACGGGCCATTCGGGTAAGTTGCGCATGGCAAGCGCAACGCGGTCGCCCTTTTTGACGCCGCGGTCTTGCAGCGCTTGTGCCAGCGTCGCAACCGCACGGTGCCACGCCGCATAGGTCACGCGTTCATCGTCATAGACCACGAATTCACGTTCACCGAAAGATGTCTTGGCATGTTCGGCAAGTACCGCGAGATTCGGCAAAGCGTTCTTCCAAACGCGCGTTGGCACGCCTTCGATCTCGGCAGTTTCCATCTCGAATGGCATACCCGGCGCGCACAAAGCGGCCTTTACCTGATCGCGCGTGATCACTGGCCAACCCGCAGGTGGCGTCCATTTTTTCCCTGCCTCGATCATGTTCTCTCCAATTAATTGTCACGCTTTTCGCGTGTTCGCGTCTTCGATACGCCAAAATGGTTTCAATGTGCAACGCTTCGCGCTAGCAATTCATCAACTGATTAAACGGAGAGAGAAAATGACAGCAAAAATGCAGACTGTATTAGAAAAGCAGCGTGCTGCGTTCACCGCCGCGATGCCAGAATCAATGGCGGTGCGCCGCGACCGAATCGACCGCGCCATTGGGATGTTGATTGACCATGCCGAAGATTTTGCAAAGGCCGTTTCCGCAGATTTCGGTCACCGAAGCCGTGAACAAACGCTGCTGACGGACATCATGCCATCGGTCAGCGCGATGAAGCATGCCAAGAAGCATTTTGAAAGCTGGGCTAAGGGTGAAAAGCGCAAACCTACCTTTCCGCTTGGCCTGCTCGGGTCAAAAGCTGAGATTGTATATCAACCCAAGGGCGTTGTCGGCGTTGTTGCGCCTTGGAACTTCCCTGTTGGTATGGTGATGGTGCCTATGGCTGGTATTCTTGCCGCTGGTAACCGGGCCATGATTAAGCCGTCGGAATTTACTGAGCGCGTATCGGCCTTGTTTGAAGAGGTCGTCCCGAAATATTTTACTGAAGAGGAAATGGCGGTTTTTACCGGCGATGCTGAAGTGGGTATGGCGTTTTCCAAATTGGCCTTTGACCATATGATCTTTACCGGCGCGACGGGCGTTGGACGGCATATCATGCGCGCAGCCGCAGATAATCTGGTGCCTGTAACGCTCGAACTTGGCGGCAAGTCGCCGACTATCGTTGGTCGCAGCGCAGACAAGAAAAAGGCAGGCGAGCGCATCGCCCTTGGTAAAATGATGAACGCCGGACAGATTTGCCTCGCGCCAGATTACCTGCTGGTAGCCAGCGATCAGGAGCATGATATCATTGAGGCGGTGAAAGCCGGAGTGACCGCGCAATATCCGACGTTGCTGCATAACGACGATTACACGTCGGTGGTGAATGGCCGCAATTATGAGCGGCTTCAGAGCTATCTTGATGATGCGCGGGAAAAGGGCGCGGAGCTGATTGAGATCAATCCCGCTGGCGAAGATTTTGAATCGTCTAATGGTAACAAGATGCCAATGACCATCGTCCGCAACGTCACTGACGATATGAAGGTGATGCAGGAGGAAATCTTCGGCCCAATCCTTCCTGTGATGACCTATTCATCGATGGACGAAGCGATTGATTATGTGAACGCCCATGACAGGCCACTTGGGCTATATTATTTCGGTTCCGACAAAGCAGAGGAAGAGCGCGTACTGACGCGCACGGTCTCTGGCGGCGTTACTATTAACGACGTCGTGTTCCATAATGCCATGGAAGACCTGCCCTTTGGCGGAGTCGGGCCATCCGGCATGGGCAATTATCATGGCGCCGACGGGTTCAAAACCTTTAGCCACATGCGTGCGGTATATCGCCAAACCGGGGTTGATGTCGCCGGCATCGGCGGGTTCAAGGCCCCTTATGGCAAAGCAACGCTCAAGACGTTGGCAAAAGAGCTTAAGAAATAGGGGAAATGAAGAAATAAGGATGCACTTGCATCAAAGCGGAGGCTCGGTTAGAGGAGCGTCCGCTTAGACGGGTTGGCCTGTCAAAGATGTGCCCCAGTGGTGGAATGGTAGACGCGCTGGATTCAAAATCCTGTTCTGAAAGGAGTGCCCGTTCGAGTCGGGCCTGGGGCACCACCACAATCTTCTGACATCGATGGCTTTCAGCACTTGCGAGCAAGGAGGCATTGGCGGTCATGCCGCTAATGCCGCTGAATGCGTTCCCTTAAAATTTGATCATGATCCGCCGGGTCAGCGCTGGCGATATCGAATAAACCAGCCGAAGCAGCTTCACCATGCCGACATTGGCCTCCTTGGCATTAGTCGCAATGGCGTCAACGATCTCCGCCGCGCAGCCTTGTGCCGACATCTTTTTACCGTTCACGCGGCCACGCGTCATCGCGGTGTCTACCACTGGTGGAAGCGCCTCAATCACATGGACATTCGTGTCCCGCAAATTGTGGCGGAGCGACTGCGTAAAGCTACGCAGGCCAGCTTTTGTGGCGCAATAGACCGGCCCACCGGAGCGCGGGGCAATGGCAAGGCCCGACGTGACGTTAACGACCACTGCTTCAGGGCGTTGCAACAAGCCCGGCAGGAAATGTCCGATCAGATGCAACGGCGCATTAAGATTAAGAAATATGGCCTGATCAGTCAGCGCCAGATCCAGCGGTTCACCGGGACCAAAGTTACCGCTCATCCCCGCATTGTTGATGAGCATATCGATCGGCCGGCCTGATAATGCAGCGGCGAGCGCAGAACAACCATCGGCGGTCGATAGGTCGGCTTGTATCGCCTCGAGGCCCTCCAGACGTGCAGACTCCAGCAGGTCTTCGCGGCGACTACAAACAATTACCTTAGCGCCTTTGGCCAGCAATTGGCGCGCGATTTCGAGACCAATGCCTTCTGTGCCGCCCGTGACCAATGCAGTCTTGCCGTTGATATCCATGAACTTCCCCTCTTATAAAGGCTAGATATCTAGCGGTTACGCAGGGACATACCAGACCGAGTCGTCACTTTATACCGGATGGAATCAGCACCGATGAACCAATGGTCATGCGTGCTTCCAAATCGCGGTGCGCCTGCGCAGCACCTTCGAGTGCATAACGTTGCCCGATGGTCATCTCAATGACTCCCTGCCGGAACATGTCGAACACATATTCGGCGCCTGCCGCGCGTTCGGCTGGGTTATGGTAATAATCAAATAAGGTGGGGCGCGAGACATAAAGCGATCCCTTTTGGGCAAGCGTGGCGAGATTAACACCGCTTACGGGACCGCTGGCATTGCCATAACTGACGATCAAGCCGCGCCGCGCTGTTGCGATAAGCGACGTTTCCCAAGTCTCCAGTCCAACACCGTCGAAGGAAACCTCAACGCCCTTGCCACCGGTCAATTCGCGCACCTGCCGTGCGACATCTTCCTTGCCGTAAAGGATCACATGGTCTGCGCCCGCCGCGCGCGCCAGTGCCGCTTTTTCGTCCGTGCTGACCGTACCAATTACGCGCGCGCCAACATGCTTAAGCCATTGGACAAGCAATAATCCGACGCCGCCAGCGGCGGCATGGACCAAGACGTCCCATTGCGGTTGCACTTTGGCACAGCGTTCGACCAAAAATTCTGTAGTGCATCCCTTCAGCAAACCCGCCGCTGCCACCTCGTGGCTGATATCGTCGGGTACCCCGAACAGGCTATTGGCCGCGATGTTTCGCGCCGTACAATAAGCGCCAATCGTCGGTCCAAAAGTAGCGACTCGGTCGCCTACTTGCCAGTCGCTGACCCCGTCACCAACAGCTTCTATAATACCCGCAGCCTCCATGCCCAATCCGCACGGCTTCGCCATCGGATAAAGCCCGCTGCGATGATAGGTATCGATAAAGTTGAGGCCTACCGCAAGATTGCGCATCCGGACCTCGCCAGGCGCAGGTTCGGTAAGCTGCACATCGGCCCACTCAATAACCTCTGGTCCGCCGGTGCGTTGAATTTGAGCAAATCTTTCCATCATCCGACAACTCCTGATTTAAACCACGCAACTTAACAGACACATAACCTAACCGCCACCTTCAGTCGGTTTGGGGCGCACGGCGCCGCAATGGAAGTCTTTGCAGAAAAGGGAAAAGCCTAACTGTTAATGCTCATCCTCGGGACTTTTTTGGGGCGCTCACGCGTTTTATTGCGTGACCTGAAGCTCAGCGATATCGCAGGCTTTGTGAAGGCGCCAAGCAATCCATGCAGACACCAAACAGGCCGCGGCGATCATGAACAAAGTATCGGCGATGCTGACGCCGGCGCTTACCAGTAGGCCGTAAACAATCGCGCCGATCACCATCGCGCCCGAATTCACGATGTTATTGGCGGCAATCGTGCGCGCGGTCTGCGACTTTGCTACCGTGGTGGTCAAAAATGCATAGAGTGGAACCACAAACATCCCGCCGGCGATAGAGATGCCCAAGAGGTCGACTATTAAACGTTCTCCAGCGCCGAGCTTCAGGAATGTCAGCCAATTCATGAGCTCTGCACCGACCGGTCCCCAATGGCTTACGGTCCACCATAGATCGAGGACAAACAACCCCATCACGATCACCGATGCCGGAGCATATTTTGCCGATACTGCACCCTTTAGAAGGCGGTTGACGGCGATTGAGCCAATCGCGATTCCGATAGAGAAAAACGCCGTGAACAAGGTTGCAACCGTGTTATCGCCACCAAGTGCGTTCTTGACCATGGGTGGAAAAATAGATCCGAATACTGCGCCGATACCCCAGAAAAAGCTGATCGCTATAATTGCCAGGAACAGATGTGGGACATGCATGGTGTCACGCACAAGCTGCCAGCTGCTGCGGACGATGTTCCAATCCATTTTGGCGGTCGGCGCGTCGTTTTCCGGTGGAGCGGCTGGAACGGATTGGGCCGTAACTCGCCCTATGACTGCGACAAGTACGATGCAGACGCCCGCAATCTTTCCCGGGATGATCCCGCCTGCAATCGAGCCAGCCAATATGGCAAGATAGGTTCCAGCCTCCACAAGACCCGTTCCGCCGAGCACTTCGTCTTTTTCCAGATGCTGCGGCAAGATTGCGTATTTGATAGGCCCGAAAAAGGTCGAGTGCACACCCATCGCAAACAAAGCGACAAGCATCAGCGGGATATTGTGCAGATAGATACCGGCGGCACCAAAAAGCATGATGAAAATCTCCGCCGTTTTCACCATGCGGATGACCTTTGTCTTTTCAATGGTGTCTGCCAATTGTCCGGCCAGCGCAGAAAAAAGGAAAAACGGCAGGATGAACAATGCCCCTGCAATCGCGTTAAAACTAGCCTCTTGCGTTGGATCTGAGTAGATCTCGTACGTGACCAATATCACCATGGCCATTTTGTAAAAATTATCGTTGAAGGCGTTTAGAAACTGGGTGACGAAAAGCGGCAAAAACCTGCGCTTATTCATCAAAGACATTACGGTGGCCATATCTGTATCAGATCCCTGTGCGAACGTTGCACGTGCCTTAGCCGCCCCACTGAAACATGGCAAAGCGCATTTAGGCAGATGGTTAAATAGCTGCGTGATTTTGCTATGATATGGCGCTATCACATAAATCATGTTTAGCCTGCCCAACATCTTGACGATGTCACGTATCTTCGCCGTGCCGATATTGGTTTTCCTGTTGTGGCCAGGAACAAAGCCATTCGGCGTGCAGCCAGTCCCCCTCGATTATGCGTTTGCCTTCATCTTATACTGCCTGATGGGCATTACCGATTATTTCGACGGCTACCTTGCCCGGGCGCAGGGAACGGTATCCAAGCTGGGGGTCTTTCTTGATCCAATTGCCGACAAAATCATGGTGGCCGCTGTTATATTGATGCTCGTTTTTACCCGCGATGTTGATGGCTGGCATGTGATTGCGGCGTTAGTCATATTGCTGCGTGAAATGATAGTATCGGGCCTACGCGAATTCCTTGCTGGATTGCAGATTTCAGTTCCCGTGTCGAAGCTCGCGAAATGGAAGACAACATTTCAACTCGTGTCGCTTGGGGGCATCATATTGGCCGGATCGCTGCCCGATTGGATATTGCTTAAGCAAGCGGCGCTGGCGTTGTTGTGGATTGCAGCGGTGCTGACGATGATTACCGGTTGGGATTATTTGCGCGTCGGCATCAAGCATATGGATTGACCGCGTGAAACTTGTTTACTTTGCCAGCGTACGCGAAGCTATCGGGCTATCTTCGGAAGACCGTGATATTCCTTATGGTGCGCGCACGGTGGGCGATTTTGTGGTTTGGTTGCGTGGGCAATCCCAAGGACACGCCGTTGCTTTGGATGACTTATCACGTCTGCGTTTTGCCTTGGACCAGAATATGGTCACAGCCGATGCGTTGCTGGTCGATGGGGAAGAGCTTGCGATTTTCCCACCGGTAACCGGCGGATGAAAAAGGTGCGCATCAGTAATACACCGATTACGACTGAGGCGGAGCTCTCGACGCTTGCAGGTATAGGTGGCGGTGCGCTGTCCAGTTTCACTGGCATTGTGCGGGATGATGGCGGGGTAACTGCCATTGAGTTGGAACATTATCCCAGTATGACCGAGGCGTGCCTCTCGCGGGTCATAGAGGCTGCTACAGCGCGATGGTCGCTGCTCGGCGCTGTCGTCACCCATCGCGTCGGTATTGTTCCTGTGGGGGATCCTGTGGTCGTCGTGGGGGCGGCGTCGTTGCACCGGGCAGAGGCACTTGAGGCCACGGCTTTTCTCATTGATCGCCTAAAGACTGACGCGCCATTTTGGAAGCGTGAACATTACGCCGATGGCACCGCCAAATGGGTGGAAGCCAAATTGAGTGATGACACACGTTCCGAACGCTGGGCCTAGTTTTCAGTTTCCGTGCAAGCCCCGAAGCGCATCTGCCAGCAACTCAAATTCTTCGCGGCGCGGGCTGTTGGTTCGCCACACCAAAGCAATTTCGCGTGACGCATGTTCGGCGTTTAATGGACGGGCTTGGACGTCAGTTCCATTGAGTAAGCCGGCTTTCACAGCCATTTCCGGGATGATCGTCAGGCCAAGGCCATTGTCGACCATCTGCACCAACGTGTGCAATGAAGTGCCCAGCATCGTCGCAAAGGCCCGCATTTCGGGCCTGTTACAGGCTGCAAGCGCATGGTCCTTAAGACAATGGCCATCAACCAACAGCAGCATCCGGCTTTCATCGATCAATTCGGGCGTAATGCTCTCGGGCGGATCGCGCGGGTCGTCCTTAGGAAATGCAACATAAAGACGGTCCTCAAAAAGCGTGGCCTTTTCAACATCGCCGGACGCAAAAGGAAGCGCTAAGAGGACGCAATCGACCTGCCCGTGATGGAGTGCCTCAATCGCGGCGGCGCTGGCTTCTTCGCGCAAGTATAGCTTGAGATCAGGATATTGCTTGCGGAGCGCGGGTAATAATTTGGGTAGCAGAAATGGTGCGATTGTTGGAATGACGCTCATGCGCAGGTCATCAGCCAAGGGCTTACCCGCCGAGCGCGCCATTTCGGCTAGCTCTTCTGCTTCACGCAATATGCGGTGCGCCTTTGCGGCCATTTTGTTACCAAGCGGGGTAAAGCGCACAACGCGGCGTGTACGTTCGACCAGCATTAAACCAAGCAGAGATTCAAGCTCGCGGATCCCTGCCGAAAGCGTAGACTGGGTCACGAAACACGCCTCTGCGGCTTTGCCGAAATGGCCATGCTCTTGCAGCGAGACCAAATATTGCAGTTGCTTCAACGTCGGCAAGTAGGTGCTCATAAATCGACCTTGTTAATTAATATCAGTCATATAATCGCTTTTGCCGATTTTTACATAGTTATTTATAGCAAAGATACATCCTTCGCTGGAAAAGCTCCCACGAAAGTCTTAACTTGGAACCAATCATCAGGTCCTTCAAAGGACAGCAGGGTCATTTATGTTTATTTCTAATCTCATCGATTATCTGGACTCGATCAAAGAGCGAGACCCAGCGCCGCGTTCGCGGTGGGAAATATTGTTGTATCCTGGCGTCTGGGCGGTGGGCTATCATCGCCTGGCGCACTGGCTGTTTCTGGGCCAAATGTTTTTCCTGGCGCGACTGGTAAACCATTTCGCCCGTTTTATAACCGGAATTGATATTCACCCCGGCGCGAAAATCGGAAGCAATTTTTTCCTCGACCATGGTTTTAGCGTCATTGGCGAAACCGCGGAAATTGGTGACAACGTAACCATGTATCAAAATGTCACGCTTGGCGGCACGAACCCGACAACGGGGATGGGCGGCAAGCGGCACCCAACGATATTAGATAATGTCATCATTGGTTCGGGCGCGCAGATACTTGGACCAATCACAGTGGGCGAACGGGCGCGGATCGGGGCTGCTGCCGTTGTAACCGACGACGTGCCAGCTGGCGCAACAATGATTGGGCAAAAAGCACGTTCGACATTGGTGCAGGCAGAAACCTATGCGCGTGACTTCATGCCCTATGGCACGCCCTGCCGCGAGATGTTTGACCCCGCGACCCAAAGCCTTGAGATCATGCAATGCGAGATTGAGACTTTACGCAAAAAGGTTGCGGAGATGATGGAAGAACGCGATGCCACGGCCCTTGACGCGCCAGCCAAGCCGCGCCGATCCAAAGGAAGTACGGCCAGTTGAGCGCGGTCATCACGCCCTTTCCCGGGCTCAGCCGACATAATCAGGTCGGCTTCGAAAAGAGCGAACTGACACAGATCCTGAACCTTTATGGGCGGATGGTTGCGGCGGGCAACTGGCGGGATTACGCCATTGACCTGGGCCGAGACGCCGCTGTGTTCAGCATGTTCCGGCGCGCTACCGAACGGCCCGAATATCGCATCGAAAAACGACCCGCTTTGCGCAACCGTCAGGGCATGTGGGCTTTGGTTGGCGAGGGTGGCGCAATACTCAAGCGTGGCCATGATCTTGGACCAGTGCTGGCGCCTGTCGAACGCAAGCTCATGAAATTGGTCGACGCATAAAAAAGCCCGGCCAATGACCGGGCTTGTTCGATTTGCTATTGGCGGATCTTAACCGAGCGCTTGCAGCGCCTTCATCACGGCGATCGATTGTTCGCCACCCGACTGGGGAACGGTCTCACCAGTGCGATCGATGATTTTGTCCCATGCGCCTGCGAAACCTTCTACATTACGGTCTTCTTGACGCAGTGCGACGCCGGGGGTCATGGTGACATAGGCTGCGTGGTATCCGCCGCCGCCAGCTCCAATGATCATGTTGGTCGGCGCGTCTTCGCTCACCAAGTAAAGCGCGGCTGGCACGACATTTTCAGGTGTAAACTGTTCGAAAAGACCTTCTGGGAAGATGTCTTCGGTCATCCGTGTGCCAGCAACCGGCGCGAGTGAATTGACGCGAACATTATACTTCGCACCTTCAAGATGCAGCGTCTTGGTAAAGCCAGCAAGGCCAAGCTTGGCAGCGCCATAATTGGCTTGTCC
>Ga0114973_10001439_pt1 | contig 17794 bp, 18 predicted proteins | sample M_140807_MF_Meta_FD_87025 | JGI IMG/M metagenome (GOLD analysis project Ga0114973, IMG submission 87025) | Freshwater microbial communities from Lake Montjoie, Canada to study carbon cycling - M_140807_MF_MetaG | ecosystem: Environmental > Aquatic > Freshwater > Lake | place: Lake Montjoie...
AGTTTCAAATAACAGATGAATTAATGAAAAATAAGAATTACTATATTCTTTTAGATGATACACATCATTTAAAACATTTTAGAGGTTATGATATTATTAAAAATAGAGGCGATTTTTCTATTATTAACGCTTCTGAAAAAAATGGCTGGGTACTTGCTTATCATAAAGCGGTATAAATAAAAATACCCCCCATATTTTGGGAGGCATTTTACTAATCTATAGTATAAACTTTGGGGGAAGAAATATCTAAATGTTACTTTCCTAAATTCTTAAACACTTTTATATTATAATATTTATCATCTTCATAGTTGCCATATTTGTCAGCATTTTCGAATAATTGATTAATAATTTCTTTTACTCCATAAACAGGCGTAAAGCCTAATGCTAATTTAGCATGCTGAATAGACACTTTATAGTTTCTGAAATCTTGCACATCATTAATATGTACTTTCACTTCTTTCCCTAGGTTTTTAGACATCTCAGCCCCTACTATATCCCCAATCTGTCCTAAAGTGTAATTGTCTGAAGCTACATTAAAAACCCCTGAAATGTTGTCTGGAGCTTGAATAGACCTGATGAAGGCCGAGCAGGCATCTTGTATATGGAAAATAGGCCTCCAAATAGAAGGGTTATTCACTGTAATCTCCCCATTAGTCATCGCGTTTTTAAACATCGTATTTACTACTAGGTCAAAGCGCATTCTATCACTATGTCCACATACCGTTCCTTGTCTTAAGGCAATAACCGAGAACTTGTCATCTGCTAAATGCATTACCCCATTTTCACCTTGTAACTTTGAAATCCCATATGGATAAGAACAAGTAGTAGGAGATTTTTCATCATATAATTCATCTACGGTATAGCCATATACAGAGCAAGAAGAAGCATAAATAAAACGTCTTACCCCTGCTCTTTTACACTCATATGATAAATATGCGGGGCATGCTGCATTTTGTATAAAATTTTCAGAAGGAGAAAATTCAGCCATAGGATCATTGGATACACCTCCTAAAAATATTACTGTATCAAAACCTTTTAATTCATTATGAGTAACTTGTAGTAAGTCTTTTTGAATTAATTCTACTTTAGGATTTAAATTATTTCCAAACCATAGTTCGTCAATTACGGTTACTTTATAATCTAACCTTTGTAATCTTTTACAAAGTTCTGTTCCTATATATCCTGCTCCGCCTGCTAGTAATATTTTTTTCATGCCAATATTTTAAGTAAAATTAAATTATAAAGTTATTTGAATCTATTCTCGAAAGCCAATTTTTCACAGATAAACCATTAATATCTTTAGGAGTAGCTATAAATGCATCTTTCAATTCAAAAAACTTATCCTTTAAATTTGAATCACAAATAGACCAATCGATGTCTTCAGAAAATGGAGAAATCCCAGCTTCATATTCTCCATTGTAAGCACCTGAACAAAAATATTCAATATAAGAATCTTCTAAAAAGAAATTACCATGTGCGCAACCTTCCGGAACCCATATCCAACTACTAGACGAATTTGTTGCATTAGCTGGCATATCAAAAGCCATAATCTTACCTTGAGTTGGTGATCCTTGACGTAAATCCAAAACTAAATCAACCATATGACCTGTGATGGTTCTAACTAATTTACCCATATTAGGGTTCCACTGAAAATGTAGGCCTCTTAATACATTTTTATTAGAAAAACTTTCATTTGATTGCATTATACCATTAGGGAAAATATTCAATTCATTATTTATAAAATCTGAGGCTCGAAAGGTTTCTGTAAAGTAACCCCTATGGTCCATAAATCGGTCGAAATTAATAAGCTTGACTCCAGATATTTGTTGTTCTGATATTGATGTTATTTTCATAATAAAATATATTAATAAAGATAGCCTATATTAACTAAAATTATCTTTTACCTCTTCTATAGTCCTCTTAATTCCCTTTTGCATACTTATATATGGCGTCCATCCTAAGTTTTTAAGTTTAGTCGTATCCATTAGTTTACGAGGGGCACCATCTGGTTTAGTAGTGTCAAATTCTAGAACTCCGGTATATCCAACTTCACCAGCAATCAAGGAAGCAAGCTCTTTTATTGAAGCATCTTCACCCCAACCAATATTAATATGGCCGGGTTGATCATAATTTTGTAATAAGAAATGACAAGCGTCTGCTAAATCATCTACGTGCATAAATTCACGGCGTGGAGTTCCTGTGCCCCAAATTGTAACTGCAGGATTATTATTCTTCTTAGCAGTTAAAATTCGACCTATTAATGCAGGAAGTACATGTGAATTTTCTGGATGGTAATTATCATTGGTTCCATAAAGATTAGTAGGCATGGCTGAAATAAAATTACATCCATATTGTGCGCGGTAGCTCTCACACATTTCAATACCTGCAATTTTTGCTATTGCATAAGGCTGGTTTGTAGACTCTAAATAACCACTTAGTAGATATTCTTCTTTTAAGGGTTGTGGTGCATTCTTAGGATAGATACAAGATGAACCTAAAAATAATAGCTTTTTTACCTTATTCAAATAAGAAGCATGAATAATATTAGCTTCCATCATTAGATTATCATAAAAAAATTCAGCACGATAAGTATTATTTGCATGAATACCTCCCACTTTAGCTGCAGCTAAAATAACATAATCAGGCTTTTCTAATTTAAAAAAATCATTAACCCCTTGTTGGTTTCTTAAATCTAATTCACTAGAGGTTCTATGAATAATATTATGATACCCTTCTGTATTAAGTTTTCGTTCAATAGCAGAACCTACCATTCCTCTATGACCAGCAATATATATTTTAGCAGATTTCTCCATAACTGATACTAATACTATTCGCTTTCTTTACTTATTGTGTAGCCATTATTTTTTAGTAATAACTCCTTCTTAAACATCTCCAAGTCACTCGCTACCATTTCTTTTACTAAAGTGGCTAAATCATATTTAGGCTTCCATCCTAATTTAGTCATTGCCTTAGTAGGATCTCCAATTAATAAATCTACTTCTGTTCGTCGAAAATATTTAGGATCTACTTTAACAACCACTTGACCTTCTTTTAAATCATAAATGCCTGTGTTCTTTAAAACGAAGCCTTCTTCTTCATCATCAGTTCCTTTAAAGCCAAGGTCAATGCCAAATTCAGTAAAAGTCATTTTTACAAATTCCCTGATGGTAGTTGTAATACCTGTTGCTAAAACAAAATCCTCAGGCTTTTCTTGCTGTAACATTAAATACATTCCTTCAATATAATCTTTAGCATGTCCCCAGTCACGTTGTGCATTTAAATTTCCTAAATATAAACAAGTATCTAAACCTAGCGCAATACGCGCAGCCGCACGTGTAACCTTACGTGTTAAAAATGTTTCTCCTCGTTGAGGGGACTCATGATTAAATAAAATACCATTACAAGCATACATATTATACGCTTCACGATAATTTACAGTAATCCAATAAGCATATAATTTAGCGACCCCATATGGTGAACGAGGATAAAATGGTGTTGTTTCTGTTTGTGGAACAGCTTGCACTAATCCATATAATTCTGAAGTAGATGCTTGATAAAATTTAGTTTTTTGTGTTAAACCAAGTAATCTAATTGCTTCTAAAATTCTTAATGTTCCAACGCCATCCACATTAGCTGTATATTCAGGTTCCTCAAAACTGACTTGCACATGACTCATCGCACCTAAGTTGTATATTTCATCAGGTTGAACCTCCTGAATAATACGAATTAAGTTAGTGCTATCAGACAAGTCCCCGTAATGTAAATGTAAATGTCTATCTGGAATATGCGGGTCCTCGTAAATATGATCAATTCTTTGGGTATTAAATAAAGAGGATCGGCGTTTAATGCCATGGACTTCATAGCCTTTATTGAGTAAAAACTCGGCTAAATAAGCGCCATCTTGGCCTGTAATACCAGTAATAAGGGCTTTTTTCATAATTATGATATAGGATACAAAATAAAGGCTAAAAACTTAGCGAAGAGCCAGATTATACCTAATCTGGCTTAAATTGAAAAATTTGAGAAATAGTCAAGATTTATTTTTGTCTTGAAAATATTTTGTCGAAACAGTTGAAAATTCTATCAAACTCATCTTCGGTTAAATTAGATCCACTAGGTAAGCACAGGCCATTTTCAAACAGCTTGTCTGATACCCCGTTTAAATAATTTTTTGAAGAAGCAAAAACTGGTTGTTGATGCATTGGTTTCCACAAAGGCCTAGTCTCAATATTCTCATTCTCCATTTCTAACCTAATCTCTTCCCTTGTTAATCCATTATTAGTATTAGGATCAATTAAAATACAAGTTAGCCAACGATTAGAATTATATCCATCTAACTCTTCTTGAAATCGAATATCATATCCTGCATTATTATAACTTAAAAAATATTGCTTATATCTTTCATAGTTATTTCTTCTAGCTGCAACACGATCATTTAATACTTCTAATTGACCTCGTCCAATACCTGCCAATACATTTGACATCCTATAATTATAGCCAATTTCTGAATGTTGGTAATGTGGTGCTGGATCTCTTGCCTGTGTTGCTAAATATCTTGCTTTCTCAATCATTTTACCATCATTTGATACTAGAGCACCACCACCTGAAGTAGTGATAATTTTATTACCATTGAAACTCAATACACCAAAATCACCAAAACCACCACATGGTTTTTCATTAATATTGGATCCTAATGCTTCAGCAGCATCTTCAATAACTGGTACTCCAAATTCATTTGCAATAATCATAATTTCATGCATTTTAGCTGGCATTCCGTATAAATGAACAGGGATAATAGCTTTAGGCTTTTTGCCATTTTCTTGTGCATCTTTTAGTGCAGTTCTTAATAAATTGGGGTCCATATTCCAAGTGTCAGGTTCAGAGTCTATAAAAATAGGAATAGAACCTTGATATGCAATTGGATTTGCTGATGCAGAAAATGTAATTGATTGACAAAATACACTATCACCACTTTTAACACCTAATAATATTAATGCTAAGTGTATGGCTGAGGTTCCAGATGATAGTGCTGCAGCATGTTTGGTTTTTGTTTGAAATTGTAAACTATTTTCAAAAATATTTACGTGAGGTCCAAGTGGCGCTATCCAATTAGTTTCAAAGGCTTCATTTACATAATTAAGCTCATTTTTGCCTATATGTGGTGAAGAAAGCCAGATCTTAGATTTCATTTAAGTAATATTTTTATACAATTTATAATAATCAATTAATCAAGATAATTAAAATTTGATAATTTATCTATAATATTTTCCAAACCAAGGCCAATATTAAAATGATCGCCAGTAAATTGAATTTTCTTTTTTTGAGGTATTTCGTAAGAAAAATAACAATCCATATTGGGGATATATAACTGACCGCAATAATTCAAGGAGTTTTTAACTTTTAACAAATAGGTCCTTACAAGCTTAATATTATTATTGATTGAATCTACAGACAAAATAGTTTTATTAACAATGTCTAATACAAAATTGCTAGATTCAAGCTTTTTTGAAAAAGCTACTGGACAGATTTTGTAAATTATTTCATAATTTTGATCAAATACAAGGTCGGAAATAACTGTACCAAAAGAATGTGAAATTATACCAACAATATGTCCATCAACATAGAATGTGTCTTTTAAAATATTTATAGAATAATCATTTCTTAGTAATTTATCATAATTAATATCAAAAGCGATTATTCTAAAATTTTTAAATATTTTTAAATAAGACAGCCAAAAACCAGAAGTAGTATAAAGACCGTGAATTAAAACAATTGTATTCTTTTTTTTTCTATTAAAAACAAACTTATTTACCATTTCTAATAGATAGAATTTTTATTTAAGTCTGTGATTTTATTAGGATCTTGCATCAGTACATTTTCAGACTTGAAAATCTTAATTATTGTTTTGTAAAAAATAAATAAATCCAATTGTATTGATATATTATCTACATACCATACATCCAATACAAACCTTTCATTAAACTGAAGTAAGTTTCTTCCATGTATTTGAGCCCAACCGGTTATCCCAGGTAAAACATTATGGCGACGTTGTTGTTCTAAAGTATAATAAGGAAGATATTCAACTAACAAAGGTCTTGGGCCAATTAATGACATGTCTCCTTTTAAAACGTTCCATAATTGAGGTAATTCATCAATAGAGTATTTGCGAAGAAATTTTCCAATTTTAGTCATTCTTTCTTCATCAGGAAGTAGTTTGCCATCAGTATCAACCTTGTCATTCATCGTTTTAATTTTTACTAATTTGAAGATTTTCTCATTAAAGCCAGGTCTTAATTGAAAAAATAAAACCTTTATTGATCTGTTTGAAATCATCAAAGCAAAAATCGATAACAATAAAAATGGACTAGCAATTATTAGTACTATTATTGAAAATAATATATCAAAAAATCTTTTTATAAAATTTGTGTAAAAAAAATTCATTTTAGAAGGAAGGTTTTAAAATTATTACTTTTAGAAAAAATTTAGAATAAATAGTTTAATTTTTTTAATTTATTACAACTCTTCTACTTAATATATTTACTAAATCATACCCATCCCATATAAGTGAAAAATCCATTGTTCTCCCAATTGGAACAATTCTATCCACTCCTAAAGGCCTATTATTCTTTATCCATATTTCTAGTTCATCTTTTGTAAATCCTAAATATCCAACTGTCTGGTATTTTCTGCTTATAACTGGAGTAATCTTAACAAGAGATGAAATAACAACTTCATTAAAATAACCACAATTACATTTATATGAGTCAATGTCTTTATGAATAGAGTTGTTTTTAATTCGCCAAATTAGATTTGATGTTTGTGGTTCTAATTCAATATCGCCATGTGAAATTGACTGGGTATATAGCATTGTTAGTTTATCTACTGAAGATATTGGCTGTAATTGGTATTTCTTTTCATCTAACACTAAATGTAAATTTTGCCAAAAGAGATCTTGAGCAACTCGAACATCTTCCATTGAGCCTATCCAATATATTGTTTGTGGCGAGGTGCATGCATTTTGGTCAAATAAGAAAGTGTCGTTATAAAAATCTAACGCTATTTTTAATTTATCTTTAATATTTAAGTAAGAATTTGCATTTATAATCGCAATAGAATACCTATCTGAAAAAGTAACCTCTGTAGATTTAGGCGAAATGGGAAATTTTCGAATATCATCAATTGTTTGATCTCCCCCCCATATTATTCTGATATCACAAATTTTTGAGAAAAAAGCTGTAGCGTTACTTTCACGATTATATTTAATTATATATAATCGATTTGAAAAAAATGATTTATATTTTTCAAAAGTTAAAACTTTCTTTATTGCATTAACAATAATACTTATCTGCTCGAAATTATTTGATGGAACCTTTACGATGTTTATATTACCAGTAAGTAACCCAGCTAAAAGGCTGTAGGCAAAGTTAACCGGTACATTTCCAGGTGCTATGTGGAACAAAATTCCCCTTCCAATCTGAAGTTTAATTTCAGAATAGTAGTGCATTCTTAAAATTTTAAGATTTGCGTCCCTACAGTAAAACGCAAAAGTCGCTACATCTGGATATTCACGTACATAAGATGAATTCAAAAGTTCCTTTGAAAGATCTGACAAAAAACTAAGTGTAACATCTGAAAAAACATCAAATGAACGTTGATTTAACAAATCAACTATGTCAAATTTATCTCCTACTAAGAAATCAATTTCTTCTAAAACTTTCTCCATAAGTATCACTACAGCCTCTTAATTCGGCATTTTTTAATCGTCCATTTATTTTAAAATATTTTCCTTTTCTTCCGCATTTACAATCGTCTTCACCAAAAATTGTACCTAAGTCTTCTGTTAGAATAGACTGCCCAGGATAACTTATTGGTAACAAGGAAAGCAATTGAATAATTCCTTCCTCACCATGCCTACTTACTGAGAAATCATTTGAATTTCTTATAATTATATCAGAATATTCTGAAGTATGCAGATATCCTTTTTCACATTCCATATGAATAGTCCCTGTTTGCTCTACCATTCCATAATAGTCGTGAACTCTAGTCAAACCACATATAGAATTTAACTGTGCCTTAAATGTAGAATTGTCAACCGCCTCCGAAATTAATTTTTTCCAACCACCACCATGTATTAATACTGAATTGCTCAAATTAAATTTTTGAGGTGATTTTAATAATTCACGGTAAAAATGTTGGTATACAATAAAGGTGAAACCAAACATGAATATTATTTTAGATTTATTATCCTCTAAAAATTGATTGATCCCTTCTATATTCAAACTCATATCATCGTTCAATGCAAATACTCTTTTGGAAGCGAATAATGAGAACCCCGTTATACCTGCTGCGCGGGCTGAAAATTGATTTCTATTTTTTACTGTTGCTTCGCAATCAATAACTATCATTGGAACTCTATTGCTTCCTAAAAAACTAGAAACTATTTTACTCAAAATTCGAGTTTGTAATGAAGATGTTTGTTTGTCCAAAAATATTTTCGAAACTGCAAATCCTGTTGTGCCAGATGATGTCATTGTTTTTACCACTTGCTCTTTGGAGACACTTAACAATTCAAATAATTTGAACAACCTAACAGGAATAAAAGGCAAATCTTCGATAGAATGAATATTTTGTTTTCGATAATTGACAGACGACATCATTCTATTAAACTCTATACTGTTGTTACAGTGATGTTCAAATAGCTCCAATATATGCTTTAGGAAAAATTCCTGCTTTGATTGTTTATCATAAGTATATAAAGGAATTTGGGGTAAGTTCAATTTTTCTATACTTTCCATATATCAATCTGGTAATTTAGAATATAAAGTTTTGCCTGAGGTATTTTTAGGAATCTCTTCAATGATTCTGATATCTAACACACTAAAATGGAGCCCTAATTTTTTTGTAAGAAATTCTTTAACCAGTGTAGTATTTTCCTGATTTAAAATATAAATAATAAGTGCATTATCATTCCCTTTGCATGCCGATTGAATACCAATATCAAAAAGCAATCTTTCAAGTTCATCAAGATTTACCCGATTGCCAAAAAGCTTAATAAAACGTTTAATTCTTCCTACAATAAAATAAAATCCTTCATCATCAAAGAATGCAATATCACCTGTATGTAAACGACCATTATTTTCATTGCCACGAATGAGCTCCTTTTTACATTCTGCATATCCTAGCATTACATTAGGTCCTGAGTAAACTAATTCTCCTGAGGTTCCAGGCTGGTTAATAATATTACCATTTTCATCAATGATTTGAAATTCACCATTCGGTATAGCTTTTCCTATACTTCCTAGCTTCTCCATATTGAACTGTGGTGGTAAATAACTTAGCCTAGCTGTACCTTCCGTTTGACCATACATTATAAAAAATCGAATTCCATTATTTATCGAAAATTGTGTAAAGTGTTCTATAAGTTCATTCGACAACTTACCTCCTGCTTGAGTAAGCGTTTTTAATGATGGTAACTCTGCATTCAGAAGTCTAAATTTTTTCAGTATTTCGAAGGTATATGGAACTCCGGAGAGCGAAGTAACTTTAAAGTTCTTAAACAGATCCCAAAACGGGCGTTGTGTAATACTTTCCATCGTTATTACAACCGAGCCTCCCACAAATAAGTGACTATTGATAATTGAAAGTCCAAATGAATAATTCATCGGCAAAGTGCTGATAGCTCTTTCTGAAGTGTCCAAACCTAGATATTCTGAAATCGAAGAAGCATTGAATAAAAGATTTTGATATGATAATCTAACCAACTTAGGGCTACCCGTCGTTCCAGATGTTGAAAGAAGTAATGCCAATTCAGGATGTAATTTTATGTCACTTTTCTGATGATTTTTTAATATGGTATAATTTCTGAGACGATGGCCTGTAAAATAACCTTCAAATTGAGACTCTTTAGAAGAAGGTGAGAATATATAGTCCGGCTTATACTCCATTATTATAGCACTTAATAGCGATGCATCTGATTCTGCACCTAGCAATATCGGGACTATGCCCCTTTTAATAGAATTTATATAAAAAAATATCGATTCATATTGATTTTGACATAAAAGCAGCACCAAGGATCCAGAAGGGATTGATAAAAATATAATAGCTCCATCAGTTAGTAATTCCTGCACTAGATGGATTTCTCCATTTTCTTCTATAATAGACCCTTGGGGGTTAAATAAAGTTATATTTTTAGTCAAAATATGTATTTACCAATCTAAATTATTTATAAAAATCAGAGTGTCTTTATCTAACTTCTTATTTAAAGAAGTTCCAATTAACACAAGTCATTCGTTTTAACTAATAGAAAAAAGATAATAATAACTTATTTAAATTATTATTTATGATTTGTTATGGCATGTACAAATCAGAATATGGATTGTCGTAACGTATATCCAAATATCGTAATGCATCATTTATTGCCAATTGATGATCACCAAAAAATCCTACTACATGATGAACATATGGACCATATACAAATTTACGTTCCCATTTTGACCAATCATCTACTTTTAGATATGTATAGTTCCCACCAGTTTTAGGACCATTAACAGATTGTCCATAACCAACAAAACAAGAATAATCTCCATGATCTCCGTCAAATCTAATAATAGTCAAGTCCCCAGTTTTGAGACGATAATTGCCCTCTCCAGTTTTAACTACAAAACCAGGTTCATTTTGATCTTTTAACTGCTTTGCAAATCCCATATGCCATAATAATTCTGAATTATTGTCGTTTGGATTTTTCATCGTTAAATCACTTAAAAAAGCAGGTGATTCATTATTTAATGCCCCAAGAGCCAAAAGGGAAGTAATTGCACCATGAATATCACATTCATTTGTGCATGGTAATCCATGGTCATACAAATCACCGAAGACAAACCATGGACCAAAACCAAATTCTCTGCGTACTTCATGCCAACAGTCACTAGCTATTGCATTACAAGAATAGCGATTTGCAATTTTCATATAGCCAAGCTCCATTGCAGCTAAGACTGTTTTATCTGGAACCCTTGAAAGATCAACTGTTTTCTCAATTTCAGAAATTAAATTATGTATATCTTCCTCATCTTTTTTTAAAGTGGTCTTAATGGTATCAATAAGTTCAATACCAGTTATAGGTACAACTTCAATTCCAAACCTTTCTAATAATTCCCCTTCATTCACCATAAGATTTACAAATTGTTGAGGTCTAACACTTACTTGAGCAATTCGACCAGAACGGAAATTTTTAACAATGCGAGATGTATTAATAAATTGCTTAAACCCAACTGAAAATTCTATATCGTCAACTTGACAATTGTCAATATAACTAAATTTAATGCCATACCTGCGCAATACTTTAGATGCGGCGAAAACACCGCATTGCGAATCTGTTTGGCGATAAATGTCATTTTCATTATCAATAAAATCAGATGGCGCCCATAGTAAAACTGGGACATTAAGTTCTTTAGCCAATTTAGCTATTGCTTCTTCTTGACCGTAGTTGCAAAAAATAACGACTAGAGCTTCAACTTTGCAACTCTTAAAATAATCAGCAACATTGATTGCGTCCTGATAATCTGTCAAATATTTATTATTAGATTGTAGAATTTCTCTACCATTTATATACTTAGTTTTACGAGATGTATCTAGATCTTCAGTACTAAAATATTCTACATTTTCTAAATTAACGAGTTCAGTAATTTTATTTGAAATAATGTTTTTATTATTTTCTGTTGCTTTATTTATCCATGTATCTCTTCGAGTATATACTACTCCAAGTTTCAATTTTGAAATATTAAAGTTATACATGTAATTATTATGATTTTATATTGTTGAATTCGCCATTAAGATTGACTCAGCAATTTGCTCAGGTAAAAGACCTGCTTGTTTAAGCATAAAATTATAATCTCCTGGATGTAAAAAAACATCATTAACACCTAAAGCAAGATGAGTAGTTGAATTTTTATCTTTAACTATGCATTCTGCAACACTTGAACCCAAGCCTCCATAAATATTATGCTCTTCAACAGTTACTATTAATCGATCTTCTCCTGCACATTTTTTTACCATTTCTTCGTCAATAGGCTTAATCGTATGTGCATCAAATACACTAACTTCAATTCCTTTTTCCTTTAATATTTCTGCAGCTTTTAAAGAATTGTATACCATGGTTCCGGTTGCTATAATTGATATGCCATTCCCTTTGATTAATTGATTAAATTTTCCAATTTTATAATCTACATCATTTTGATAAACTACAGGATGATTTGGACCACCAGTCAATCTTATATATACTGGCTTATCAGACTCAAATGATGCAATTATTGATTTAGCTATTCCCAAACCGTCAGCAGGAGAAAGTATAACAATGTTAGGGATTGATCTTAAAGCTCCAACATCTTCAATACAACAATGAGTGTTTCCTAATGGGCCGTTAATTAAACCACTAGCTAAACCAACCATGGTTACTCCTAATTCTGAATAAGCTAAGTCAACTTTAATTTGATCGAGACACCTAAGTGTCTGGAAAGGTGCAAATGTTGTAGTGAATACTTTAAATCCATTATCGGCTAAACCTGCTGCAATACCAATCATATTTTGTTCTGATATACCTGTATCAACAAATTTTTCTGGAAATGTTTTTCTAAATCTGTCTAATCCAGCTGAAGTTGATACATCAGCAGTAACTACCATCAGATTATCTACTGATTTTGCGATTTCGAACAAAATCAATCCAAGAGTAGGTCTTGGCCCAACTACCGACCAATTTTTTATAGTTTTATTATTTATTTCAACCATTTTTTAAATTTAATTCCACTAAAGCTAAATTATAAAGATCTTTTGTCATAACACCGTGATGCCATGCATTATTTCCCTCTGTAAATGAGAAACCCTTACCTTTAACGGTTTTTGCTATAACAATTCTAGGTTTACTAGATTCATTAAATACTAAAGCCTTATGTAAGTCCTCATGATTATGTCCATCTACTTCAACAGCTTCCCATCCAAAACTTTCGAAGCGTTTTACGAAGTTGTCTACTTTTGATATTTCATTATTTGTACCAGTTTGTTGAAGTCCATTATTATCTATAATTGCTGTTAAATTATTTAATCCAAAATGTGGCGCAGACATGGCTCCTTCCCATACTGAACCTTCATTACATTCACCATCGCCCATAAGTACGTATGTACGATATTGTAGATTACGTCTTTTTGCTGCAATTGAATGACCGATTGCAACAGCCAATCCCATTCCTAAACTCCCATTCGTGAATTCAATACCCAAACTTTTATTACGAACTGGGTGGCCTGGCAATTTGGTAAGATTTTGTCCATATGAATTTAGTACTTCATCAGAAAAATATCCAAGATCACTTAATATGCTATAATATCCAAGTATACTGTGCCCTTTACTCAGAAAAAATCTATCTCTCAACTCCCAATCCGGCTTATTTACATCATATTTCATGATTTCGTAATATAACGTAACCAATATATCTATACTAGAAAGTGCCCCACCTAAGTGAGTGGCATTGGGGTTTTTTGAATTAGCAATTTCAATACATTTCTTTCTTATTTTTTTTGAAATTGATTCTAAAAAAAGTTTTTTCTCCGGATCTAACATGTTATTTCTGTATAATTAAATTATAATTTATCTTGGCTTATACTTATCTAAAATTTCTGGAATTGTAAATACCCAATCTGCAGATGTAACTACAACTCCGTCTATTAATCCTTGAGTTGAACACTTAGCAATTCCTCGTCTCCACGAATGTAGTTGACATTCCATCATAAATTTCATACCTGGGACTATTCTCTTTTTAAATTTAATATTATTTACACTTAGTGAATTTGTTATCATCCCTTTATTTCCAGGCAAAGTTAAGAAAGTTAAGATTGCTAAGTGTGAAAGTGCTTCTAATTGCAATAATCCTGGTACATTAGGCATTGTTGGATAATGCACAGGGAAAAACCATTCATTAATAGTATAGTTTTTAAAGCCCTTTGCATATTTTCCAGGGACAATTTCATCAACATGATCAAGGAAAAGATAAGGGTAACGATTTTGTTGAAATTCCTGTATTTGAATACAATCCATCGAAAATTTTTCAAACTTATCAGCCTCGATTAAAGTATCGTAAGTTTCCATTTTATTTAATTATTTAGTATTTCTATTTGATATTTCTTTAATATTTCTATGCCTTTAAAGTATGAGCCTAATTCAACAACATCATCCATTTCGAATTGTATATTAAATGCCTCTTCAAGTTCAGATATTAGCCCCATATGCCCTACCGAATCCCATTCAGGAATCGATTGGTATTCAAGTTTATCAACATCTTCTTCTTTTACTTCAAAACTATTTACAAACGCTTTTTTATACTTTTCTATATTTTCCATATTATTTAGTTTTTAATTATGTATTTGATTATAAAATTACTGATTATTTTCAATTTATAGCATTTTAAGTTATTAAGAAAATACAGTTTTGTTTTCATTGCCCTTTGTAATTCTTGCTGGATTTCCAATAACAGTCATTTCGCAATCAACATTTTTATATACGACTGCACCCATTCCTACAATTGCCCCATCATTAATATTAATATTTTGTTTTATTGCACAATTCATTCCTAAATAAACCTTAGATCCAATCATTGACCCTCCTCCTATATTAGCAGTAGTTGATACAACTGTATGTTTCCCTATATTTATATCATGTCCTACACAACAAAATGGTTGAATTAGGACATTATCTTCAATTACCACATTAGCGTGTATCGAAGTATATTCGCTGATAATTACACCACTATTTATTTTTACTTGTTCAGAAATAATTGCACTTGGATCGATTAATGTAGTCAATTTGATATTATTTTTAATTAATTTTTCATAAAGTTTCATTCTAATTATTGGCTCACCAACAGCAATTACAGCCTGTTTAACTTCATTAATTTCTACAAAATCTTGAAGAGAAAATTCATCTACCTTTAATTTATTATTTAAATTAGTAATATTATCATTTATATAAATTATTGAACTCCATTTATTATCCTTAACATTAACTCTTTTGGCTATATCATAGATTTCACGTCCTAATCCACCCGCACCATATATTCCTAAAATCATTTTGGTAATTTTTTATAATTATTGTAATCAGTTTTTGATATTAATCAAACATTGCGAAATTATTAAGTTAATGTTCGAAATTTTAAATATAGAAATCAATTGCAAAGATATATAATTTATTATTAATATTTTACAAAATTTCAATCAATTAATGTCTATACCTTTGAAAAATGGTTTAAAATTAAATTAAATGTATTATCAATATTAAAATCTTTTGTTAATCGCTTATACCCATTATTCCCCATTCTAATTCTAAGTTCCTTATCATTTGAAAGACAATTTATAAAATTAATAAAAGTTGTTAAATCACCATTTTCACAACTAAGTCCGTAGTTTCCTTGTTCGGCTTCTATACCAACATCTGTATTTTTATCTACACCAAATAGAATTGGCATTTTATTATTCATATAATCTAATATCCGAGATGGATAATTAGGTATAGTAAATGCAGGGTTTAAAAAAACAAGTCCAACATCACAACTTCCCAAAAGTGAATTATACTCTACTTGAGGTAGATGTTCTATAAAAAGCGCATTTTCTGGCTTGTTTTTTTTGAACCAGCTATATATGCGATTACTTTCAGTACCAGAACCAATAATTACAAAAAATGCTTTAGTATTTGTTTTTGAAACTCTTATAATGTCTAATAAAAAATCTACTCCTTGCGGTTTTCCAAGATTGCCTCCATAAGCAAAAATTATTTTGTCCTTAGGTAAGAAATCTAAACGATTTAACTTGGATTTAGATTCATCAGAATATGGTAATAGGGATATACTATTGGGATTAACTTCTACCTTTGAATCTGATAAGCCTGGATTATAAGCTAATACATATTTTTTGTTATATTCAGACATGCATCCGATATGGTCGGAAATTTCATAAAGACTTTTCTCTTTATTTCTAAAGTACTTATAGAGTAAGCTGTTTCGACTAAACATATTTAGGTCTACAGCATTTTGTGGGAAAATATCTTTCAACAATAAATATGTTTTAGCAGATGTCCTCTTTTTAGTTTTACTAATTAATCTTGTAAATGTAATGGGGGGGGTTGAATAAAGGATTAAATCAAATTTTTCATTATAAAAATACTTATCAATTGCTCTCATAAATAAGAACTCAATTATAAGAGTACTAATACTTTTTTCTAAAATATTTGTTTTCTGAATATTTGTAGTCCAAACCTTTAAAATGCGACTTCCTTTTTCACAAATTAAAATAGTATTTTTTTTATACTTCCTTTCTTGAGGACTTAAAGTAACAATTTCATGACCCTCATCTCTAAATTTACGAAGCAAATCGGAATAAATTGATCTTTCTTCAATACTGCTAATATTTGCCAATGTCAGAAAAAGCACTTTCATTATTCAGACCAAACTACTCTTTTAATATAATCAACATAACTTATAATAATTCTTACTACTTTGTCTGACACATTTGGCATGGAATAATCAGAAACAGTTCTTAACGTTCTTTCTTCGCCTCTTTTTTGAGACTCAAGCTGAATTAAACCTTGAAGAATTCTTTCTGGATTAAGTCCAACCATCATTACGGATGCTTCTTCCATCGCTTCTGGTCTTTCATGTGCCTGTCTGATATTTAAAGCCGGGAAGTTTAAAATAGATGACTCTTCTGAAATTGTCCCACTATCAGACAAAACTGCCATAGAATTCATCTGCAAGGCATTATAATCATTAAATCCCAATGGCTTTAAAAGCTGAATTAGATGATGTAATTTAATCTCTTTTGCATCAATCATTTTTCTTGTTCTAGGATGTGTGCTTACTATGATTGGATAATCATATTTTTCTGCAATTTTATTCAAACTAGATATAAGATCTGTAAAATTTGAGTCGTTATTAATATTTTCTTCTCTATGGGCAGATACTACAAAGTATTTATTTTTCTCTAATTTTAATCTATTCAAAATATCAGAATTTTTTATAAATTCTATATAATGATTTAAAACCTCAAATATTGGTGAGCCAGTTTTAATTATTCTGTCAGCTGGCAGTCCTTCGCGCAAAAGATACTCTCTGGCAATATCACTATAAGTTAAATTTATGTCCGAAATATGGTCTACAATTTTTCGATTAGTCTCTTCTGGTACTCTTTGATCAAAACATCTATTTCCAGCTTCCATATGAAATATTGGTATATGCCTTTTTTTTGCAGGTATTGCACACAAACAACTATTAGTATCACCTAATACTAAAAAAGCATCAGGCTTTATTTCTTCTAATAAGGGGTCAATATTAATTAGAATTTTCCCTATGGTTTCAGTAGCTGTTATTCCGGCAGCATTCAAAAAAAAATCAGGCTTACGAATTTGTAAATCGTCAAAAAATATTTGGTTTAATTCATAATCATAATTTTGTCCAGTATGAACAATTATATGTTCAATTGCTTTTGAGTTATCTAAAGCACTCATTACCCTAGATAATCTAATAATTTCAGGTCGAGTACCAACAACAGTCATGACTTTTAGTCTTTCATTCATTATAAATTTATTTATACTGTTTCAAAATAAGTATCTGGATCATTTGCATCATAAAATTCATTAATCCAAAATATTGTATATAACTCCTCTTCTCCTATATTTTTAATATTATGTGTATGCCAAATAGGCATATCTACATATGCTGGCTCTTCTCCTGATAAATAATAATTAAATACTTCAGTTGTTCCA
>Ga0114973_10001440_pt1 | contig 17791 bp, 15 predicted proteins | sample M_140807_MF_Meta_FD_87025 | JGI IMG/M metagenome (GOLD analysis project Ga0114973, IMG submission 87025) | Freshwater microbial communities from Lake Montjoie, Canada to study carbon cycling - M_140807_MF_MetaG | ecosystem: Environmental > Aquatic > Freshwater > Lake | place: Lake Montjoie...
GATAGCTTTGTTTCGGCTTGTGCCAAAACCAAGTGCTACAAACTTGGCGACCCTACGGGGATTCGAACCCCGGTACTCACCGTGAAAGGGTGATGTCCTAGGCCTCTAGACGATAGGGTCAAATCCTGGACTTCCCGATATTATGGTGGAGGTAAGCGGGATCGAACCGCTGACCTCTTGCATGCCATGCAAGCGCTCTCCCAGCTGAGCTATACCCCCTGGCAAATATCGAGTCTTAGATTATAACCAGATAATTTTTTCATACATTGAGGAGAGAAATCGCATCTTCTCTTCGGAACAAAGAAATAACCGCATCTAAGGATGGAGTCTGCGGCGTACCCAACAGCAATACCCTGGCTGGCATGGCCAGTTGGGGCATTTTTAATTCGTGTGACTGCAATACTTTTTTGATCACACCGACAATCGCAGTTTTGTCCCAGTCAATTGTCTTTAAGCCTTCAGCTAGGGCATTTAAAGCAGGACGCACCTCATCCGTCACATGTAGCGCCAAGTCTTCAGCACTGGCTTGTACCGGTTGATAAAAGCGTTGTACCCAATCTGCCAGCGCGACGGTGGTATCGCATCGGTCTTTGAACACATCGCACATGGCCGAGAGGCGTTCGTCTGGGCTGATTCCGATGGCCTGCAAGTGAAGTTGCACCCGTACGGCTAAAGCATCACCGTTCATGGCTTTCAAATGCTGGGCATTCACCCAGCGCAATTTGGCTTCGTCAAACTGCGCCGCACTCTTACCCAAATGATCCAGAGTAAACCATTGCACGAATTGTTCAGGACTGAAAATTTCATCGTCGCCGTGGCTCCAACCCAGACGCGCCAGGTAATTCACCATGGCCTCAGGCAAGAAGCCTTCATCGCGAAATTGCGTCACTGGTTTGGCGCCGTTGCGCTTGCTGAGTTTTTCACCCTGCTCATTCAACACGGTCGGTAAATGCGCATAGACGGGTGGCGTATGGCCAAGCGCTTGAAAAATATGGATTTGTCTGGGCGTGTTGTTGATATGGTCATCACCGCGAATCACATGGGTGATAGCCATGTCTATATCGTCAACCACCACGCAAAAGTTGTAAGTGGGTGTGCCGTCGGGTCGCGCAATCACCAAGTCATCAAGCTCAGTGTTGCTGATGGAGATATGACTTTTGACCTTATCGTCCCAAGTCACTGTGCCGCTGAGCGGTGTTTTAAAGCGTAAAACGGGTTGCACACCAACGGGTACGGGTGGCAAAGTTTTGCCCTGCTCGGGACGCCAAGTACCATCGTATCGAGGTTTTTCTTTCGCCGCCATTTGCTTGTCACGCAAGGCATCAAGTTCGGCCACGCTCATGTAGCAAGGGTACACAAAGCCTTTATCTTGCAATTGCGCCAGCACTTGTTTGTAACGATCCATACGCTGCATTTGATAAAACGGGCCTTCATCGTGATGGAGACCCAACCACGCCATGCCTTGCAAAATCACATCAACAGCTGCTTGCGAAGATCGTTCGACATCGGTATCTTCAATACGCAAAATAAATTTTCCTCCAGTGGCGCGCGCAAACGCCCATGGATACAGTGCGGAGCGAATATTACCTAGATGAATAAAGCCAGTAGGCGAAGGCGCAAATCGTGTGCGTGTGGTCATTTCATCAATCAACTTAAATAGTCTGCAAACCGCGAAGTAAATCGGTCTTCATGTCTTCAATATGCTCCAAACCCACGGCGACGCGAATCAATCCTTGGCCTATGCCAGCGGCTTGTCTCTGGTTTTCGCTTAACTTGCCGTGCGATGTACTGGCTGGATGCGTTAATAGCGTTTTGGTATCGCCCAAATTGGTACACAGCGACAATGTGTGCAAACTGTCGAGCACATGGAAGGCACGTGCTCGGGCTTGTATGGGGTCTTTTGCCTTGATATCGAATGACAGCACCGCGCCGCCCATGCCTGACATTTGCTGCAATGCCAAAGCATGTTGTTCATGGCTTTTTAATCCGGGGTAATAAACACGCGACACCTCGGGGTGCTGTTCTAACCAAACAGCAAGTTCATGGGCGCGCGCGCTTTGCGCCCGCATGCGAATGTCTAATGTTTCCAAGCCTTTGAGTACCACCCAAGCATTGAAAGGTGCCAAGACCATACCGCTGTTTTTCATCATTGGCAAAAATTGTTCATTCACCAACGTGTGACTGGCACACAAGGCACCCGCCATCACACGGCCTTGCCCATCCAGGTACTTGGTGCCTGAGTGCATCACAATATCTGTTCCCATTTCTACTGGGCGTTGCAAAATAGGCGTTGCAAAACAATTGTCGACAGCCAATAAGGCACCTGCGTTGTGAGCCAAGTCAGCCAATGCGGCAATGTCACACACATCAGTCAAGGGGTTGGTTGGCGTTTCTGCAAACAACAGTTTGGTATTGGGTTGAATAGCAGCCTTCCAAGCTGCCAAATCGGTTTGCGACACCATGGTTGATGCCACACCGAAACGGGCAAACTCAGTACCGATCAGCTTGATGGTTGAACCAAACATAGATTGGGAATACACCACATGATCCCCGGATTTAAGCAGGCTGAACAACATTAAAGTAATAGCAGACATACCGCTGGATGTTGCAATGGCCGATTGCGTTCCCTCTAGTGCGGCAAGTCGCATCTCAAAACTACTGACAGTAGGATTCCCCGCTCTTCCATAGGTATACCCGTCCTCGTCGCCTGAAAAACGGTCAGCAGATGCCTGCGCAGATGGTTGTACATAACCACTGGTCAGGTACAAAGCCTCAGAGTTTTCACCGTATTGGCTTTTTTCAACGGCCAAACGAACCGCCAAGGTTTCAAGGTGTAAAGAATCGGGCTGTGTGTGATCAGTCATGGTGCATATTAAACATGGGCATTAGGCAAAGCCAGGCGGGAATGGTCAGCACTGTCTTCCTCTGAGCCGATGCGCTGCTGACTCATGCGCGAAATATCCTCGCTGCTGACATCTCCGGTAATGTAAATACCGTCAAAACATGAAGCATCAAAACCTTGAATACCTGGTGAGCCTGGTAAAGCTGCACGAGCAACAGCTTCAAGCATAGGAGCAATGTCTTGGTAAATCAGCGCATCGCATCCAATCAGTTCACGCACTTGCTCCACACTTCGGCCGTAGGCCACCAGCTCCTCTGAAGTTGGCATGTCAATGCCATAAACATTCGGAAAACGTACCGGTGGCGCGGCGCTGGCAAGGTAGACCTTGCGGGCTCCAGCGTCACGCGCCATTTGTACAATTTCACGACTGGTGGTGCCGCGAACAATGGAGTCGTCGACCAACAACACGTTTCTATCCTTGAATTCGCTGACGATGACGTTAAGTTTCTGGCGCACTGAGCGCTTACGCACTGCCTGCCCCGGCATGATGAACGTGCGGCCCACATATCGATTTTTGACAAACCCCTCGCGGTAAGGCTTACCCAGTAAATGGGCCAACTGCATTGCGCTGGGTCGGCTTGATTCTGGAATCGGTATGACCACATCAATGTCAGAAGGTGGCACGGTGGAGACCACCCGCTTGGCCAAAGTTTCACCCAAGTTCAAACGTGCTTGGTACACAGAAATACCGTCCATGGTCGAGTCGGGACGGGCGAGGTAAACATACTCGAATATGCAGGGCATGAGTTGTGGCTTAGCCGCACATTGATGGGCATGTAACTGACCTTGCATGTCGATAAACACCGCTTCCCCTGGCGCCACATCACGGACAAAGGCGTGACCCGTGCCTTCCAGCGCCACTGATTCACTACCCACCATCCAGGTGCCGTCAGTACCTTGCCCTAAACATAAAGGTCGAATACCGAAAGGATCGCGAAACGCTAGCAAACCATGACCCGCAATCATCGCGACAACCGCATAAGAGCCCTTGATGCGCAGATGCACACCGCTGACTGCTGCAAACACATCAGTCGCGGCCAAAGTGATGCCACGTGTGGTTTTTTCTAACTCATGCGCCAGTACGTTGAGCAACACTTCTGAGTCGCTCTCTGTGTTGATGTGTCGATGATCGGTTGAAAAAAGTTCGGCTTTGAGTACTTGCGCGTTGGTGAGATTGCCGTTGTGCACCATCACCAAACCAAATGGCGCGTTCACATAAAAAGGCTGCGCCTCCTCTTCGCTGTACGCGTTGCCAGCAGTCGGGTAACGCACCTGACCCAAGCCGATATTGCCAGGCAAGGCACGCATGTTTCTCGTGCGAAACACATCACGCACCATGCCCTTGGCTTTTTGCATGAAAAACTTTTGATCCAATTGCGTGACGATTCCCGCCGCGTCTTGTCCACGATGCTGTAACAACAGCAAAGCGTCGTAGATCAACTGGTTCACATGGGACTGACTGACAACACCCACTATGCCGCACATCAAGTCACCAACCTTTCCAATTGCACCGGCAACACCGGTTTGAGATACACAAGCAACAAATGAACAGTTTGTGCAACACGAGAACCCATCCATTCCAGATTGAACTTCAAGGGTGTCAAACCCACCAACAAAGTGATTGCCAATAACATGACAGCGGCACGCAACAGACCAAAAACACCACCCAATAACCTGTCAATCAAACCAAGCCCGGCAAAGGAGAGCAGTTGTTTGATCAAGTTAGCTAATAAAGTCATCACCAGCAAGACACATAAAAAAATAAGGACCCATGTACAAGCCACTCGCAAACCTTGAGCCCATGAAAGCGGTAACCATTGGCTTGCGTCTGCAGCGAATCTGCCAGACAAAATAAACCCGACGATCCAAGCCAATACAGAAAACACTTCCTTGACGACGCCTCGCCAAACCCCCAGCAGTCCAGAGAGCATCAGCAAAACCAGTAAAAGCCAATCAACCGTATTCATTCATCAAAGTGTCAAGATCACTGCATTCAGTTGCAGTGATTTGGTTTTATTGACAGCTTTTTGAGCCTCTTCGAGCGTGGTGAATGGACCAGCTCGCACGCGGGTTCGTTTACCTTCGCTGGTCTGGGCCACATTTGTATAAGTCTTGACACCCGCTTTTTCAATTTTGGCGCGGACGTCCTTGATCTTGTTTTCGTCTGAATACGCGCCAAATTGAACAATGAAACGGTCAGCAGCTTTTTCTTTGCTGACAGGTTTGGTGGTGCTTGCAGTCTCAACAGGCGTTGGAGTCGTTGTTTTGGGAGTTTCAGATTTGACTGATTTGTCAACCAATTTACCTTCTACTGCATGGTTGTCATCCGCGGCAGCAGCCAGCTTGGGAGCTTTTTTGCTGTCTGGCTCAACCAGTTGCTCCGTGCCTGACACAGTCTCCGAAATCGGGGGTTGAGACAAGGCGGCTTTGTCGGGTACGGGAGCTTGAGGGGGTTGCGTGGGTCGCACGGCATCTCGCTCAGGCATGTCAATCCGAATGTCCGAGGCCATATCCCGGGGCTTGGTATCAAAAACGATGGGGAACCCCACCACCGCAATGACCACCAGCACAGTAGCACCTATCAATCTGTGTCTGGCCTGTTTGCGCAAACTGTCCATGCTTTGGGCATCATCCTTGACAGCATCAGCAGAGGCGTTGGTTTGGGTGCGGGACTTGAAAAAGGCCATGAGCAGGTTCAGGTGGGTAAATAAGCGGGTAGACGGCCATGAATGCCATGCTGCAAAACGCCGCCAACAGTGAAGAACGAACCAAAAACAATAATTCTATCAGCGGGGTCAGCCGCCGCTAGCGCCTGTGACAAGGCTTGGTGTGGCCCTGTAAACAGATGGGCTGTGGCAGAAGCTAATGGTGACAACGTCTGCCAAGTGTTCCTCAATTCAATGGCAGTTGCGGCACGTGGTGTGGGCAGATCACAAAAGTACCAGCATTCAACCAATGGAAGCAGGCGATTTAACAAACCAGTTAAATCTTTGTCAGCCATTGCACCCACTACCGCATGGGTGCGTGGGTAAAAACCCATGGCGTCCAGATTGTGCGCCAGTGCAGACGCTGCATGCGGGTTGTGCGCTACGTCCAACACAATAGCTGGTTGCCCTGGCAAAATTTGAAATCGGCCAGGCCATTGCACATTGGACAAACCTGCACGTATGGCTTGCGCAGTCACCGGGAGTTGTTGTCGCAAAGCCTCCATCACCGACAAAACACCGGCAGCATTCAACAATTGATTGGCACCTCGCAAAGCAGGATAGGCCAAGCCGCTGTAGGTGCGGCCACATGCCTTCCAAGTCCACTGCTGTGCGTCGCCTGAGAATTGCACATCCTGCGTCACCCGCCAGACATCCGCGTTCAATGTGCTTGCATGCGACAACACAGACTCGGGCGGTGAAGGGTCGCTGATGACGACAGGCTTATCTGCACGCATAATGCCCGCTTTTTCAAACCCAATGCTTTCACGGTCTGGACCCAATAGCTCGGTGTGATCCAAGTCAATACTGGTGATCACTGCACAATCGGTATCGATCACATTCACTGCATCCAACCGCCCGCCAAGTCCCACCTCCAGCACGACCACATCCAAATCAGCATGTGAGAGAGCGCTGAACAATGCCAAACTGGTGAATTCGAAATAACTCAGACTGATACCGCCCCTGGCTTGTTCGACTTTTTCAAAGTGCTTCACCAACTCATCAGACGCCACCGGCTGGCCCTGAATCCGACATCGCTCCTGAAAATACACCAGGTGCGGCGAGGTATACATGCCAGTTTTATAGCCGGATTGACGGTAAATAGATTCCAACATGGCACAGGTAGAGCCTTTGCCGTTGGTGCCAGCGACGGTGATGACCGGACAATGAAAACGTAAATCCATAGCGCTTGCCACCTTGGATACACGCTCAAGCCCCATATCAATGGTTTGCGGGTGCAAGCGCTCACAATAGCTTAACCAATCGTCTAAATTCATAGGAAGATTGTCACCTAATCAAGCCATACCCTGTCAACTAAAGGGGTGGTCTTATCGTTAAACTCGATATTGGTCTCAATCACCGGAGAAATTCATGCATAAATTGATCAGTGCTGTTGGTCTGTTCGCTGTAGGTATCAGTTGCAATGCCCAATCTCAAGAAATCGGACGCGTCATCTCCTCTATTCCCATCGTGCATCAGGTAGCTGTTCCTCGTCAAGTCTGTTCACAGCAACAAGTGACCACGCAGCCACAAAAATCAGGTGCTGGTGCGATCATGGGAGCGATTGCGGGTGGAACCGTGGGTCATGCGATTGGCCGCGATGGATTGGGTACTGCCATAGGCATGTTTGGCGGCGCGATCCTCGGTGACAGAATCGAAGGCGCTCCATCTGCCGAGGTGAAAAACGTGCAAACCTGCAGTACCCAAAGTTTTTACGAAAACCGTACTGTCGCCTACAACGTGACCTACGAATTTGCAGGCAAACAATACAACGTGCAAATGCCGCAAGACCCGGGTCCCACTGTTCGATTACAAATCACCCCTATGGTGTCGAGTAACCAAAATTACATTTACCCGCCGCCCCCGCCTGTTGGCAATGCAGTTCCCCCATCCGGTTCTGCGCCACCATACGTTCAATAAACAATCAAGCCCAAGCCTAGGCCGCTGTTATCAGCGGCTTTTTTGTTCCCATTCCATAGCCTAGAATCCCGCCTTTGCTCTTAATCGGTATGTTTCATGCGTAAAAACACCACAAAATCAGATGTATCTCAAACACCGCAACGCGTGGTGCTTGCTTATTCGGGCGGTTTGGATACCTCCATCATTCTCAAATGGCTACAAGACGAATACCACTGTGAAGTTGTCACCTTTACTGCCGACATCGGGCAAGGTGAAGAAATTGAACCCGCTCGCGCCAAAGCGATCAAAATGGGCATCAAGCCATCGAATATCTTCATTGAAGATTTACGCGAAGAATTTGTGCGTGATTTTGTTTTCCCCATGTTTCGCGCTAACGCACTTTATGAAGGGGAGTATTTGCTGGGCACCTCCATCGCCCGTCCCCTGATTGCCAAACGATTGGTTGAGATTGCTCGCAAAACAAAAGCAGACGCCATCAGTCACGGCGCAACCGGCAAAGGCAACGATCAGGTTCGTTTTGAATTGGGTGCGTACGCATTGATGCCCAACGTGAAAATCATTGCGCCTTGGCGTGAATGGGATTTGCTGTCGCGCGAAAAACTTATGCGCTATGCAGACCAACATGGCATACCGGTTGATGGCGCAAAACGCAAAGGTCCTCCGCCCTATTCAATGGATGCCAACCTGCTTCACATCAGTTACGAAGGCGGCATTCTGGAAGATCCCAACTATGCGCCTGACGACAGCATGTGGCGCCTGACAGTCAGCCCTGAAAAAGCACCCAACAAACCGCAGGTGATTGAACTTACCTACAAACACGGCGATGTAGTGGCGATAGACGGTGTACGCATGAGTCCTGCCAAAGTGCTGACCCACTTGAATACTTTGGGCGGTAAACACGGTATCGGGCGTTTGGACAAAGTTGAAAACCGCTACGTGGGTATGAAAAGCAGAGGCTGCTATGAAACCCCTGGCGGCACCATTTTGCTGTCGGGTCACCGCGCTATCGAATCCATCACTTTGGATCGCGAAGTGCTTGCGCTCAAAGAAGACCTGATGCCGCGTTACGCACGCCTGGTTTACAACGGTTACTGGTTCAGCCCCGAGCGTGAGTTGTTGCAAGGTTTGATCGACGCTTCACAAGCGACAGCCAATGGCAAAGTTCGCTTAAAGCTCTACAAGGGCACCATCATGTGTGTAGGCCGCGAGAGTAAAACAGACAGCTTGTTTGACACACGCATCGCCACGTTTGACGATGATGGCGGCGCCTACAACCAAGCCGATGCCGGGGGCTTTATCAAGCTGAATGCATTACGAATGCGCATTGCAGGCAATCTCAAAAACGAACGCACTGCCAAGGCAGTTGCACGTCAAACCGCTGCAAAGAAAAAGGCCTGAGAAATGACCATAGAGCATATCCAAAACGTAAGCATTGCCACCAAAGCCAATGTCTTTTTCGACGGTAAATGTGTGAGTCATGCCATCGTCATGCCCAATGGCGAGAAAAAATCGGTCGGCGTGGTGTTGCCCTCACACCTTACTTTCAACACCGCCGCACCTGAAATCATGGAATGTGTCGCTGGGGCTTGTGAATACAAATTGGCCGGCTCAGATGCATGGCAGCACAGTGGCCCGGGTGACAAATTCAGCATCAACGCCGATTCATCTTTCGAGATCAAGGTGGCAGAGAGCTACCACTACATCTGTCATTTCGGCTGAACCCATCGCCCCCATAAAGCCACCTTATTAAATCACAGGGGTGGCTTTACTGTTATTAGGGAATCAAGCAGTCAACACACGCTTTTTTGCTGCTTCAAATTCACGTTTAAATTGCGCGATCAATTCCGCTGTAGATTGAACTTTATCAATCACACCAATACCTTGACCACATCCCCATATGTCTTTCCAAGCTTTGGTCTTGTCACCCGCAAAATTCATTTTGCTCGGGTCACTCTCAGGCAGGTTGTCTGGATCCATGCCAGCCTTGCGAATGGATGGCGCCAGATAATTGCCATGCACGCCAGTGAATAAATTGCTGTAGACGATGTCGTCAGAGTTGCTAGTGACAATGCATTGTTTGTATTCATCACTGGCACGGGCTTCCTCTGTAGCGATGAAGGCTGAACCAATGTAAGCGAAGTCAGCACCCATGGCCAACGATGCCAAAATAGCGCCGCCATTTGCAATGGAACCACTCAGTGCCAAAGGGCCGTCAAACCATTGGCGAATTTCTTGGATCAAGGCAAACGGATTTTTTACTCCCGCGTGTCCACCCGCACCAGTGGCCACTGCGATCAATCCATCTGCACCTTTTTCGATGGCTTTATGCGCAAACTTATTGTTAATAATGTCATGCATTACCAAACCGCCGTAACTGTGAGCCGCTTGGTTGATTTCCTCGCGGGCACCCAGTGAAGTGATGATCAGCGGCACTTTGTATTTGACACACAGCGCCATGTCTTCTTCCAAACGTTCGTTGCTTTTGTGAACAATTTGGTTGATGGCAAATGGTGCAGCAGGCTGCTCGGGATGCGCTTTGTCATGGGCTGCCAGCGCCTCGGTAATTTCTGCCAACCATTCATCCAATTGGGAAATAGGGCGAGCATTAAGCGATGGCATAGAGCCAACTACGCCATGGATACATTGGGCGATAACGGATTTGGGGTTGCTGATGATGAACAGTGGAGATGCAATGACCGGTAAAGTCATTGTTGAGAAAATAGCAGGTAATTGAGACATGTCGGGGCCTTTTCAATGCAAGAGGAAAATTTTGTTTGAGTAAAAAGACCCAGGGTTAAAAAGCTTCCAAGGCCATCGCGGTCACGCTGTGCGCGCCTTCGACAATGCCGTCGCGCACAGATGAAGATTTGCTCAAAATGTGGTCTGCATAAAACCGAGCAGTCACCATTTTGGCTTTCATAAAGTCGGTATCGGTTTCTCCCGCCGCAAGCGCTTGGTGGGCGGCCACATAACTGCGTGCCAACTGCCAGCCTGCCACCACATTGCCTGCCAGCATCAGGTAAGGCACGCTGCCTGCGTAGGCCGCATTAGGGTCTGTGGCTGCAGCGTCCACAATGAAATTCACCACATCCAAGAATGCCCCGCGAGCCGCGGTCAAGCGATGTGCCATCGCTTTGGCATCGGCAGAACCAATTTGAAGCAATGCCGCTTCGGTCTTTTCCATTTGAGCCGCCAGTGCCTTAGGGGTCTGCCCGCCATCACGGGCGGTTTTACGTCCCACCAAATCATTGGCTTGGATGGCAGTGGTGCCCTCGTAGATGGTCAGAATTTTTGCGTCTCGGTAATACTGAGCGGCACCTGTTTCTTCGATAAATCCCATGCCACCGTGAACTTGCACACCGAGCGACGTGACTTCTAAACTCATTTCGGTGCTGAAACCTTTGACCAACGGAACCAAGTATTCGTAGACAGCCTCGTTTTGTTTGCGCGTATCTGCATCTGCGTGATGATGCGCCGCGTCATAAGCCGCAGCAGCCACACTGGCCATGGCGCGGCAACCTTCCGCGTAAGCACGCATGGTCATCAGCATGCGGCGCACATCGGGATGGTGAATGATGGGTGCAGACGCTTTGATCGAACCATCAACCGGACGGCTTTGCACACGTTCACGCGCATATTGAACCGCTTTTTGGTAGGCGCGATCGGCTATTGCTATGCCTTGTACGCCGACGGCATAACGCGCAGCATTCATCATGATGAACATGTATTCCAATCCACGGTTTTCCTGGCCCACCAGAAAACCCACAGCACCGCCGTGGTCGCCGTATTGCAGCACTGCTGTCGGGCTGGCCTTGATGCCGAGTTTGTGTTCAATACTCACACAATGCACATCGTTTCGTGCGCCCAAAGAGCCATCTTTGTTCACCATGAATTTGGGCACCACAAACAAGCTGATGCCTTTGATGCCCTCGGGTGCGCCACTGACGCGCGCCAACACCAAGTGCACGATGTTGTCAGCCATGTCGTGTTCACCATAGGTGATGTAAATCTTGGTGCCAAACACTTTGTAAGTACCATCGGCTTGAGGCTCGGCACGCGAGCGCACCAATGACAAATCGGAACCAGCTTGCGGTTCGGTCAGGTTCATAGTGCCTGTCCATTCGCCGCTGACCAATTTATTCAAGTAAGTAGATTTGAGCTCATCGCTGCCTGCGGTCAACAAGGCCTCAATGGCGCCATCGGTTAACAACGGGCACAGCGCAAAACTCAGGCTGGCGGCGTTCAACATTTCCACGCAAGCCGCACCGATAGTTTTGGGCAAGCCCTGACCGCCACAGTCGAGGGGGTGTTGCAAACCTTGCCAACCGCCTTCGGAATACTGTTTGTAGGCTTGCTTAAAGCCAGGCGCTGTCGTCACGTGACCGTTTGTCAAACTGGAAGGGTGTTTGTCGCTTTCCCAGTTCAGTGGGGCTACCACATCTTGGTTGAAACGCGCGCATTCTTCCAATACTGCTTGGGCGGTTTCCAGACCGGCGTCTTCAAACCCTGGCATCGCAGCTATGTGGTCGATGCCGGCCAGATGCTGCATATTGAAAAGCATGTCTTTCACAGGTGCGATATAGCTCACGGTCAGTCTCCAAAATCTGAAAGAAAAAAGGCACCTAGCAGTGCCTTGGCAGTTAGCGTTTAAAGAGCGGAGACCAATTCGGGCACTGCCACAAATAAATCAGCTTCAAGTCCATAGTCGGCCACGCTGAAGATCGGTGCTTCTGGGTCTTTGTTGATGGCAACAATGACTTTGCTGTCCTTCATCCCAGCCAAATGTTGGATAGCTCCGCTGATGCCACAAGCCACGTACAACTGAGGCGCGACAATCTTGCCGGTTTGTCCCACCTGCCAATCATTGGGCGCATAACCTGCGTCCACCGCCGCGCGACTGGCTCCCATGGCAGCGCCAAGTTTGTCAGCCAAAGGCGTGATGACTTCATTGAATTTTTCGGCGCTGCCGAGCGCGCGACCGCCCGAGACAATGATTTTGGCCGCAGTCAGTTCAGGCCGATCATTTTTCGCGATTTCACTGCCCATGAACTGGCTTTTCGCGTCCGCAGTAGTGGCTTGAATAACTTCTACTGGTGCACTTGAACCCGTGGCAGCAGCGTCAAAACCAGTGGTTCGTACGGTGATAACTTTGGTCGCATCGGTGGCTTGCACAGTGGCCATGGCATTACCCGCATAAATGGGACGCTCGAAGGTGTCGGGACTGTCCACACGCGTGATGTCGCTGACTTGAGCCACGTCAAGTTTGGCGGCCACGCGCGGGGCGATGTTTTTACCGCTGGCAGTCGCGGCAAACAAAATATGGCTGTAGGCTGAGGACAATGCCAAAACTTGTGCAGCCATGTGTTCGGCCAGTCCATGCTCGAAGACATCGGCTTCGGCGTGCAACACTTTGGCAACACCGCTGATGTGTGAGGCTGCTTGTGCAGCAACAGTCGCGTTTTTGCCAGCCACCAGCAAATGCACTTCGCCACCGCACGCAATGGCGGCGGTGACTGTATTCAAGGTTGCCGGTTTCAGACTCTGGTTGTCGTGTTCTGCAATCACTAAAGAGGCCATATCAAATCACCTTTGCTTCGTTTTTCAGTTTGTCCACCAAAGCGGCTACATCGGCGACTTTGATTCCGGCGCTGCGTTTGGGTGGTTCGCTGACCTTCAAGGTCTTGATGCGTGGCGTGACATCCACACCCAAATCTTCAGGCTTGAAAATATCGATTTGTTTTTTCTTGGCCTTCATGATGTTGGGCAATGTCACATAGCGCGGCTCGTTCAGTCGCAAGTCGGTGGTGACGACCGCAGGCAATGAAAGCTTTAGGGTTTCTAAACCGCCGTCAACTTCACGAGTGACATGCAGGTGGCCATCGACCAGCTCCACTTTAGAAGCAAACGTGGCTTGTGGCCAGTCAGTCAATGCAGCCAACATTTGACCGGTTTGGTTGCAGTCGTCGTCAATCGCTTGCTTGCCCAAGATAACCATGCCAGGCTGCTCTTTGTCTGCCAATGCTTTGAGCAGTTTGGCCACAGCCAATGGCTGGAGTTCTTCATTGGTTTCCACCAAAATTCCACGGTCTGCGCCAATGGCCATGGCGGTGCGCAAGGTTTCTTGGCATTGGGTCACACCGCAAGAAACAACAACGACTTCGGTCAGTACGCCCTTTTCTTTTAAACGAACCGCCTCTTCCACAGCGATTTCATCAAACGGGTTCATGCTCATTTTGACGTTGGCTATGTCAACGCCAGTCTGGTCAGACTTGACCCGAACTTTGACGTTGTAATCCACCACGCGCTTGACGGCGACCAATGCCTTCATGGGTTTGCTCCAAGAAATAAAGATAAGAGAGTCATGCTTACGAGGATGTGTAAGTTGACGTGCACGTCATTCTAGACGAATCACAAGCTATTTGTGAACGGTCGTGCTTTTTTAACCTTAAGCCCAACTGAATTAGTCACTTATTTCAATAGAAACAACAGTTTGGGTGTTAACTATGAATCTGGTGTAGGCGAAACAGGCAGTGCGATAGGTCTGGGGGCAGGCAATTGGATGCTGTTATTTTGAAGTGCTGTCCAGGCGGCAGCATTCACTTTGGAGAGGATGGACAGGCGTGATTGGAGTCTGTCGGTCACCCAGAACTGCAGCGTAAATTCCAATCCATCTGCGCTGAAACGCTTGAAAAATACCTGCGCAGCAGGTTCGGCGTTCACTTCATCCACTGTGCGCAAGGCTTCACATAAGATGTGCTGAACCTGCGAGACTTGACTATCGGTGGCAACGGTGAGCGTGGTTTGCCAGGCAACGGCAGCATCGGACAAGGAAAAATTGTCCACCCTTTGAGTGATCAGCAGCTCATTGGGAATAATGGATTCACGGCCATTTTGGTCGCGTATCAGTGTGTATCGGGTTTTGATATCGATGACCTGACCTTCGACGTCATCGACGCGGATATGGTCTCCTATGCGAACCGAGCGTTCGACCAGCACGACAAAACCACTGACGTAATTGGCAGCGAGTTTTTGCAAACCCAGCCCCAAACCCACACCTAACGCACCGCCCAGTACTGACAACGCGGTTAAATCCACACCGACAGCAGACAAAGCCAACAACAAGCCGACAAGCAACAACACAGCCCGCAATACATTCGCAGCCACTTTTCGCATAGACAGATCGTTCACTGTCTGGCTAAGCACACGCTGCTCAATGGCGGCGGACAACCAAAGACTGAGTACCAACACCAGACCTGATGAGAAGATTCCTTCGAACAAGGTTCGTAAATCCAACCGCATTTTGCCGAAATTCAAATGGATTTGCTCCATCTCGTTGACCACCAATGGCAATAGGTCAGTGATCCACAAAACAGCTATTCCCCAAACCAACCATGAAATCAATCGTTCAGTCAATGCAGCCACATGCGAACTGGGGAATACTGCCATCAATACTCGGGCGCATAAACGAATCAAGGCCAATGACAACAAGACAGGAATAGCCAACTTGAACAGCACCAGGCTTTGATGCTTGAGTAAGAGCACTTGCGCAAAATAAGCCAGAAATAATGCCAACGAGGGAAACATCAATCCGTCAACAACGCGGGTAGCGAAAAGCACAGATTCGGACTTGATCTGTCTTCCCAGCCCCCAAGCAACTGCCCACGCCGTCAACATCACTGCGCTCAGGTAGGCGACCTCTTGTAGAACACCGCTAGGAAGGCCGTCTTGCAGCCAATGAGAGATGAGTAAATCGAAATTTTCCATATCAAAAACCAGCTTAACACGCTTGCATACTGCTGACTGTACAGGCCTTGGCTACACTTGAGGATGATGAAAACCACAGCCTACATAAACTTCACCCGCAATTTGGCGAAGATTATTTTCGCTCTCCTGTTGATGCAATGCCTGCTTGCCTTTCAATCGCTTCACGCTGCATCCGCCTCACCATCTGCCACGCCAGCACGTCAAAAACCCACTGTCCCTCACAAGAAAAAAGCCAGCGCTGCAAAAGCCAGCAAAGTGATCGTTGGCAAGGCATTTGGCAACAGCATGGAAGTTCACCAATTAGCACTAGAGATTGCGCAAAAGCACCAGCTGCCGCCACTTTACGTACAACAACAAATTGCCGGGGCACATGTGTTGCCACAAATCCTGCCATTGGTGATGCCTCCCTCTTCCCCGCAAGTCAAAAATTGGCAGGCTTACCGCGCACGCTTTCTCACAGAAACCCGTATCCAAGCCGGTGTTCGTTTCTGGCGCGAACACACGTTGCAACTCGATCGTGCGTTTGCACAAACTGGGGTGGAACCCCGTTATATCGTTGGCATTTTGGGCGTGGAGACTTTTTACGGAGAGCATCAGGGAAAGTACAAGCTGATTGACGCATTGAGTACCCTGAGTTTGAATTTTCCCAAAGGGCACCCCCAAGCCGCCGAACGACAAGCTTTTTTTCAAGATGAGTTAGGCTATTTTTTAAAGCAACAACGTACACAACCTGCAAACAAACCTGTGCTCGGTAGTTATGCCGGTGCCAGCGGTTGGCCGCAATTCATGCCCTCGAGTGTTGCTAAATTTGCGGTTGACTTTGATGGAGACGGTCGTATCGATTTGAGAAATAGCGCAGCAGATGCTATTGGCTCGGTCGCCAACTATTTCAAAAACTTCGGCTGGCAACCGGGCATGCCCACCCATTTTGCGGTGGATGTGCAAGCAGTCAGTGAGTCAGACTTGGCTGCCTTGCTGGCACCCGACATCGTGCCGTCTTGGTCTGCCGCACACTTGGCAGACAAGCAAGCACTTTTGGCGGATGAAGGCAAACTCTTCAGTGGCCCTTTGGCCTTGGTGCAATTGCACAATGCCAATGAAGCGCCCTTTTACGTTGCAGGCACAGAAAATTTTTTTGTCATCACCCGCTACAACCGCAGCAGTTACTATGCACTGGCGGTCATTGAACTCGGACTGGCTGTAGAAAATGCCTTGGCAACACTGAAGTAAAAACGCTCACTGCTCTGACACCTATCAGTTAATTGGGGTCAGTGACCAATTTCACAGCCAACTCGCGCAACACGTTTTTCTGCACCTTACCCATGGCGTTGCGCGGCAACTCATCCACGATATGGCAATGTTTGGGGACTTTGAAATTTGCCAGTTTGGCTTTGAGCGCAGCCAACAGTTGCAAAGGCTGTAAATCTGCCCCCGGTTTGGCCAAGACAAATGCCACGCCGACTTCACCGAAATCTGCATGCGGCACACCGACCACAGCACTTTCTGCCACACCTGGCAGATGGTTGAATGCATCTTCAATTTCAGCAGGATACACGTTCAATCCACCACTGATGATCAAGTCCTTGCTGCGCCCTACGATACGCACATACCCGCTTGCATCCATGCTGCCCATATCACCAGTGATGAAGAAACCATCTGTTGTAAATTCTTGCGCATTTTTTTCGGGCATGCGCCAGTACCCTGCAAACACATTCGGTCCTTTGACTTGAATGCTGCCGACCTCACCTCGCGCCAACTCAGTGCCGTCGTCACCTGTGATGCGCAAATTCACTCCCGGCAACGGAAAACCCACACTTGCCCCTACCCGCGCTGACAGACCTCCATAGCGTTCGTCGGGCTTGAAAGGATTGGACGTCAACATCACGGTTTCGCTCATGCCATAACGTTCAAGCACTGTATGGCCGGTTTGCTGTTGCCAACGATCGAAGGTGTCCGCCAACATCGGGGCAGAGCCTGAAATAAATAATCGCATGTTGGCGCAAACCTGTGCGTTCAATTCAGGCAGCGCCAGCAGCCGGGTGTAGAAAGTGGGAACACCCATCAACACGCTAGCACGCGGCAAGTCAGCCAGTGCGCGTTGTGGATCAAAATGGCTGTGCCACAGCATCTTGCTGCCGCTAAGCAATGCACCATGGATAGCCACAAACAAGCCATGTACATGAAAAATAGGAAGGGCGTGGATGAGCACATCCGCGCTTTGCCAGCACCAATAGTCTTTCAACACCAGCGCATTGCTCAGCAAATTGGCGTGGCTCAACATCGCGCCTTTACTTCGCCCTGTGGTGCCACTGGTGTAAATGATGGCAGCCATATCTTGTGGCGCAGTCTGCACCGGCGTGTGTACGTCACTGTGATGCGCAGCGCGATCGAGCAAACTGCCGCCGCGTTGATCGTCGAGGGTGACCACGTAACGCGTGCCAGACTGAAATGCAATTTTGCTGACCCACCCGAAATGGGCTGGCGTGCAAACCACCAGTGC
>Ga0114973_10001442_pt1 | contig 17760 bp, 18 predicted proteins | sample M_140807_MF_Meta_FD_87025 | JGI IMG/M metagenome (GOLD analysis project Ga0114973, IMG submission 87025) | Freshwater microbial communities from Lake Montjoie, Canada to study carbon cycling - M_140807_MF_MetaG | ecosystem: Environmental > Aquatic > Freshwater > Lake | place: Lake Montjoie...
AAATCGGCAGAGTCCACCACGCCTTTGACAAAGCGCAAATAGGTAGGCATCAAGGCTTCGGCATCGTCCATGATGAACACGCGTTTCACATACAGCTTGATACCGGCTTTTTTGTCGCGGTTCCACAAATCGAAAGGCGCCTTGCCCGGCAGGTACAACAGCTGTGTGTATTCGGTGCTGCCTTCCACACGGTTGTGGCTCCATGCCAGCGGTTCTTCAAAATCGTGGCTAATGGCTTTGTAGAACTCGGCGTGTTGTTCTTCGGTGATGTCTTTTTTCGGGCGGGTCCACAAAGCGCTGGCTTTGTTGACGGTTTCCCATTCGTCGGTGACCACCATTTCGCCCGGCTGGTCGTTTTCACCTTCTTTCCATTCCTCTTTGCGCATGAGAATAGGCAGGGAAATATGGTCGGAGTATTTGCCGATGATGGACTTGAGTTTCCAACTGCTCAGGTACTCGTCGGCGTCATCACGCATATGCAAAATGATGTGGGTGCCGCGTTCTTTTTGCGTGATGGTTTCCACCTCGAAGTCGCCGCTGCCGCCGCTGGTCCAGCGCACGCCTTGCTCGGCATCCAAACCGGCGCGGCGGGTTTCGACCACGATCTTGTCGGCGACGATGAAGCCGGAGTAAAAACCGACACCGAATTGACCGATCAACGCGCCTTGGTCTTTGGCGTCCGTTTGCTGGTCACCGGAGAGTTTGCTCATGAAGTCGCGGGTGCCGCTTTTGGCAATGGTGCCCAAGTGGTCAATCGCATCTTGCTCGCTCATGCCAATGCCGTTGTCGCTGATGGTCAGGGTTTTGGCTGTCTTGTCAAAAGCCACTTTGATTTCCAGCGTCGGCGCGTCTTCGTACAAGCCGGTGTTGTTCAAGGCTTCGTAACGCAGTTTGTCGCAAGCGTCGGAGGCGTTGGACACCAGTTCACGCAAAAAGATTTCTTTGTTGGAATACAGCGAATGGGTGACCAGGTGCAGCAACTGGGCGACTTCGGCTTGAAAGGAATGGGTATGTTTGCTCATGGGGATAGATGGTTAAAAAGAGAAAAATGCTTGGGGTACAAATAGGGACGAATAAGCCGAAATCAAGCCTAAATAAAAGAAAAGCACTCAAAAGCGGCTGTCAACGGGTCAGTCGAAGTGTTCGTCCCGCCCCAAATAGCGCCATTGACCCACCGGCAGTTGGCCTAATTTCACCCGGCCTATCCGTACCCGTTTCAAGCCGACCACGGTCAGGCCCACCAGCTCGCACATGCGCCTGATTTGCCGCTTTTTTCCCTCACGCAGCACAAAGCGCAGTTGCTCGGGATTTTGCCAATCGACTTGTGCTGTTTTTAGGGCTTGTCCGTCCAAGGACAAACCATGGCACAACAAGGACAGTTTGTCTGCCGGAAACAGCGATTGCACATCGGTTTGCACTTCGCCGGCGGGCAGTCGACCGTATTGCACACGCACCAAATATTCTTTCTCCACGTCGGAGTTTTCTCCAATGAGTTGGCGAGCTACACGGCCGTCTTGGGTCAATACCAGTAGTCCGACAGAATCAATATCCAAACGACCAGCGGGCGCCAGTCCCATGCGCTGGCGCGGCGCGAACCGCACAGGCGAGCGGTCGTCCCGCCAGTGCGTGCGTGCCTCAATAAGGTTGATGGCGGGTTCGTGCCCATCCTCGGCCTGACCGCTGACATAGCCCATGGGCTTGTGCAACAAAATCGTCACTTGCTTGTCTTGCTGACCGCGCGCCAATGCATCCACCTCTATGCGGTCGAGCGGGCTCACCGGTTTGCCCAGTACCGCCGTTTCACCATTGACCTTGACCCAGCCTTTGGCAATCCATTCGTCGGCTTCACGGCGTGAGCAAATGCCGAGTTCGGCCATGCGCTTATTCAGTCTGATGGTGGTGGAGTCGTTCATGTGAGGCTCAGTGTATGGCTTCGTAAAGCGGTCAAATTCAATATGCGTATGCCGCCATAAGTAACCTTGATCCATTGCGCGGCTTCCAAGCGCTTCAACGCAACGTTGACTCGCTGTCTTGAGAGACCGACCAAGTAACCCAATTCTTGTTGGGTGATGTTCAACAGCTCACCGACACCCGGGAACAGCACTGGGTTGACCAAGGCCGCTAAATTACGTGCGACACGCAAGTCGGGGTTATTGATGCGATCGATTTCGCGGGCGGCAATGAACTGTCCCAAGCGTTCGTTCAGCTGGTTCATGATGAAGCGATTGAAGCCAATAGATTCGGCCAGCAGCGTGTGAAAACTTTCAACCGGCAAACCAGCCACCACGCTGGCTCGCAAAGCGTTCACGTTGTAACGGTAAGGCTCGCGTTTCAAAGCTGTGCCTTCGCCGAACCAACCGCCACGCGACACACCGGTGAAGGTGAGGCTATCGCCTTTGTCGGTGTCTATGTTCATTTTCAACAAGCCGTCGACGACACCAAACCAATAAGTGGGTGCACGACCGATGCGGCAGACCGCGTCACCGGTTTGCGCGTCGCCAACAACGATGCGCGGGACGGTTTGCCCGCGTTCACTGTCGCTTAACCAGCTCAACCACGGAATGCCCGCTAACTCTTCGGCCTTCGGTTCGCGTCGTCGCTGATGCAAGGTCAGGTCTTGGGACATAGGACTGCTTGAAATTCCAAATAGGTTTCTAGGTACATTCCCTAGATTGTCGTCGGAAAGACAAAATAGCGTCAAACACGGTTCTAATATTCGCAACCCCTTTGACAAGCCCACTATGCTTGTTGTGACCATAGCCAACTGATGAACACCACTTTCCCCCGCTTACTGCAGCAACACGCCAGCCAACGCCCTGGTGACGCAGCGCTGCGTGAAAAAGAATATGGCATTTGGCAAACCCTAGACTGGGCAGGCTTGCAGGCCATGGTGGCGCGCATGTCGCATGTGTTTGCGCGGGACGGCATGCAACGGGGCGACCATGTGGTGATTGTCGGCGCCAACCGGCCCCGTTTGTCCGCCGCCATGTTGGCTGTGCAGTCCTTGGGTGGAATTCCAGTACCGCTTTACCAGGATGCCGTGGCCACTGAATATATTTTTCCGATCAACAACGCAGATGTGCGATTTGCCGTGGTGGAAAACCAAGAACAAGTCGACAAGTTGCAAGAGATTCAGCCGGAGTGCCCGACACTCTCACGTATTTACTACGACGATCCGCGCGGTTTGCGCAATTACCCCTCAACCGGTTTGTGCGGTTTAGAAACTGTTTTGAGCGATGGAGAAATGCTGGAGCGTGAACACCCCTCATTTTTCCAAGAGCATGTCAGCCGTGGCCAGGCTGACGATGTGGCTGCCATGTTTTTCACTTCCGGCACCACTGGCAACGCCAAAGGCGTGGTGCATACCCACCGCAGTTTGTTAGACCGCGCCAAAGCCGGTGCCGACTTTGACAAGTTGACCAGCCATGAAGAAGTGCTGGCGTATTTGCCACCAGCCTGGATCGGGCAAAACATCTTCAGTTATGCGCAATGGCTGTGCTGCGGTTATGTGGTGAATTGCCCGGAGTCCACTGAGACCGTCACCATCGATTTGAAAGAAGTCGGACCCACTTATTACTTTGCGCCGCCGCGTGTGTTTGAAGGCTTGCTCACCCAAGTGATGATTCGCATGGAAGATGCGAGTGCGCCCAAACGCAGCATGTTCCACTACTTCATGAAGTTGGCGCGTGAGGTCGGCCCGCGCCGTATCGACGGCGAGCCCATAGGCTTGTGGAACTCGCTAAGGTATGGGCTAGGCAACATGCTGGTCTACGGGCCTTTGCGCAATAACCTTGGCTTTTCACGGGTGCGTGTGGCCTATACCGCAGGCGAAGCGATTGGCCCGGACCTCTTTAGTTTTTACCGATCCATCGGCATCAATCTCAAACAGTTGTACGGCTCCACTGAAACAGCCGTCTTCGTGTGTTTGCAACCAGACAACCAAGCGTATGCAGATACCGTCGGTGTGCCCTGCGACGGTGTTGAAATCCGCGTGGCAGACAACGGTGAAATTCTGGTCAAGTCCGCCGGTCTGCTCAAAGGCTATTACAAAAACCCCGAAGCCACGGCCGAGGTATTGAGTGCTGACGGCTGGTACAAAACCAATGATGCCGGTTTCATCGACAGCCGTGGCCATTTGAAGATCATCGACCGGGTGAAAGATGTGGGTCGCATCCAAGGCGGCGCACATGATGGCGCTATGTTCGCCCCCAAGTATGTTGAAAACAAGCTGAAGTTTTTCCCCTTCATCAAGGAAGCCGTCGCTTACGGTGACGGGCGCGACAAAGTCTGTGTCATGCTCAATATCGATTTCGATGCCGTGGGTAATTGGGCCGAGCGGCGCAACCTCCCTTATGCGGGCTATACCGATTTGGCGCAAAAGCCCGAGGTCTACCAATTGATTTTGGAATGTGTGGAAAAAGTCAATGCAGATTTATCGGTCGACACTTTGTTGGCTGGCTCGCAAATCAGTCGCTTTTTGGTGCTGCACAAAGAACTCGACGCCGACGACGGCGAACTCACCCGCACCAACAAAGTCCGTCGTGGCTACATCGCCGACAAATACGCGGTCTTGGTCAACGCCTTGTACGAAGGCTTGTCGCAGCAATTCATTGAAACTGCCGTCAAGTTTGAGGATGGTCGCAGCGGCAGCGTCAGTGCCACCTTGAAGTTGTCGGACGCCAAGTTGTTCACGCCGGTGGAGCGTGCCGCATGAGCAAACAAATCGGCGACGTCATATTGAATGTGCAACACATTTCGCTCAGTTTTGGCGGCGTCAAAGCCCTGTCTGATATCAGCTTTGATGTGTGTGAGCATGAAATCCGCGCCATCATCGGCCCCAACGGCGCGGGTAAATCATCCATGCTCAATTGCATCAACGGCGTGTACACGCCGCAGCAAGGAAAGATCACGTTTCGCGGCCAGACGTTCAGTCACATGGACAGCCACCAGGTGGCGGTCATGGGCGTGGCCCGCACGTTTCAAAACCTGGCATTGTTCAAAGGCATGAGTGTGCTGGACAACATCATGACCGGACGCAACCTGCGCATGAAATCCAACCTGTTGTGGCAAGCCATTCGACTCGGTCCGGCACAGCGCGAAGAAATCGAACACCGCAAGCGCGTGGAAGAGATCATCGACTTTTTGGAAATCCAGCCCTACCGCAAAACACCGGTCGGTCAACTGCCTTACGGTTTGCAAAAGCGGGTGGATCTGGGTCGCGCCTTGGCGCTGGAGCCGCAAGTGTTGTTGCTGGACGAACCCATGGCCGGCATGAATGTGGAAGAAAAACAAGACATGTGTCGCTTCATTTTGGATGTGAACGACGAGTTCGGCACCACCGTGGTGTTGATTGAACACGACATGGGCGTGGTGATGGATATTTCCGACCGTGTGGTGGTGCTGGATTACGGTAAGAAAATCGGCGACGGCACGCCTGACGAAGTGCGCAACAACCCCGAGGTGATCAGCGCCTACCTCGGTACTGGACATTGACTGCCATGGGATTCTTTCTTGAAACACTGCTGGGTGGGCTGATGGCGGGTATGTTGTATTCGCTGGTGGCTTTGGGTTTTGTATTGATCTTCAAAGCTTCCGGCGTGTTCAATTTCGCGCAAGGCGCGATGGTGTTGTTCGCGGCATTGGCGATGGCGCGATTTTCCGAATGGCTCAACAGCACTGGCTTGGGTAACTTATGGCTGGTCAACCTGATCGCCTTTGTCATGGCCGCTGCGGTCATGTTTTGCGTGGCCTGGGTGATCGAGCGATTGGTGTTGCGCCAATTGGTGAACCAAGAAGGCACGACCTTGCTGATGGCTACCTTGGGCATCACTTATTTTCTAGAGGGACTGGGTCAGTCCTTGTTTGGCAGTGACATCTACAAGATCGACATTGGCATGCCCAAAGAACCGGTGATGGCGTTCGAGTCCACTTTTCCAGGCGGTATTTTGATCAACCAGGAAGATTTGATTGCGGCGCTGATCGCCGCCTGTTTGGTGGCCTTGTTGTCGCTGTTTTTTCAAAAAACCAGCACTGGTCGTGCGTTGAGAGCGGTGGCGGATGACCATCAGGCGGCCCAGTCCATTGGCATACCGCTCAACCGCATTTGGGTGATTGTGTGGTGCGTGGCTGGCGTGGTGGCCTTGGTGGCCGGCATGATTTGGGGCAGCAAACTGGGCGTGCAGTTTTCATTGGCCACAGTGGCTTTGCGTGCATTGCCAGTCGTTATTTTGGGTGGACTGACGTCGGTGCCTGGCGCCATCATTGGCGGCTTGATCATCGGCGTTGGCGAGAAATTGTCAGAGGTTTACCTGGGACCTTATGTCGGCGGTGGCATCGAAATTTGGTTTGCTTATGTTTTGGCTTTGTTGTTCTTGCTCGTGCGTCCTCAGGGGCTGTTCGGAGAAAAGATCATTGACCGCGTCTGAAAGACGCATGTCGATGATCTTTCAACGCAGACTAACTTTGCGGAGCAAAGCTCAAGCGCAGCGGGTCGGCGTTAAAAGATTGAAAGTTAAATAAGAGAAACATGTTTTACAGAGAAAACGGCCAATTCAAAACCAGCTACCAAGCGGACCAGCAGATCTTCCCCATTCTGCAAGACCGCTGGTTCATGGTGGCTTTGCTGTTGCTGGCATTTGTCGGCGTGCCGCTTCTCGCCTCAGATTACATGTTCAGCGCCATTCTGATTCCTTTCGTCATCATGGCCATGGCCGCGCTGGGTGTGAATATTCTGGTCGGCTATTGCGGCCAAATTTCCTTGGGCTCGGGTGCGTTCATGGCGGTCGGCGCTTATGGCGCGTACAACTTTTTTGCGCGTATACCCGGCTTGCCTTTGATTCCGACCTTGATATTAGGCGGCCTGTGTGCCACGGTGTTCGGCATTGTGTTTGGTCTGCCCAGTTTGCGTGTGCGCGGTTTGTATTTGGCTGTCGCCACCTTGGCCGCGCAGTTCTTTTCAGATTGGATGTTTTTGCGTATCAAGTGGTTCACACTGGACACGCCTTCCGGTTCGGTGTCGGTATCCAACTTGCAAGTGTTTGGCTTGCCGATTGAAAGCGACCTCAGCAAATATGTGTTTTGTTTGAGCCTGTTGTGCGTCGTGGCTTTGTTGGCCAAGAACCTGGTGCGCGGCGCCATCGGCCGCGAATGGATGGCCATACGCGACATGGATGTGGCAGCAGCCGTCATTGGCATTCGCCCCATGTACGCCAAGCTCAGCGCGTTTGCCGTCAGCTCTTTCATCATCGGCATGGCTGGTGCACTTTGGGCTTTTATTTATCTGGGCTCATGGGAGCCCAGTGCCTTCTCTGTTGATCAATCCTTTCGCTTGTTGTTCATGGTCATCATCGGCGGCATGGGTTCCATCATGGGCGGCTTTTTAGGCGCGGGTTTCATTGTGGTGCTGCCGATTTTCCTCAACCAGTTTCTGCCCGTGTTCGCCGCTTGGTTCGGTCTGGTGATTTCCACTACCGTGGTCTCACATGCCGAGTTGATGATCTTTGGTGCTTTGATTGTTTGGTTTTTGATTGTCGAGCCGCATGGCTTGGCACGCTTGTGGGCCATTGGCAAACAAAAATTGCGCGTCTGGCCGTTCCCGTATTGAGCCTGTATGAACTGTGTGTGAGTTGAAATTGAAGGAGACAAAGATGAAGAACCCCCTTTTGTTGTTATCGGCCGTGTTGGCCACCATGGGCATGAGCGTCGCTACACCAGCCTTGGCGCAAGCCAAAGAGCAATTTGTGCCTGTCTTGTCTTACCGGACAGGGCCCTACGCACCGAACGGCACGCCTTGGGCGAATGGTTTTGTGGATTACTTGAAACTGGTCAACACCAAAGGCGGCATCAACGGTGTGAAGATCGCCTACGAAGAATGCGAAACTGGCTACGACACAGCCCGCAGTGTCGAGTGCTACGAGCGACTGAAAAGTAAAAACCCCAGCTTTGTGCAAACCTTGTCCACGGGCGCCACTTTTGCCATCACAGAAAAAGCGCCTGGTGACAAAATTCCTGTGGTGACCATTGGCTATGGCCGCAGCGAAAGCTCTGACGGCGCGGTGTTCAAATGGAATTTCCCGATTGCCGGCACCTACTGGGTGGCAGCCGACACCATTGTGCAAGCCATTGGCAAAAAAGAAGGCGGATTGGACAAACACAAAGGCAAAAAAATCGCCTTGGTCTACCACGACAGCCCGTTTGGCAAAGAGCCTATTCCTTTGCTACAAGAGCGCGCGCGTAACCACGGGTTTGAATTGCAATTGCTGCCGGTCACGCCTCCCGGCGTGGAGCAAAAAGCCACTTGGTTGCAAGTGCGTCAGTCCAAACCCGATTACGTGGTGCTGTGGGGTTGGGGTGTGATGAATTCCACCGCCATCAAGGAAGCGCAAGCCACGGGCTATCCGCGTGAAAAAATGTATGGCGTTTGGTGGGCGGGTGCCGAGCCTGATGTCAAAGACGTGGCGGACGGCGCCAAGGGCTACAACGCAGTCACTATTCAACACGGCGCTGAGCCCAATGCCGACATTGTGAAATTCATGTTGAGTCAAATCCATGACAAAGGCCAAGGCACAGGCCCTAAAGAAGAAGTGGGTCAAGTGCTTTACTTGCGTGGTGTGATGAGCGCCATGATCGGTATTGAAGGCATACGTTCAGCCCAAGAGCGTTTTGGCAAAGGTAAAGTCATGACGGGTGAGCAGGTACGTTGGGGATTGGAAAATCTGAACCTCACACAAGCGAAACTCGACGCGCTCGGCTTCAAGGGCGTGATGCGTCCTATCAGCACCTCGTGCATGGACCACATGGGTGCGGCTTGGACGCGTATTCACACTTGGAATGGCAAGGCCTGGGAATTCACCTCTGAGTGGATGCAAGCTGACGAGCAAATTTTGAAGCCATTGGTCAAGTCCACCGCCGACAAATACGCGGCCGAGAAAAAACTCACTCGGCGCACAGGGCAAGACTGCCAGTCCTGATCTGAGCCATGCAACCGGACACCGACATGAGCACGCCCCGCATTGTTTTGAATGTCAACGGCATCGAGGTGATTTATAACCATGTGATCTTGGTGCTCAAGGGCGTCTCATTGCAGGTGCCCGAGCGCGGCATTGTGGCTTTGCTAGGCGGCAATGGCGCAGGCAAAACCACCACACTGCGAGCCATCTCCAATTTGCTCAAGGGTGAACGTGGCGAGGTCACCAAGGGCAGTATTGAGTTGCTCGGTGAACGTATTGAAAACTTGACGCCTGCAGATTTGGTGCAACGCGGCGTGGTACAGGTGATGGAAGGCAGGCATTGCTTTGCCCATTTGACGATCGAGGAAAACTTGCTGACTGGCAGTTACACCCGAAGCGACAAAGGTGAAATTGCCGCCAATCTGGACAAAGTCTATAACTACTTTCCCCGCTTAAAAACACGCCGCACTTCGCAGGCTGCATACACTTCTGGCGGCGAGCAACAGATGTGCGCGATTGGACGCGCCTTGATGGCCAACCCCAGCCTGGTGTTGCTGGACGAACCCTCCATGGGGCTGGCGCCGCAAATCGTCGAGGAAGTGTTCAACATCGTCAAAGATTTGAATCACAAAGAAAACGTCACTTTTTTGCTGGCCGAACAAAACACCCACATGGCTTTGCGTTACGCCGACTTCGGGTACATCATGGAATCGGGACGCATTGTCATGGACGGTGCGGCCGCAGATTTGGCCAGTAACGAGGACGTGAAAGAGTTTTACTTGGGCATGGGCGGCGGAGAACGCAAAAGCTTTAAGGATGTGAAAAGTTACAAACGCCGCAAGCGCTGGCTTGCCTGAACACCTATGACAGACAGTTACGACACTCTAGAAACGCGCGACCCGGCGCAGCGTGAAGCCGCATTGCTGCAAGCATTGCCCAAACTCATCGCGCATGCGCAACAGCACGCACCGGCTTTCGCTGAGATTTTGAAAGGCGTGAACGCTGCTTCCATCACGTCACGCGTGGCGCTGGCAGCTTTGCCAGTGACGCGCAAATATGAACTGCTTGAACGGCAACAAGCACAGCGTGCTCACGATGTATTCGGTGGTTTTTCTGCCTTGTCGTTCGGCAAATCCATGCCCCGCGTGTTTGCTTCACCCGGCACCATTTACGAACCCGAAGGTACGCGCTCGGACTATTGGCGCGTTGCCCGCGCTTTGTTTGCAGCCGGTTTCCGTGGGGGTGAATTGGTACACAACTGCTTTAGTTACCACTTCACACCGGCAGGCTCCATCATGGAAAGCGGTGCGCATGCTTTGGGTTGCAGCGTGTTTCCGGGTGGCACCGGACAAACCGAACAGCAATTGCAAGCCATGGCTGAATTGCGCCCCGCAGGCTATTGCGGCACACCGAGTTTTTTGAAAATCATCATCGACAAAGCTGTTGAAACAGGCGTGGCTTTGCCCTCATTGAAAAAAGCCTTGGTCAGCGGCGAAGCGTTTCCACCTTCATTGCGTGATTGGCTGGCTGAACGCGGCGTGACAGCCTACCAGTGTTATGCAACCGCAGACATCGGTTTGATCGCCTATGAAACCGCAGCACGTGAGGGCTTGGTACTGGACGAAGGTGTCATTGTTGAAATCGTAAGACCCGGCACGGGTGACCCTGTGGCTGAGGGCGAAGTCGGTGAACTCGTGGTGACCACACTGAACCCGGATTACCCCTTGGTTCGTTTTGGTACCGGCGATTTGACGGCGTTATTGCCGGGCATTTGTCCCACAGGCCGCACGAACAGCCGCATCAAAGGCTGGCTGGGTCGCGCCGATCAAACCACCAAAGTGCGCGGCATGTTTGTGCACCCTGGGCAAGTCGATCAAATCGTCAAGCGGTTTGAGGTCATTGGCAAAGCCCGATTGGTGGTCAGCGGTGAAATGGCGCAAGACCAGATGCATTTGCACATCGAAACATCCGCGCAGAGCGCAGAATTGATCAGCGCAGTAGAGCAAGCCGTGCGCGACATCACCAAGCTGCGTGCTGAGATCGTGGTCGCAGCCCCGGGCAGCTTGCCCAACGATGGCAAAGTGATTGAAGATGCACGCAGTTACAAATAAAAACGCTTGGCCTCTGGCGTTTTTTCAAGTCCACACTTGGCGGCTCACAGAAAGTGTGAACACGCCATCCCTATGGTCAGTCGTCATAGGTGCGTTGCTGGCATGTGGGACCATGCAAACCATGGCGCAAAGTTTTCCCATCAAAGACAAAGCGATCACTATTGTGGTGCCATTCACCGCAGGCGGACCGACCGATAGGTTGGCGCGTGACATGGCCGAGGCATTGCGTAAACCACTGGGTGTGAATTCGATTGTGGTGGAAAACGTACTGGGTGCAGGTGGCGCAATTGCCACCCAAAAAGTAGCGCGTGCCGCACCCGATGGACACACCATATTGATTCACCACATCGGCATGGCCACCATGCCTACGCTCAACCGCAATCTCGGGTTTCAGGTCGACACTGATTTCACTTTTCTAGGCATGATCCATGAAGTACCGATGAGCATCGTCGCGCGTCCCAGCATGGAAGCCAACGATTACAAACAACTGTCTGCTTGGATCAATAAAAACAAAGACAAGGTCAATCTGGGCAACGCAGGCATAGGCTCGGCTTCGCATTTGTGTGGTTTGTTGTGGCAGGCTGCCATGAAAACCGAGCTCGCCACCATCCCTTACAAAGGTGTATCCATGGCGATCACTGACCTGATGGGCGGACAGATCGATGTCTTGTGTGATCAAACCACCAACACCATGGCTTACATCGAATCACAAAAAATCAAAGCCTATGCAGTCACCAGCGCCAAGCGACTAACCCAAGCTGTGTTCAGCCCATTACCGACCATGCAGGAAGTCGGGGTCAAAGGTTTTCAAATCAGTATCTGGCACGGAGCCTACGGCCCCAAAGGCATGTCAGTGGATGCACAAACCAAATGGAACAACGCCATGAGGACTGTATTGAACGATCCGGTGTTCATCAAGAAGCAGCAGGACTTGGGCGCAGTGATGATCACCGACAAACGCACCGAACCCTCAGAGCATAAAAAATTTGTGCTCTCTGAAATCAATAAATGGAGCCCCATCATCAAAGCAGCCGGAGCATACGCAGACTGATGATCAAACTGATTTTTATTTACCCTGATGACTCGGTGCAAGAGGCGATGGCGCAAAACGGTCAAACGCTATTGAGTGCAGCGCAAGAAGCAGGCGTCGCTGGGTTTGTGGCGGAATGCGGCGGTAATTGCACGTGTGCCACCTGCCACTGTTTTATCGAACCCGAACACGCCAAAGAATTGTTCGCGCCCAGCGAGGACGAAGAAGCCATGCTGGATTTCACGTCTGTGGCGCGTGAGGCGCACAGTCGCTTGGCTTGTCAAATCGTTGTTGAATATTTCATGGATGGATTGCGTATTTACTTGCCCGAGCGACAACTTTGAAAATTATTCAGGCCATCAAACAATTCCGTGGCTTGCCAGCGATCACTGTTTGAAGCGTTTGCGCGTCAGGTGCAAGGCAATCATCCACGCAGTGACGGCGTAAGCAGTTAACACGCCCAAGTGCAGCAACACATGGGTAGGCCATTGGTCCAAGAACAAGGGACGCACCAAGGCAACCGCTTGCGTCAGCGGAAGCGCCATGGCGATCCAGCGAACCGCATCAGGCAGGCTGTCTAGTGGAAAAAATACGCCGCTTAAAAACATCATCGGCGTTAAAAACAAAGTGAAGTAATAAGTGAAGAAGTCGTAGCCTTTGGCCAGCGCATTGAAAATCAAAGCCAGACAACTGAAGGTGATACCGACTCCTAACAATATCGGCCAAGCCAGCAGCACTTTCCAGCTGTGCACAATGCCCAGGGCCAGCATCACAAACAAAATGGCAGTGACGGTGAATAAAGCTTTGAACGCAGCCCACAACATCTCGGCCAGCAGCACATCGTCCAAACGCACCGGCGCATTCATGATGCCGTCCCAGGTTTTTTGAACATGCATGCGCGAGAACGCTGAATACAAGGCCTCAAAAGTAGCTGCGTTCATGGCACTCATACAAATCGAACCACTGGCCAGAAACACGATGTAAGCCACTTTTTGCTCTCCCATGCTGACCTCACCTACCAACGCACCCATACCGTAACCAAAGGCCACCAACCACATCAACGGCTCGGCAATATTGGCGATCAGGCTGGGAATGATCAGCTTGCGCCACACCAGAAAATTGCGCATAAACACGGGCCAGAATCGCAGGTGCATCATCCCTCCTCGCGGATTTGCCGCCCGGTCAGTTTCAAAAATAAATCCTCTAGATTCGCTGGACGATGCAGGCTGCGCACGCCGGGAAATGCCGCCAACGCCTGCAGCAAGCTTTGCGCCGTTTGGGTGTAGAAAAACACGGTGTCCCCACTGACTTCAACACGCTGCGCGAGCGCACGCAAGGGGCCGTTGGCAAGCGCTTGTGTGTCGCCACCGAAGACTTCCACCACATCCGGCTCGAGGTGTTCGGCAATCAAATCACGCGGACGACCTTCGGCAATCTTGCGACCGTGATCAATCACCAGCAATCGATCGCACAAGCGTTCGGCCTCATCCATGAAATGCGTGGTCAACAAAATCGATTTGCCTTGCTGTAACAACTGTTGCAAACGCTCCCACATCAGGTGCCGTGCCTGTGGGTCCAGTCCAGTGGTGGGTTCGTCCAGCAACAGTAACAGGGGGTCGTTGATCAAAGCCCTTGCCAGACTCAGTCTGCGTTTCATGCCGCCTGAGAGTTCGCCTGGTTTGGCATTCGCTTTGTGGCTCAAGGCAGCAAATTCCAACAAGGAGGGAACCCGTGTATCGATGTCAGCGCGTTTCATGCCAAAGTAGCGACCATAAACCAACAGGTTTTCGGCGCAGGAGAAATCAGGATCCAGACTATCGAACTGACTGACCACGCCTAAGCGTGATTTGATCGACAAAGCTTGCTTGGGCATATGTTCGCCAAAAACGCTGACACTGCCGCTGTCTGGCGTGGTGAGTCCCAAGCAAATGCGAAAGGTGGTGGTTTTACCCGCGCCATTGGGACCGATGACCCCAAGACACTCGCCGGGGAAAAGGGAAAACGACAGGTCATCAACCACCAGGTTGTTGCCAAAGCGTTTGTTCAGATGTTGACACTCAAGTTGGGGTTGTGTTTGCATGAAAGTATCAAAGTAGCAGCAGCTATTGTGCCTTGGGTCAGTGACGGTATAGAAACTAAAATGGCATGATGAAAATTTTCGCGTCTTATGTGTTCATTGGGGTGTTGATGTTGCAAGCCGCATGTTCAGAAATGGCTTTTTATGAAGGCCTGCGCACCGAACAGCAGCGTGCGGCAGACATGAACCGAAGCAAGGCCAATCCGCTGCCCCCTTTTGACAAGTACCAAAAGGAGCGCGGCGCCATGCAACCCGCGTCGCCCTGAGGCATGGCTTCAGTGGTATAGTTTCAACCCTTACGGCCCGGTAGCTCAGTTGGTAGAGCAGCGGATTGAAAATCCGCGTGTCAGTGGTTCGATTCCACTCCAGGCCACCATACATAAGCCGTCAACGGGGAAGTACTGACGGTGTTTTAGGACCCCATCATTGCATCGAATGCAAGCCGATGGCATTGCCTTCGCTGTCGCCAATGATGGCAATGAAACCTTTGTTGCCGATGCTGAATTTGGATTTCAACACTTTGCCGCCGTTCTCGAGGGCCAGCGCTTGTTGTGTCTCGCAGTCCTCACATGAGAAATACACCAGTACGCCTTGCGTCGACGGCTTTTTCATCGGATGCTTGACCAGCGCACCATTGGCACCATGCATGGTCATGTCGCCGCTGAGCATACGGATTTCTACTTGCGGTTCAGGTGGGGGCAGTGGGCTCAAGGTTTGCTGAAAAACTGCGCTGTAAAAGCGGCTGGCGCGTTCCATGTCCGACACGTGGATTTCAAACCAACCGATGGGGTTCCTTAATTTAGCCATGAATCACCTAGCAAAAAAGTAGTAGAGGCAGTTTCAACTCAAGAGTTGTAATTTTGACTAAAGAGATGGATTTATCAAATATACATTAAGTCATAATTTTGCATACAAACGAATGTCTAGCGCTAAAAAAACGCGTTTAAGCACAGAGTTTTCCCCTGCAAATGGGTGTATTTTCAGCTCAACAAGCCCTTAATGTCAATTTTAATTGACAATTATGTTGCCAATATGTGTAAACTTCATTAGACTGATACAACAAACATTTCATCTCAGAAAGGTCAGCCATGAACGAAACGCTTGCAGTCCAAACCAGAAACAAATTGGCCAAGGTATACATTGGCGGCATCGTGGCTTTCAGCGGCATCATCACTTTGCTGGCGTCCATTGTGATGATCGTCAACCGCAACAGCTGAGCGGAATTAAAACGGCTAAATAGCCGCAGCCAGTCAATCAGCCCTGCGAGTCATCCCAGGGCTTTATTTTTGGGAAGGCGCAACTTGGGGTGCCGTTGACAGAAACCCAGTGATGATTAAGCTTGGCAGCGCAAGCTACGCTGCTGTTAGCTGTCCTTGATCAGGTTTGCACATGTCATCCAATGAAATACCTATGGCTAAAGATTTTGAAATGAGGGAAGACAGCGCACGGGCGAGTCCTCATATGCGAACCCCAAGGGGAAAACCAGAGCAGTAAAAAAAACACCAGCAGTTAAGATGGAAAGAACATAAGCAAGGAGACGTCGCATGCGTTTTTTAAGATTCAATTTGTGCGCCATGTCTTTGGCGATTTGCAGCTTCGTAGGCATGGCCGCAGCGCAAAGTCTTGACAAGACATTTACCGTGGTCGAACCAGAAAATATCACATGGAAAGACGCGGGTAAGGGCGTCAAACTGGCGGTGATCTCAGGCGATCCGTCCAAGCCCGGCCCGTATGTCATTCGCGTGGTGTTTCCGCCGGGTGTCATGAGCGCACCGCATTACCACCGCGAAGACCGGTATGTCACCGTCATGCAAGGCACTTGGCTTGCGGGTACGGACGACAGTTGGGATCCCAAAGCCACGCAACCGCTCAGAACAGGCAGTTACATGCAGCACCCTGCAGGCGCCATTCATTACGATGGTGGAGGCACTGAGGGAGCTACTGTACAAATCATGGGCATAGGCCCGAGCAGCACGACTTTCATGTTTCCTCAGGTCGGTGATTTTGGTGAACCACGCAAACTCAATTGATGTCATTGGCTGGTAGAGTTTTCATGCGTTTTATAGGTGCTTGAGTGTCAACCAAAAATTCAAATGTGAGAAAAGATCGAATATTCAACCTGATGTTGAAAACCCTGTGTGGTGCAATGGCCTGTTGGTGTCTACCTGCCACTGCCGATTGGTTAGCGTTGACGCAAAACGCGGAGGGTTCTTTTTTTTATGAGCCCACAGCGCAGGTACAGACTGACCATATCCATGTCTGGCGCTTGACAGATTTTGCGCAACCTTTGACCAATTTAGAGGGCAAGGAAGTGCGTTCTGAAAAAACACTTACCGCTGTGGACTGTAGGGCCGCCAAGTTGGCCAATTCACAAGTGACCCGGTATGCCGGATTGCATGCCCAAGGTGAGGTGATGAACCATTACGAAACCCCGTTGCGCTTCACCCGTATTGCGCCAGATGGTGTTGACGCGTTATTGCTTAAGAAAATTTGTTAATTGGGGTCAGACTCCAATTTCGTCGCCACTTGGCGGTTAATTGGTGTTAATTGTTAATTGGGGTCAGACTCCAATTTTGAAGGCCGAACAGGCGGGGGCGTTTTTTTCGAGCGAAAGCGTAGAAAAAAAGCGCACCGGACGGGTCGGCCTAAGCGTGACTTCGACACCATAGAAATGCCAACCAAGAACGGACGGGTCGGCCTAAGCGTGACTTCGACACCGTAGAAATGCCAACCACGAGCGGACGGGTCGGCCTAAGCGTGACTTCAACATCTAAGCAATGTCAAAAAAAACTAGGCCATCCGCCCCGGCAACCAAAGCGCAATCATCGGAAACGCGATCAGAATAATCAAGCGCAGGATGTCGGTCAGCACAAAAGGAATCACACCTTTGAAGATGGTCATGAAACTCACGTCATGAACCACACTTTTGATCACGAAGACATTCATACCTACCGGCGGGTGAATCAAACCCAGTTCGACCGTCATGACGATGATGATGCCAAACCAAATGGGGTCAAAGCCCAGTTGCACGATCACAGGAAAAATAATCGGTACGGTCAAGATGATCATAGCCATGGCGTCCATCAAACAACCGAGCACCAGGTACATCAACATGATCAATGCGAGAACACCATAAGGCCCTAAACCCAGTTCGGTCAAAAACCCAGTCAGTTTTTGCGGTGTTTGGGTGATGGTGAGAAAGTAGCCAAAGATCAATGCACCAATCAAAACGGTGAATACAGCGGCTGCCGTGCGTGTGGCTGACAACAGCGCTTCCAAGATGCCTGCGCGGTCTAATTTGCCGCGCAACACGCCAAGCAAAAACGCACCGCTCGCGCCGACACCACCGGCTTCTGTCGGCGTGAAAAATCCACCATACAAACCACCGATGACAAACACAAACAACAGCAGCGGTGCCCAGACATCTTTCAGGCCTGCAAACCGTTCAGTCCAAGTGGTGGCAGGACCGCGTGGCAACCAATCGGGCTTGACTTTGACGATCATGAAGATGGTCATCACATACATGGCCATGGCGAGCAAGCCGGGAATGATGCCTGCCATGAACAACTTGCCGATGTCTTGTTGTGTCAGGAT
>Ga0114973_10001443_pt1 | contig 17748 bp, 21 predicted proteins | sample M_140807_MF_Meta_FD_87025 | JGI IMG/M metagenome (GOLD analysis project Ga0114973, IMG submission 87025) | Freshwater microbial communities from Lake Montjoie, Canada to study carbon cycling - M_140807_MF_MetaG | ecosystem: Environmental > Aquatic > Freshwater > Lake | place: Lake Montjoie...
ACAATATTATTATTAATAATAAATTATTTTTTGACATTATTAATAATACTACTATTAAAATAAATGAAAATAATTATGAAATTGGCAAATGTTATTCATTGCCAATTTATAGTATAAATGATCTTAAAAATAATTATTTTCCTAAAATTTTAATAAAATTTATTTAATTAAATTACGATCATTTGATCTTAATTTTATAAATGGAATTTTTTTTATTTCATTTTGATTATTTAATTTCTTTTTTATACATTCATCATCCCAATTACATTTACAATGTATATTAAACATTGTATCACATGCGTTATATAATAATATATCTGATTTATCTATTTCATTTCTTTGTATTAATTTTTGTAATGCTGCATGCATTGTTAAATATGTGTCTCCTGGTCCCCATCTATATATCTGTGATACTTTAATACCCATATTAATTAATTTATTTTTATAATTTTCAAAACTAATATTTATTGCATCTTCAAATTCATCTAACCATTTTTTTATTATATAACTATTTTTGGGTGCGATTATAAACCAATTCTCAATATATGCATATGGATTATTCCCTAAATAAAATGCTGTTAATTTTGCATCTTTTTTAATTGTATCATTATAAATTTGTTTAAATACTATAGGATTATTAACTATAATACTTGCATCAATCCATATACCACCATATTTATTTAATAAATATAATCTTATCCAATCTGCTTTATGTGCAGGTATTAAAGTATCAAAATTTGTTGGTATTTCATTTTTATTAATAAAATCATATAATGTATCTATTGTTAACATTATATGACGCCACTTTTTTAATTTTTTTATTCTCTTATTTATTATATTAGATATATTTTTTGGTATAGTATCGATGTTATCCCAATATGACCATAAAATAGTTGGTATTTCATATGATGAATTAACAGATAGATTATCATATGACTCTTTAGAATTATATTTAATATAAATTATTATTAAAAATATAATTCCAAATAAATAAATTAGATATTCTTTCATAATATATTATACGATTTTTAAATATAATGATTCCATTTTAATTATATCTCTATTTAATTTATTTTTAATCTCTGTAATTATTTCTATATACTCTATCTTATTTATTAATAAAAATACTGAACATACCTCATCTAATAAATGGATTACTTTGTTAATACATTTAATTAAATCACCTTCATGAATTTCATATATTGTTACAATTTCTCTACTATTTTTACCATCATACCAATCTAATATTGGATTTAATAATTCACGATTAATTAATATATTATCAAATTGACGTAAAAATTTAGTAACTTCATGATATTCATCTAATACTTCAATATAATCATTATTTTTTCCATCACATAATAATGTAAATACCGCTACAATTTTATGTAATTTCTTTGATGAAAATAATGAGTCTAAATAATCTGACAATAATATATCTGTTAACGTTAATGAATCAACTTCATTAATTTTAGTTGCAATTTGACCTTTTTGTGTTAACTCTAATTCATCATTAATATATTTTCCATCTTTTAATATATCAATTTGAATATTAATATTTCTATCAATAAAAGTATTAATATCTTGTTGATAATTTTCTGCTTTTTTATATTCTTTTTTTAACTGCACATACTCTTTATACTTTTCATATTCTTTCATAAATTTTACATCTTTTTTCATATCTTTTATTTTTTGTTCTATTTTTTTAACTTGATTTTGTGAAGGTTTTATCATATCTATTAATTTATCCTCCAATACCTGATATTCTTCATATATAGATAAATTATCAAATACTGTATTTTTAATCTTCGTATCAATCTCATTTAATTCTTTTATTATAATATTTAATTCTTTTTGTATCTCAGCATTTAATAATGACTTTTTTATATTTTCTTTTAGTTGATCAATTTGTTTATTTTCAATCATATGTAATACTAAATCTGTATTAATGTTAAATTTTGATACAATCTGTTGAGATTTTCCAAATATTAATTTTTCTAATTCAGTACCAGATGTTTCTTCTGTAAATAATTGTGGTATTAATATAACATATCCAATTGTATCTATTCCACGTCGACCAGCACGACCACTCATCTGAATAAATTCATGTGTTAATAATCTACGCTTCCCGTTATTATCATATTTATATATATCAGTAAATATTACAGTTTTAATAGGAGAATTTAATCCTACTGCAAATGTTTCTGTTGCAAATAATACTTTTATTAAATTCTTAGAAAATAACATTTCTATTATTTCTTTGAATACTGGAATTAATCCAGCATGATGTACACCAATACCTTTCATTGCAAGATCTCTTATTTGATTATATTCATATGAATTTTTATATCCTTCCTTATTCTCTAATTTTGATAGATAATAATCAAATGCACGATTTACTTCTATTCCTTCGTTATAATCATTAAATGTCATTGTAATACTTTGTGCAGTTTCCATACATCTCTTTTTTGAAAAAATAAAAAATAATGCAGGTAACATTGATTTTACTTCTAACTGTTTACATATTTCATTTAACATGTAGGTTGAATTAATCTTAATATCTCTAAATAATCTATTTAAAGTATTCATCGTTTGTATATGATACGTATCTAGATAAGAACTATTGGTGTTTGTAAATGGAGTAAATGTATTTAATTTATTTGGATACTGTTCTAACTCTTTGGTTATCTTTTTTCCCGTCACCCAATATGAATAATTAAAATGTAATGGTACCACACGTTTATCATTTGTTAATAAATATGATGGATTCTGATTACATGAATATATCCAATTAATAAAATTTTCTGCTTTATCGATAGTTGCTGATAACATAATTTGATTTATGTGTTTGGGAATATTCATAATACATTTTTCCCAAATACCACCTCGTTCTACATCATTGATGTAATGAACTTCATCAAATACTATTCCAAAAATATTATCAAAGTTAAAATCATTAATCTCAAATTCTTCGTATTTTAATGATTTTTTCTCTAATAATTGACATAAAATTTCAGTTGTCATGATTAAACAATCTGCATCTGGATTACATTTATGATCTCCAGTAATTAATCCAATTGTTATCTCTGGAAACTTTTTCGTAAATTCATAAAATTTTTGATTACTCAATGTCTTAATTGGTGATGTATAAATTATACGTTTATTTGTTTCATGAGAACGTAAAATTGCATATTCTGCTACCAAAGACTTTCCTGAACCAGTATGCGCAGTTACTAAGATGTTTTTTGGTTCATCGTTTTGCAATAGTTTAATAGAATGTTTTTGAAAATTATCTAATGGAAATGTGAAAGGAGTATGTAATTCTCCTTCAAAGGGTGTTGATATAATATGTACTGACATTCTATATTTACTTTATTTATTTATCAGTGTTTATTTAATATATTGTTCAATTTTTATTTTGATTTTAAGAAAAATAAAAATTGGAAATTTTTTATTTTGATGCTAAGAAAAATAAAAATTGGAAATTTTTATTTTTATTTTGAAACAATTACTATTTCATTTTGATAATAACTAAAATTATTATATTCTTTTATTATATCATAATTTAAATTACTATGATTTTCAGATAATTTACTTAATAATATATTATCTAATTTTTTAGGTATATTTATAATATATTTTCCTAATGGATTTAATATATTAAATATATTATCTAAATATTCATCTGAAAATACAAAAATTGGCACTTTTCCATCTATATATAAATCACATATTACTACGTCAAATGTAATTTTAGAATCTTTAATATATTGATTTGCATCTTCTTTAATTAATGTTACTTGATTTGATCCTTTATATTTTTCAACAATATCATAATTAATATCAGATATATCTATTCCAATTATTGTTAAATCTGGTCTTTTATTTGATAATTCAATTATTATACAACCTAATCCAACACCTAATACTAAAATTTTTGAATTCATCTTTATTTTTAATACTTCTTTGCATATTTCTTTTGCATACCATCGTACACATTCTCTTGTTTTTATATTAAATCTACTATATTCCATTCTATTAATTGAATCCATTTGATATATTTCATCTCCATCTATTTTATATCGAATTGTATTAGTGTTTCTATCAAGATATATAAAATAAGATATAATTATTATAATTATTGATATAATTATATTTTTAATATTCATATAATTATATTATATTTATTTTTGAAATAGTGTCTTTGACTCTATTAGAAACTATGTTTGAAATACAGTCTTTGACTCTATTAGAAACTATGTTTGAAATACAGTCTTTGACTCTATTAGAAACTATGTTTGTAATACAGTTATCATATTTGAATGTTTCATATACATAAAATATTGATATTCACTATATAACATTTTTGGATAAAATATTTCATTCATTTTATCAATAATATAATTATATTTAACACCAATTGTATTAATTATAAAATATCCATTTTCTTTTAATCTCCAATTACAATTTAATAAAAAACTATTATCTAATACAAATTGAGGTACTTTTAATCCATCAAATATATCACATATAATTATATCAAATATTTCTTTTGTTTCTAATATATATTGTTCAGCATCATTCTTTATTAATTTTAATCTATTATTATCAGAATGTTTTCTAACAAAATTAAAATTGTCATCACTTATATCAACACCAATTATTTTTATATTATCTAATCTATTTAATAATTGTATTATTATTCCACCTAATGCTACTCCAAAAACTAATATATTATATCTTTTTGTTTTATCTCTATTAACAATCATTTCTACTATTGAACAAATTTTTTTAGCATACCAATGTTGACATTCTTTTGTTTTTGTATTTATTCTACTATATTCTGCTCCATTTTCAATATGTACAACATCATTACCTTCTTGTTGAACACTCATATAATTATATAATATTTTAATTATATAATTATATTTTTACTTTCATTCATTATTCTTTTTTATTAAAGTAAACGTCGTAATATTATGATCTACAATATTATCTTCTATTAAATTTAAAAAGTTACATTTATTATTTGTTGATGCAATTGTTATACTAGTTTTATCAAAAATACATTTAATACATGAATCTTCTGTAGTTTTACATATTTCAATTGTAACATCTTTTCTTATCTTATTTGTTAAAAATCCAATAACTTCTTTATACACCATTTCTTGAATATAGACCGTCTTTACATTGTTATAATTTATACTTGAATTATTACTATATGTCGATAATATTATTTTATGATCTATTGATCCTAAGACCCTATATTTTAATAAATCAATATTATATAATACACCAATTAATGAATTATATGTTGGTATTAAACTATAATCTATTTCATTCTTATCTAGTTTACTATACATATCTTCTAAATTATCATTTCCAATATGATTACCATAAAAATTCTTTGTTATTACTTCATAAGAAAATGTTGCACTCGAACCAAGATATCCTATTTTTTTGATCTTAACATATTCTTCCAAATATTTTACCTGTATTCTCTTACTTAGTTCCATTATTTTTATAAATAATTCTATTTGACTATCATTTGTTTTTAATTTATCTATTCTAGATAATATACTCTTCTCTATCTCTCTATCTGTAATTAACTTGTAAAAATCATTTATTTTATTTAAAAATATAATTGGATTATCATTAAATTTTATATTTGCAATTAATTCACTTAATGATAATCTTTTGTATATTAAACACATTAATCTAACATTGTTCATTGCAATATTAAATATATCATTATCATAATTTACTATTATATTTAAATCATTCGATTCTATATTAGTTTTTATTAACGTTTCACTTATTTCTGTATCCTGATATAATATTGGTTTCTCAAAACGAATTAAATATTCTCGTACTTCATTTAATGTATTTAATTTTATTCGTCTATTTCGATTGTCTAATACACTTAAAATATATAGTGATGATTTAATATCTATACACCCATCTGTTATACTAACTCCAATTCTTAAATTTGATGTTAATTTTTGATTTCCTTCATTAATATGAGATTCAATCATTACACCTTTTATTACCGGATAATTATTACTCGATAGTAAACGGTTAATTGAACATGCAACATATATCTGTTTTATATATTCTTTTTGACTATTTCCATGAGAACAATCTATAATAATTCCAGTATTTATATTTTCTTTTTTTAAGACTTCTGTTATTTCTTGAATATTTTTTTGATAATAATTTGGTTCTATCCCGCCTCTTAATATTAAATGTGCATGCTTATTCCCTTTTGTTGATACATGACATGCTGTTCCATTATAATTTATTCCTAAAAATTGATGAGGATACATTGCTGATAACATTCCATCTATTGCCTTTTTATAATCACCATCTGTTAAATTCTTAAATCCAATTGGTGCAGATAATCCAGATGCAAGTTGACGATGTATTTGACTTTCACTAGTTCTTGCACCTATTGCTCCCCATGATACTAAATCTGCTAAATATTGTGGTGAAATTGTATCTAAAAATTCACATCCAATTGGTATTCTCATTTTAGTTAATTCAACACATAACTTTCTTGCAAGATTTAATCCTTTATTTATATCAAATGTATCATTTAAATCTGGATCATAAATAAACCCTTTCCATCCATGTCTAGATCGAGGTTTCTCAAAATATACTCTCATTACAATAAATAAATTTGGATATAATTCTTGAAAGTGTTTAAAGTATTCTGCATATTGTAATGCAATATCATAATTATGTATAGAACACGGTCCAATTATTACTAATAATCTTTCATCGTTACTACTTAATATATTTTTAATAATAGTTCTAGATTCATCTATAAATAAAGTATCATCATTATTAATGCTATATTTACTTAATATATCATTTGGTGATATAATTTCTTTCAAAGATAAAATATTTTCATCCATTTTAATATTTCTATTTATATTTAATCTTTTTATGTTTTTAAATAAATCGTTGATTCAGTTTTGAAAAATATTTTGAAATAGGATTACTTCTTGCTATCTCAATTGACATTAATGTTTGATCAATTGTATATTTTCTATTTGATATTTCTTTAATATGCTTTTTTTCAAAAGTGATTTTATCACCAATACTTAAATTATATGTATTCAATTGATTACATATAATTCCAGTTATTTGTTCTCCTTCTATCTTATCAATCCACACCCAAAATGATTCTTTGTTTTGAAATTGATCTTGATATGTAATTTTTACCATATATGTTTCTTTACAATTATCCCATCCAGAATCATCACTTGGCAGATTATATTCATAAAACATTTTTTATAATTTTATATCTAATCTATAATAAATTAAAATATCAATTTTTTAATTATCACCTTTCTTTTTGCGACCTTTGACAGGTTTCTTTTCAGGTATATCTGAACTATCTTCTTTTACTTCTTCTTTTGATTTTGTCTGTTTTTCATTCTTTTTCTTATTCTTATTTTTATCAGATTCTTCTTCTACCTCAATTTTTTCTACTGTTTCTTCTTTGGGTTTTTCTTCACTTTCTTCTTTTTTTGATTTCTCTTTCTTTTGTTTTTCCTCTTTCTTTGGTTTCTCTTTTGCAACTGCTTTCTTTTTCTCTTTCTTTGGTTTTTCCTCAACTTCTTCTTCTTCTTCTACTTCATCATTATCTTCAGATTTATCATCACATTCATGACGTAATTTTTTAATTCTTTCACGTATACACATAAAACGATTAGTAATTGCTTGTAATTTATTTGAAATCTCATGTGCTTCTTTTACCTCATGGGAATATAGATCAGTTAATATTGTAATATCATTTATTTCATTGATATCGCTGTTAACACTAGAATCACTCATTTTATATTTGATATATTCTTGATTTTATATAAAAGAATTACTTTTTAATATATTTATTTTCAATTATTTTCAATTCTCTTAATATGAAAGAAACTCATATTTTATTGATACTTATTATCTCTATTTTATTATTTATGTCAATTAAAGATATTTATCAACGTTTTGATCAAAAATTAAATAATAATGACACACCTATTTATGTAAATGATTCAAATTTTGATAATGATACTAATTTACTCATTCCGACAAAAAATATGGTATATAATCCAAATGATATGTATGGACCAGGTAATGATTTACCAACTCAAGAAGAAAGTTCGGACTCCGCCGCCGATATAGATAAATTATCTGTTACGGTTAATACCTCAGGTGATACTCCTCTTGTATATTCTCTTGATGAATTAACAGATACTGTAATAGATCTTCCACCAACATTTTCACCATCTGGATATATACCAATTGAAATAGATACAGGATCTGGTGATATATCAAGAAATACATATGTTAATAATAATAGATTAAATTCATTTAATAGTATAGCATGATAATGTGATTTTATCTTTGATAAATTAAATATAGAGAAAACTACGTTTTCTCTATATTTAATGCTGCTAAAGCAGCATTAAGAATACGATTTTATCAAAGATAAAATACTAGAGTTAGTTGGCGGAACGCCAACTAACTGTACCGCCGACTAAAGTCGGCGCTAGAGTTAACAGATCAAAGATCTGTTAACTGTACAACTTTATCGAAGATAAAGTTCTAGAGTTAGTTGGCGGAACGCCAACTAACTGTACCGCCGACTAAAGTCGGCGCTAGAGTTAATGCTGCTAAAGCAGCATTAACTGTACATTTCTAATTTCTTTTCTACTTTCTTTTGATTTACTTTAATTTTCTCTAACGCAGATTCAAAATCTTCTTTTATAAAGATATTTCGTAATTTAATTGATTTACCAAATACTCTTTTTGCATGCATCATTTTCAAATGAAAAAAATATGTTTCTATATCCCCACCAAAATTTGGAAAATGATCTTTATTTGTTTCAATAAATTTTTCTATCTTAGATTCATACGTTGAATCAATATTATATTTTTCATTTTTAATTTTAGTATTTAATATTGTTGCTAATTCTATACCAGAATATTTTTCGATTTTATATCTAAATGGAAATCTACGATGTAATCCACTATTGAATGAAAAAAAATTAGTTTCTAGTGAATCCGAATATCCTGCAATAATGCATACAAATTTATCACAATGCTCTGATAAATTTTGATTAATTGTATTAATACATTCTTTTGAAAATGTATCATCGCCACCTAATGAATATGCTTCATCAATAAATAATACACCCCCAAATGATTCGTTTATAATTTTTTGTGTTTTAATTGCAGTATGACCAACATATTGACCAACTAAATCACTTCTTTTTGCAATTTTAAATTTTAATTTCTTATTTTCTTTTTTTGTTTTATCTTCTCTCATTATTATAGAATTAAATAATTTTGACATATTCATTGGTCCATCATCAGATTCTTCTAATGCTTCTGGTTCATCATTTTTAATACATTCAAGATTCAAATAAATATTACCTAATATTTTACCTAAACAGGTTTTACCTACCCCTGGAGGTCCTTCTATAATTGTATGTAATGCATGCTTATATTCAAATCCTTGAAGAAAATACATTAATTGATCAGCTAAACTTTTTTTAATATCTTCCATTCCTATCATATTATTTAACTCTTCTAAATACGGTATAATTTTATTTAACTTTTTCAAATCAATTGAATATTCTTTATTTTCATCAATTGAATACTTTTTTGATAATAGAATTAAATCTGTAATATTTTTTATTTCATCTGAAATTATAATCTCTTCATAATCTTTTTCTAATTTATTAATATTTTCTTCTTTTATATTATCATTTGATTTAATATTATCATCTGATGGTTTTGGTGATGATATTGTTGATGGTTTAAATATATGTATCATTTTAATATGATCAATCAAATTATTTTCAATATGTTCGTGTTTATCAATATTATTTTTATCTGTAAATGATACATATGGATTAATTAAAGGAGGTAAATCAGATTCATCTGGTATAGATGGTGTGAATTTATTTTTAATATTTTTATTTTGATTACTATCAGAATTAATATAATTATTATTTATAGTAATATATTTATTACCTTTATTAGTACGTTTTTGTTTATTATTGTTTTGTTTATTATTCTGATTCATTTTATTTTCAGAAGTATATTTATTATTATTCATTCTATCCTATAATTATCTTTTCAATTTTATATTTATATTATTTATAAATTGACTTAAAATATCTTTTATATGTTGATATATAGCACATATATGGATTATATATATCGTTTATATACCAATAGAACAATTGGATATTTTAAAAATAAAGATGATGCAATTTCATTATTATATAATATTAATAATGCAAAAATAGAAGTTTTCCAAAATTTCACACCAATTGGAATATATAAAATTATTAATAATGAATTATACTATAATGATTCAATAATTAAATTAGAAGGATATTTAAATTCATGGTTTAATAATGTTAGTGAAACTCAAAAAAATAAAGAAGTGAAAAAAACAGATAACGAATTAAATCTATTTATTCCTGTAAATTCATTTGAAAATAGTGATGCACCAAGCATTGATATGGAAAAATTTTTGGAAAATATTAAATTATTAGAAGAAAATGCTAAATTGTGTGAAGAAAAATTAGAAAATATGAAAGAACAAGTTGATACTAAAAAAGATGAATTTAAACAAAAAAAAGAGCAGTTTAATAAAGAAAAAAAATCATTTGACAAAGAAAAAGAAGAGTGGAATCAATTTAAATCTAAATTAGAAGCAGACAAACGTGTATATTTTATTATTAAAGAACAATTAGAATCAGGTGAATTAACTGAAGAATCAATACCTATTTTATTTCAAGATAAATATCCAATTTTTAAAAAATTAGATGATGATAATTTACTTGATAGTTCTGATTTTTTAACATCTAATGATATATCTAATTATTTAAATATATTACCAAATTACGAACAAAAAAATTCGGAGACACCATATGATAGTATTTTTACTAGCAGTGATCCATTATATTTAATGAAAAAATTTAATCTTAATGATTCATCAGAATTAAATTCAAATAAAGAATAAATAAATTTCATGCATTATCCAAGTAGTTTCTGTTAAGATTGTATCAATATATTTTGCTTTTTTTAAAAAATTAATATTTTCTGGATATTTATATGTTATATATAATCCTGTAAATTCTATTGATATTTTTTCTTCTAATTTATCAATAGTAATATCATCCAAACATAAATTATCTGCATGAAGTACATTATATGGTTTAAAATTTTCTAATAACATATCACCCTGCCATATATTTACATTTCTGATTTGTAATGAAATACGATGTTCACTAATTTCAACACCATACCAATTTGAATCAGGTAATAATTGTTCAAAATTATAAATTAATTCACCATCACCACAACCTAAATCTAAACCATATATGTTTGTTACATATTTTTGTATTTCCTTAACAAGTGTTTTAACTCCTTTATCTGTTAATGAACCATATGTTAAATTTACTTCTCCATATTGTCTTATTTCCGATTCAGGTAATTTATATAAACTTGGATTCATTTTTATCATTTATATTTAAATATTATCAAATATTTAAATATTTATTATTCCTTCCACACTCTATAGGTAGTTAAATTTACACTTTTTGAAACATTTTTATCTTCTATCACTTCTTCTTCTTCGTCATCACTCTCTGCTAATATTTTAAAATTAAGTAATGATCCATTTCTATATTTTATCTGTTTTTTTTCTTCAACTTTACAATTATGATGATATTTTTCAATGTCTGTATTAATATTTACACAATTTACCTTAAATGATGATAACTCTATAAACATTTGATTTATAACAAATTGTATTGTATTAATCTGCTTTAATATTTTAAATACTTCAGTATCAAACATAAAACTATTTGATTCTTTATATTTTTCAATATATTGTATTGTCATATTAATGTCATTACAAACTAAATTATGTACATAATGAGGTGCACAACATATTCCTTTCTTTTTTCCATAATTTATTTGACAATTTGCTCTATGAGGACAAAAATCATACGTTCTTTTTATTAAATCACCTGTAAATTCTTTTGATACTTTTGGTAATTTTAATCTATTTGATAAAATTATGGAAGCATCTCTAATCCATTCTAAATATCGAATGTATTTATTTAAATTATTTAACTGAATTTTATATTGCTGAATATGTTTACTAATATATTGAATCAAAAAATAAGAATTATCTAATAATTGCAAACTATTTAATTGTTCAGATGGTTTCTTTTTTATTATATTTTCTGCTTCTTCTGTTACATTTTCATTATCTACACTAAAATTTGTTCGATAATCTAATTTATTTAATGCTTTATCATCAAACATATCTGCACATGATACATGTGCATTTAATCTAAATTTATTCTCTAATATAATTGTACTTGTATTATGCCCATCTACTGATTTTATCCAATCTATATTCATTTTCTATATTATATATCTTATTATTTAAATAGTTTTTATTTTCACTTTTTTGATCATTATTATAATAATTAATCCAAAAATATATTCAATCATATCTATTATTAAATTTTCATCATTTGGATTATTATATTGATATAGTGTATAAAATATAATTATATATGGAAAAAAATATGTTATTATTCCAAATATTACATGCCAAAATGAATTAAATCCATCAGTAAATAATCTTCTCATATATATATGTCACAAAATAATGAAATTAAATTACCTTTAAAATGGATAGATAAATATAAAAATGAATTAATTAATTATTCAGTTATTTCTCCTATTAATTTAAAAGATGTTAAATTAGGTGATCATATTAAATATATGACATATGATGGTCAATTAAAAAATGGAGGTTTTATATTAAAAATAGAAAATAGTGATTATTTTTCAAAATTAGTTTTTATTGTTAAAAGTAATATTGTTTATAGATTACATTATACTAAAAATTTTTATTTATTCAAACCAAAAAACATAATTTTATCAACAACCGAAAAAATTGATGAGTAATTTATATAATTTATTTTAAATTATATAAAAATGGAAAGAACAGATAAACCATTATTAAATATAGAATATCAAGAATATGATAATATAAATGTACCGTCAAGTGCTTAATTTAAGAACGGAGTTCTTAAATTAAGCAAAACTTGACTTGTAGCGTTTGTGCTAAACAAATTTAAGAACTCTTCTAAAAGAAGAGTTCTTAAATTTGGCACTACTCGGTATATCCTGAAATAAAAAGAAATGATTGTTTTTTACTTACACCAGTAATAAAACCAGTAATAAAACCATTAATAAAACCAATAGTAAATATTATTATTAATTCAGTAATAAATTTAAAACGAAAACGCGCATCATCTTTTTAATTTACGCGCATCATCTTTTTAATTTACGCGCATCATCTTTTTAATTTATACGATTTAAATATTAGAAATTAATCTAATCATAATATATAGAATGTCTAAACAAACTATACGATTAAGTTCAAGTAAAATACCAAAACAAGAAGTAACATATCAATCAAGATTAACAGATGCCGAAATTGAAGAAAAATTAAAATTATATAAAAAATTAGATTCATTAGAAGATTTATCAAAGTTACCTCTTAATACTCATATTCGTTATTTTTCTGTTACCAAAGATCCATCTGGAAAAAAATTAAAACAATTTAGATTAGGTGGATTTTTAGATAATAAAGATAATTATGATAAATATATTATTTTATCAAATAAGAATGTATCATGGTCTGTTAATACTCAAACATCTATTTTATACCGTAAACTAAAAGATGAAGAAATTGATAAAAATATTAATGTTCAAACTGAAATTGCTCAAAATGCAGATATTGAATTAAAAAAATTAAAAGAAAAATATTCTAAATTAGAAAAAGCATATTTTGATTTAACTGATAAGTACACTCGTTTAAAAGATAAATATGAAAAAACTAAAACGAATACAATTAGATAAATTATAATCTAATCTAATATTAATGTCTGATGGTAATATTAGATTACTTTTAATGTGGTATCATAAATCAAAATTATATTATAATTGTCATCGTGATACTGCAGAATATTATAGTATGTTAAATAAATGGTTAGGTTTACCTGCTATATTAATTAATGTATTTAACACTACTTCATTATTTTCTAATTATCAATCAATAAATACAGTATTTATTTTATTTATTGCAATATTATCATTATTTTCAGCAATGTTAACTGCCTCACAAAATTATTTTGAATTTAATAACCAGACACTACAACATAAAAAAATGATGATTGAATATTCAAAAATATTATATTCTATTGAAAAAATAATAATTTTAATTAAAAATGATAATTCATTTATTTTAAATCAAGATGTAATGAATACGACATTAAGTTCATTTGAAAAATTAAGAGAAGTATTTATCTATTTTCCTGAAAAAATTTGGATTAAAAATAATAATTTATTTAAATCAAAATTAGATGAATTAGATGTCAATACTTCTGATTCTGTTAATATTATTTTACAATCTATTAAAAATAAAAAAAATTTTTCATTTGAAGATGTTGATAACGGTGATAAAAATTCAGAAATAATTACATATTCAAATGTTAATAAAAATAAAATAGATAAACCTGAATCACCAAATCTCTATATTAAATCTATTACTAATAAAAATAAAGAAGATAATATATCTGAAATTATATCTATTACTAGTGAAAGTAAAGAAGAGAATAAATCTGAAAGTAATGATAATAATATTAATATTATTATCAAAAATTAACGAATTATTTTATAAGGATCTACTTGAGTAAAAACTCTCATTTTACAACAGTATCTTTTTACTCCCATACTTTCAATTAATTCTCTCCGTTTTATTACTTTATCTTTTTCACTTAATGATGACGTCATAATTTCATTACTTTTAATTTCATAATCTATTTCTATATCTGCTAAAACTTTACCACAGGTTGGACATACAACGTATTTCATTTTATTTACTATTATATATACTATATATTATATACTTATATTATTTCACTTTTTTAAATTTATTCTATTTATTTATTTTATGATTATTTTATATGGGAGAATCTCCAGATGAAAGAATTACAAATTTAAAATATATTATAAATCAATATTCTGCTAATGATCAACAATATATTGCAAATAAATTATCTGATATAATTAATTCTAATTATAAAGGTGTTAATTTTGATTTATCATATAGAGATTTAAATACAAATACTTCTCTTAAATCATACCTTAAAGATGAAGTATATCAAAATATATTACGTGTTATTTCTGATTTAAAAGAATATCGTGCGTTAGAAACAGCATTATATAAAAATCAACAAACACATTTAAATAATGCACCTAGTATTGCACCTAGTGCACCTAAAGCTAAATCATCTAAAAGTAATTCATTTAATGCTTCATTTAATTCTGCATTTTCTGATTTATTAACTAAAAATAAATTAAAAAAAATGATGGAAGAAGAAAAAAAATTAGCTTCTTTAGTTGATAATGAAAATGATATAAATGATTCGGATATAAAACCTATTAAATTATTTCATAAATTAACTGTATCTGAGATAGTAGATAATCTTGCAAATAGTCTTGTTACATTATTTCAACAAATATATACATTAGATTATATTGGATTAATGACATCTCATGATAATTATATTTATTATGGTTTTATTTTTCTATTTTCATATGTTGTTTTAAATATGTTTTGGATGCAATTGCAAGATTAAAATGGAATCAATTGTATAGTAAATTGTTTCTTATCATTCGTGTTATCAATCCAAGGAAGATTTCCAGATCTAATAATTATACCCATTCCTTTTTTCTTATATACAGATAGAGTTTGAGATTCATAATAATAATTATTATATGTTGCTTCTTTTGGTTGAAATGTCCACCATTCACTTGATGCATCAGTAGTAAAAATATATGTTGAAAAATTTGTTTTAATATTATTATCATTTGCCCATTTTCTAACCATACTTGCTGCCATTTTAATTCTACTATTATAATATCTTATTTTTGTACTTGATCCCTCATTATCAATTGTCACATATATTCCAATCTCTCTAGATTCTGATGTTGGAGATTCTTTATAAGATATTTCTTTTGTTATAATATTATTATTATCATCATAGTATTGTGCATAAATTGGTATATATGCTGACATAATAATCTAATTTATATATTGCATTTTTATTATAATTATTCTTTTCAATTTTTAGATTAAAATGATGATAAATCTTCTCGAATTAATATTTTATTAAGATCTTTACTTAATTCTACTAGTTTATATGTTGATGTAATACGATCATCTAATGTGTGTTCAAATGAAAGAAATGTTTCTAATATATCTTTTTTTTGTGATAATAAATTTTCTGTTAATATTTTTTTAGAATATAATTTATAATTATTTGTTTGATGTTGATTTATAAAATATGTTAGATTAATATAATTTTTTATTTTTGTAATAAATTTACTATATATTGTAGGATTATACATATTAAAATAACTAATACTATCTAAAAATTTTAATAATTTTTTATTATTTGTTTCTGATATATTATTATCTAATTGAAGAGTATTTATTTCTATTTTCTTATTTGTTGATATTATATATATTGATCCACATGTTATAATTATCATTAACATTTGAAATAATGATATATTAATATACTGTGAAATATAATATATTGATATTATACCAATTAATCCAATTATAATTTCATTCTGTGAATATTCTTTTCCTAACATAATTATATTATAGAAGAAATATGTCAGATTATTATTCAAAATATTTAGAAATGGTATCAACACAGAAAAAAAATTATTCTGGTGCTGGTTTTATCTTTTATCAAACATCTGGTTATGATTTTGATGTTTTAGTTGGTCTAGATAATAAACCAAATCAAAAAACATTAAGTATTTTTGGTGGAGGAAGAGAAAAAAAAGATTCCAGTCCATTATATACTGCCGTTAGAGAAGTATTTGAAGAATTATTTAATGTTATTCCCAATGGATTAGATATTTTTGTATCACAATTACAAAAAAAAGTAGACGATAGAACTATAGTTGAAAAAATATTTTTGAAAAAAAATAATGAAATTTGTTTTTTTACTAATATTAATATATTACATTTATTTATTGATCATTTAATATATCATGAATGTCCATGGTCATTCAAAGGAAAACATACATGGGATGAATATAAAAATAATTTATTAATATTCATAAATGATCGAGTATTAAAAAATAATCAAAAAGTAAAAAATGGTTTAAACGAAATACAACGAATATTTTTAATAAATATAAAAGATATAAATCAAGTAATTGATAATTTTGAGACTACTAAAAAAGGAATTATTATCAATAAAAAAGAATATTTTTTTAGAGACAACTTAAATAGATATCTTCAAGAAAAAATAATAACTGATATTATTAATAAAATTATATAATCTAGTGTATGAGTGAATCTGAATCTTCAAAAAGCGAAACACATAGTGATGATACTGTTTTATTTAATAATGAAAATATTACGATTCTAAATAATGATTTAAATCATATAATAGATTATCAATTTATGATATCCTTAAAATCATATTTTGAAGAAGAAGATAGTGATCAATATTTTGAAGAAGATAATCAAGAAAATTTTGATAAAACTGTTAGAATTATAACAAATATTATTAATTTTTTAAAAAATAACAATAGAACTAATAATGAAATTAAAGA
>Ga0114973_10001451_pt1 | contig 17724 bp, 19 predicted proteins | sample M_140807_MF_Meta_FD_87025 | JGI IMG/M metagenome (GOLD analysis project Ga0114973, IMG submission 87025) | Freshwater microbial communities from Lake Montjoie, Canada to study carbon cycling - M_140807_MF_MetaG | ecosystem: Environmental > Aquatic > Freshwater > Lake | place: Lake Montjoie...
AAGCGGGCAATCCGCCGCTCCCACGCCGCGGTCTTCCGCGGATCCGACTGCCGACCCATGAATCGCCTCCTTTTGGACGGGATCTTTGATCACCGTCTGGAGGCTATCAGGGCATGCAAGAGTGGTTGTGGTGGGCGCTCACCTCGGGAAGCGACGTCGGGAGCGGCAACTGGAGGCCTTCGTCGTGGTTTCGGACCTGCCAAAGTCCCCCGGCCATCCGTTCTGTACGGCGCTCAACCGCCTGCTGGCGGAGAACGGATTCGACACGCTGGCCGTAAATCACTGTGCCCCCTACTACGCCGAGACGATAGGGCGATCAGGCGTGCCGCCCGGCCCTGCATGAGGTCAGGTCGGTCATGAACAGGTTGCAGCAGTAGGGCCAGGATGGCGGCATAGGAAATCGCCCCGTCGGTCCGTGGCGCTCATTATCCGCGACAGGATCTTCGCCAAACGTCTGGAGGCTACAAGGGCTGGCAAGGGTGGTTTTGATTGACGCCTACCAACGCCGCACTCGCGTCACCACGATTTTTCCTAACAAGGCTTTGCTCCTCCGCCCCATCTCCGCAGTCCTCTCCGGGATCAGCGACGATTGGGAAAATAAGCGTATCTACCTGACCATGGAAGCAAACTAACAGAAATTTTAAAATGTGTTTTACAGAAAAGGTGTTGTGTTATTATCGAAAAGGTGTTGTTTGATCCTCGCTGTCGTGCTCATCGACTGCTTTCAAGATGACGTCTTGAAGACTTCGAGATTGCTCTGACTCAGGATCTTGAATCATCCTGCGAGTGAACTCCGGCTGCCAGGGCACTCCAAACAGTTCAGCCAAGCACTTCCAGGCTCTCGCGCGGGGTGCCTCCGATGTCGCGGCATCCTTCGCTACTGAGAGCAATTTCGAAATTGCCTCAGGGTTCTTCCGGCTGTAAAGCAACAAGCCCTCAACAGCTTGTGTCTGGATTGGCATTTCCCCAGTATCCCGAAGATCGCCGCTTGCGAACCCCAAAAGGAGATTGAGGAGCCCAGGAATTGGTTGATAAATGTGAATCAAAGCATAAAGTACTGCGGAAACGACCATGTCGTCGGGATACGCCAAGTAGCTGCACAGAAGATCCTCGTCTCCCGGCTTCGCGTTACGGCGGATGTCAACAATGGCATTATGGACGCTCAATGGAGAATGCCCATCCGGCATTCTCAAAATAGACAGGGCCTTGTCACGCAAATCGCTGGTCATGGCATCATCCCGGCATTTTCACCAAGGATTTGCTCGGCGCGATCCAGCAAAGTAGAGATCTCGCCGAGCTCTTTTTTGATCAAGTCGCGTTGCTCAGGTGTGAGCGACGGATCGCCTAGATACTTCTTGAGCAGGGGTATGCGATCGTACAGACCATTCATTGCGTTTCGAGTCTCGAGTAAGTGGTCGAAGGGCTGGCCGTTTTTAGGATTTATCTTGAGGACTACACCGTTTTTTTCGGCCAACGCCGCCTTGAGGTGATCGAGATCAAGAGCGTGCTTATAACCGTCGACTTTCGAAACATATTTGCCATATCGAGTCGTGAACGCCGCTTTTGCGAGATCATCGAGATTGTCCGCTTTTCCGGCACCAAAAGCGATGACGGCAAGCCCTTTCCCTCCTGCGATTACCGGCTTCGCAGCTCGCGCAACCTCATCCGGACCGAACCATTCCGCCATGTGCCATGCGAAGGTCTTGCCAGTCTGAACGATCTGGCCGAGGAAGTCTAAATATTTCTGGCGGCTGAGCCACGAGTAGTTCCCATTCTCATCGGTTGGAATGGAGGCAAACTCGTCCTTCGGCTTCGATTCCTCGTCCGGCGAATCGTACATTCCCAAGCCCGCTTCGACTTCGAACTGCCATCGAGGGCCCGAATACCAGTCCTTGACGTCGTCCCAGGTTGGTCTGTTTGGCGGATCGGTGCCTGCATTTGGGCTCCCGGTATCCACCGTCTGAACAAATTGCACTCCGCCCTCATCGCCAGTCCACACGCCCGAGTGAAAGACAGGGAGACCGTCGTTCTGGGGGTGGTAGACCAATGGCGTGATGCGACCGATGCCCGATCCGCCGTTGTATTGCGACGACAGCGCCGGGCCATCCTTGCTCACGCCACCGGTGGAGCCGGACGTCGAGCCTCCAGCCCCAGATCCACCGCTGTAGGAGAGCCACAGATCGCCACCCGACGTCGTGCCGCCAGAGCCGCTGCTCGTACCGCTTCCCTTGCCAGCGCCCGATCCGCCGTTGTACTGCGACGACAGCGCCGGGCCATCGGTACTCACCCCACCGGTGGAGCCGGACGTCGAGCCTCCAGCCCCAGATCCGCCGCTGTAGGCGAGCCACAGATCACCGCCGGACGTCGTGCCAGAGCCACTGGTGGTACCGCTTCCCTTGCCAGCGCCCGATCCGCCGGTGTGTTGCGACGACAGCGCCGGGCCGTCGGTACTCACGCCACCGGTGGAGCCGGACGTCGAGCCTCCAGCCCCAGATCCACCGCTGTAGGAGAGCCACAGATCGCCGCCGGACGTCGTGCCAGAGCCTGAGGTTGGGGCAGGAGGCGAGGCGGTGCCAGACGAGCCGGGCGTGGGGCTCGAACAAGTCAGAATGACTCCGCTGGAAAAAAGTGCCCCGGTGCCGAGGGGAGCGGGAGCAATCCCAGGCGCGCTCCACGATTCGGGCCCCACGCCAGCGAGCATCGCCCGGGTTTCGAGGGACTCAATCACCATGCGCAGTGGAGAAGCGCGGGGAGGTTTTTTGGTGTTTCGCCGGTTCAATGGACTTCTCCTCGGAAGACCTCTCAGAAGAGGGCACATCGGCGCTCTGCGGTTTCACCGTAGGAAAGGCTTTCATTTCCGTCAAGGAATCGGTTCAAGGTGGGATTTCCTGGGGCGACGGAAGTGCTCAAATCCCCGTGGCAGCCGCGGGAAAGGGCTCTTCCCCGGGTGATGATGGCCCGGCGCCGAGGTTCAGGACTGCCAATAAGCGATGACGCCTGCCGATCAATCCTCGGCGGCAGTTCCCGATCGCTCGTCGCCCAGCCAGGCTTCACCCTCCCGAGGCCCGCACCATGGCCACGATCCCAGCCCGGACGGCATCGGGTAGGCGGTGCCAGACGGCAGCCAGCTCAACCATCACCGTCGGGATCGCCTCGGCCTCCATGAGGCTCCCCATTCGCTCGGCTTCGTCGGCTGGCGCTGTAGCTAGGCTCCGGTCAGAGGGGCAGGGGGGGGATGAGAGTCACCCTTTCGCAGCACGCACCATTGCCAGAATCCCTGCTCGGATCGCCCTGGGCAGGCTCGACCAGACCGCAACCAGCTCGGCAAGCTCGGGGTCTGCCGGGGCCGTGGGGTCAACTACGGGGTCAACCTGCCCGGGATCAGGGTTTTCCTCGGGGAAATCCGTATCTGGCAGCGGATTGCAAATCCGCCATCGTCGGTTCGACTCCGACCGGAGCCTCTCCGCTTTAGACCCCTGCGAAGTTCCGGAATTGCCGGGTTTCGCAGGGGTTTTTTGTTGCGCGGAGGGAGCGGGGCAGGGAAGGGCGGGACGGGCAAAGTTGCCGTAAAGTGCCAATCCGAGCCCCCTCGGGCCGACCGTGCGTCAGCCGAGCTCCTCGAGATCGGCCAAATCCTTGAGGCGGCCAGCCGCTCGCTTGGACGCTCGCAAGTCTTGCCCGCCGAGCACCGGCACCTCGATCCCACCGAAAGCGGCCATGATCCGCCGCGGCCACGCGGTGTCGAACTCGAGCCCGGTGACGCTCGTCATGATGTCGATCCGGCTTGGCGGCACCCCGATCTGGTAGAGCACCTCGGGCTCCGCAAAGTCATCGGGCCGCATCTTCGCAAGCGGCGCCCGGAAGCGCTCGAGGGCACGCCAGACACGTGCCGCATTCTCGGCTGTGGGTCGCACCCAGATATCGATGTCGAGCGTGGCCCGCACATACCCATGGGCCGCCAGTGCGTGAGCCCCGATCACGAGGTGCTCAACGCCCTCGTCGCCCAAGGCTTTCAACATCTCGACGAAATGAGGATTCATCCAGCGGCACCCCGGTCAATGACCAAGCGTTCTTCGTGGCTTCCCAGACGAGCTCGATCCGCTGCGACGGCGTGAGGTGCGAATAGTCGGCAGTCGGCTCCCGCTCGCCTACCCGCCCCTTCCAGACCGGCCACGATGACCGGTCGGTGATGTCTGTTGATGGCTCTTTTTCCATGGGAGAAGCATACCCTGAACCCCGGTCCTCAAGCCGGGGAACGGATGACGGGCTTCCGCCACGAGGCTCTCGGTGACGGGGCGAGCCGGAAGCCCGTCAGAAAAAACTTCCGAAGACGGGGGGAATCTCCCGGACGACGACGCGGAGACTCAATCCCTCGGCTTGGAGCTCACGGTCGAGGAGGTCGTCGCCGGCCGGATTCGCTTCGAGGACCCGCGCGACGATCGGCCACCATCGCTCCAGGAAACGCTCGTGGGAGGGATGACGGGGGTCGAGCCAATGATCGAGGAGACGCTGCCGCTTGCGGGGATCGGCCCAGAACATCCGCCCATATTCGAGCCGAGCTTCGTCCTGGTAGAGCAACCTTCGCATGGATTGGATTGTCGACCGGAGAGCTGTCCAGGGCAAGGATCGAGCGGAGACGAGGGCGTCAGATCAGGCCCTGCACCTTGGCCCAAGCCGCATGGGCTCGGTCGCGGGGCTCCCCGCGCCGCAGCTTCGGGGCGAGAAGATCGGCAACTGACGGCACGATCAGCTCCAACCGTCCGTAGTGTGCCGACAAGGCCCGATCGCGCCAGTTGGCTGGGAGCTCGTCGAGCACCGACCGCGGCAGCAGGTTGACATGCCAACCCCGTTGCCGTTCAAACTCGCTGCCGATTAGGGCGTCATAGCACATCCAGGCCAAAGCATCCGATTCGGTGACCGGATCAACGTCCATACTGTTCTCCGGCAGCGAGACTTCGAGACCAAGACGACCCGCGTGCCAGAGCAGGCCAGCCGACCCAATCAGCGTCATCAAAGCCGGCTCATCGAGGGCAGCTCCCCACTCGACGAGCCAATCGATGATCTGCTGGGGCTTCGAGAGTTCTCGACGGGGCATGGCAGATCACCTTCTCGCAGGATTTCGCTGCGGGTCCAAACCCGCGCCTCCCGCTCGATGATACGCCGCTGCCGCTCGTCTCCTCAACGGTCTTTGACGGGCGGTAAGCCCGGTCATGCCAGCGGCTCTCTCCGGGCCGGCGGAGGGTGCCGCCGGCGCCGGCCGCGGATCAATCCCGCACCTGGGACCACGGTCGCCCCAAACGTCGAGCGACTCGCGAGCCAGAAAGGGCATAGGTGCGGAACGCAGCGATAGGCTGGCCCATATTGGCTACAACCTCGGCGGCCCCGGTCAGCTACGGGTTGCTGCAACGTAGACCTTCGCAAAAGAGAGGCTTACGGCGGATGGTGGCCATGAGCGAAGAGGCTCGTGTGGCATCAGCTCCCCCGGCTACCCGCAAGAAAACCTGATGGATCTGAGTCGGTTTTTGGGGGTGCTCAACAAATCTCGCCATCTCGTGTCCCATAAAGGAGGACATCCCACGGAGGCACTAGGTGGCCGACCCCCTTGCTCAGTTGCTCGCTGCCGGCCGCCCCTCCGCATTCGCTGAGCTGTATGACCGTTTTGCGGCCCGGTTGGTCAAGACTGCCCGCCGGATGGGCTGCCATCCGGCCGCGACGGAGGACATCGTGCACGACCTGTTTGTCGCCATGGCCCGCTCGCGGGCCAATTTCGAGAACGTCGACAATCTCGATGCCTATGTCTTCACGGCCCTCAGGCATGCCGTAGCGCGGCACCAGCAGCGACGCCGGTTGGAACACGCCGCCCGCAGCCGCTTCGCTGAGAGTGCCCTCCAGCGTGACGATCGTGCCACTGACTCGCCTCCATCGGCCAATGAATCGCTCGCCCACGCACTGGCGAGCCTGCCTCCGGAATGACGCGAGGCAGTGGGGCTGAAAATCGATGGCGGCCTGACATTCGCCGAAATCGGCGCGGTGACGGGCATCAGCCCCAATACGGCCGCCAGCCGCTATCGCTATGCACTCGAAAAACTCCGCATCCTCCTGATCAACAGCTTCGTCAACGAGTGAGAAAACGCCTCATGAAGCACATCCCCCGTGAACTGATGGCTGTGGAACGCCTGCTCGAACAGCAGGCGCCGGATGGCCCCTCGGTCGCCCTCCGCAGCCGCACGCTCGATGCGGTGCTGAATGTGCTACCGACCGATTCGCTGGCGGAGCAGCAATCGCTGGCGAAGGATTGCTGCATGCCGGCTGCGTTGGATGCGGCCAGCGCTCTGTCGCTGTTGGGCATGGCGCTGTCGCTGGCGTGGATTGGGGTGGGCTGGCTGTCCTTTCACGGACATCCTTCCCCAGCCAGCCTTCGGCCGCCGGCAACACTCCAGGCGCAGGCCAGAGCGCTCGGCATGGAGCCTGGCTACCCCTTCTTGGCTCTCGATGTGGCCGCCTCCGACACACCCGCTGCCCGGTCTGGCAGCAAGGAACCGGCCCCTCGCCCCCACATCCTCACTCCGTACGGGCTCTACCACGGCCTGCAAGGAAACAACTGATGGCATACCTCTTCTTCTTTCTGGCGACAGTGGCTGCCTGCCTGCTTTGGACGGCCGCCTTCACCGCCGCTGCGGCCCGCGTGAAAAAGTTTGGCTGGTTGCTGCGGATCATCGCGCTCGGGATCCCGCTCCTCGCCTGGGTCCCCTGGCTCTCGATCACGGCGTGGCTCGCCTTCGTTCGCAGTTCCCCGAATAACTGGTTTGGTCCGACGGTCGCCGCCTTCCTCTCGACCCTGATCGGTGGCCTGTTGATCGCGACCTCCGGTCGGACGATCCGCACGACCATGCCCGTAGCCCGCTGGCCGATTCCCTGGTTGGCGATCGGTTTTGGTGGAGCGCTGCTGGCGGCCTGGACGGCGATGGCCGCGCTCGAACGCGATCTCGAGCGGTGGGCTAGCGACCTGCGAGCTGAAGTGAACGGAATGGTCGCGTCGGTCGTGCCGCCGCCGCTCCCCGCCGATACGAATGCCGCCACGCTTTACCGGGAGGCCAGATGGCTTTCCAGAACAGCCTTCCGCATCGACGAAGAGTACATGCGGCTGTTTGGGGACAATCCGCTTCCTGTTGCGAGCGACGAAGTGGCCGATGTGCTCAAGCGCCAGGCCCCACTCATCGATCTGATTCGACGCGGCACTGAACGGGAAGAATGCCGATTCAACCGCGATTCGAGCCGACCAAGACACTCGATGCTTGTGCAGGAAACGGCGGAGATGAGAGAGCTGGCCAGACTCCTCTTGCTCTCCGCCCGCCGGCAGGCGGTCGACGGCCAACCGGCCGAGGCGATTGCCGATGTGGCACGCCTGATCCGGATGGGAGACCACTGGGCTCGAGATCCACTTGGGATTTCCAGCCACGTGGGAATGATGTTCGACGGCTGGGCTCTCAGCACGCTCGCCGAGGTGCTTCCAAAGGTCACGCACGCCGACCAACTCAACGCCATCGACCCGCTTCGCCTCTCGCAAGCCAGCGAAAAGCTCAGTGCTGCGAAGAGCGCGTTGCTGTTCGATGAGGCGATGGGTCTCACGAATGCAGCCGATATCGCCGACAAACGGATCGGGTGGTCGAAGTTCTACGACCAGACCCTGACGGGGTCATCGGGAGGGGAAACGCTCTTCGGTTTGCTCTGGGTCGACCCCTTCTACCGCAACTTCGTGCTCCGCGGCGACGTCGATGACTTCCGCAGGCGTTGCAGGGGGGGAATTCACTTGATGTCCAATTTATTTCATTTCTATCACCGCGATCCCGATGCTCGTCGCCGGATTCTGGCGGAGTCAAGCAAACTCAACGGTGCCGGCCTCTACTCACAACTGTTCATGCCGGCATTTTCGAAGCTCAATGGCGCTGGCTGGCGCAGCGAGGCCCGTCGCACCGTTGCCGGCGTGCTGCTTGCCGCTACGCGATATCGGCTTGCCACCGGAGCGCTGCCCGATTCGCTCGAAGCGCTCGTGCCTGAATATCTTCCATATGCGCCAGTCGATGTCTTCGCTCAAGACCACGCCGTGCTCAAGCTCGTCTCGATCGACAGCGGGTGGACGGTCTATTCGATTGGAGACAACGGCCGCGATGACGGTGGACCGCGGCCCGAGAGTGAGCCATCCGATGGCAAGGACGATATCGGCCTCAGCCTGAAGCGCTGAGGCGGTTGCCGCGGAATCGCGGCTCTCCGTTCAATCGGATGGCGACTTTGACCGGCTCGGGTTTCTTGTGCCAGGCGATAGGACGGGCCAGGATTGAGTCTGACCCAGGCAAACAGCCGCGGGGAAGGGACGCGCGAGCGGCGCGGGGCGTCAGCACGGCCAGACTGCGGGCTCGTCATCCGGGAGGTGAACCGCGACCAAAAGCACCTCATCGCCGCCGATGATCGTCGTCAGGTGGCCTTTGCCGCGCGTGTCTTCGAGGAGGCAGATACTCCCCGCTTTGAGGTCGCACTGGCTGCCGTCGCTGACGCGGACCGTCGCTGCGCCTGCCATCACGAAGATCCATTGCCTGCAGGGACTGCAATGCCAGCCACCCACCCAGTCTGGCGCGAAGCGGAGGAGTCTCCACTCCGTGGCCCGGGTCGTCGGGGACACATCAAGGGGGGGGGCCGGCGGGGCAAACTGCTCGGGCGCAACCGTCATGGTCGCCATTTCGAGGTGCGACTCGCCGGCGTCGTCCGAAAACAGGCGGATGTATGTGACCGGTCGTCGCATGGCTTGTTATGGAGCGGGAGTTGTTGCGGGAACGTCTGGGGATCCAGCCGTCGACGGGACCATCGGCCGCCACCACAGCCTCGACAATCAAGCCACGGGCGTGGTCCGCCGACGCCGCTGCTCGATCATGGCGAGCACGCCGGCGACGAGCGAGAGCGCGCTCGAGCCCGTGGCTGGGTCGATCTCGGGGGCGCCGGAGGGGGTGGCGATGATCCAACCACCTGCGGAGTCGACAGCATAGGACGGGTAAAAGGCTTGCCAGAGATTCGAGCCTTGAGTCGCGGAGTAATACTCAAAACTTGGCGTGAGTCTGGTCCAAGACAAACTGGTAATCCCTTTTGTCAATGTTAGTCCGGTGACCGGGAGGTTCTGGACGATGATCGCATCGGACGTAGCCAAGATGTTGGAAATATTACTCGGAGCCGAGCCTGTTGCTGTGTAGGACGTCGCGCCTTTCGTGAGCCTGAAATCCCACGACGTGACGTCGGATGGGGCAAGGGATCCTGTGGTCCCGGTCGTTGTGATATGTCCTGAGACGGTCCAGCCGTTCTGGTCTGCGGGGACGTTCACAAGATCGTAGGTGATCGGGGCCGCTGAAGCGCCAGGGGTGAACGCAAAGGCTATGGCCATCACTGCCACGGCCGTCGCGAACCGTGCGATCGACTGTTGCATCGGTGTTCTCCTGATGAGTTCTGGGGTGTCTGCACGTATCGCCGCTCGCTCACGGCCATGGGACAGCTGAAGACGTCGTGCTCCTTGCCGAGCCTTATACAACTCCACAAGTCCTGGCGACAAGAAAGAATCACCACGAGCGACCAGATGGTCGGCAGCCGCTCATGCCGCGCGCCGGCAGCGACCCAGGTGTCGTTGATCCGGATCGGCGTTCCCGCCTGCTTCAGCTACAGCCGAACGGCAAATCAAAGGCTTTGCAGCCTTGGCCGGGCCATTAGGCGTCGCCCGTTCGTCGGCCCGTCGGTGGGCTTACTCGCCGAGGGCGCGGACGGTTGTCAGCGAGCGGATCTGGCGGTGATCGGCCCACGTCCACACCACCTTCTTGTCGCGCGTCACCTCGAAGGCATGGGCCCCTTTCCCCTCCTGGCCGCGGAGGAAGTTGCCGACGAGGATGTTGCCGTTCTTGAGTTGCTGGATGCTCGAGATCCAGGTCAGATTCAGATCGGGGGCATCGGCCGCGGTGAACTCCCAGGCGATTTCGCCTGTGGGGGTGACCTCGAGAACGCGCTTCTGCGTGCCGCAAGAGATGAGCGTGTTGCCATTCGGGAGCCGCTGCGCGTCGCCGGCGTTCTCTACGCCGGTGTATTCCCACACCACCTTGCCTTCGGGAGAGACCTCGCGAACGGCGCCCTCCCCTTCATGGGCGGCGAGGATGTTGCCACTCTCGAGCTTGTGGGCGTTGCGGACCTGGAGATGGGGATCGGCATGGCTCGTCGTGAGTGGCGTGACATGAACGATCTTCCCCTGGGGATCGACTTCCACCGCCTGACAAGGCCCCTGCTCGGCGACGAGCGTGTTGCCATTGGCGAGCCGCTCGCAGCCGAAGACCTGCGTCGACGGGCTGACATACTCAAACACCGTCTCCCCCCGCGCGGTGATCTCGCGCACCCCGGTCGGTTTGCCACCGTAGCCGAAGAGGATGTGGCCGTCGGGGAGCGCTTGGAAGATGACCGCCGTGCTCGGTGGGGCAAACTCCCAGACGATCTTCCCGGCGGCTTCGAGCTCGACGAACCGGTTTGGCCCCTGGCCATATTCGGTGAACAGGAGCCGCCGCCCCGGCCGGGGCTGGAGGTCGTCGGCCCGCGCCCCACCACCGGGAACGAGCGCGGCGAGTGCGGCGAGCGTCGCGAGCAGTCGCACCGTGAAGCGACGGCGGCGGCGGGGCGCGGTGGACTGGGACGCAGTAATCAGGGGCGACATGGCGAACCTCCCTCGGGGTGTTGGAGCGGGGGAGGGATCGGCACGACGATCGCCACGACGGCCGGCGCGAACGCCGGTCAGCCGTTGCCACGATGCTTTCCCCAACCCGCCACCATCCTCTGGATGATCGGGCTCCACGTCCAGTCGACCATCGATCCGAGGGCCGTGCCGATCAGGCAGCCCATGAACCATCCGACCAGATGCGATCCGGCCGCATCGCCCCAGAAGCGTGCCGACGGCACCGCGACCCCGGCGCCGACGACGATCGAGAAGAGGGTGACGGCGAGAGGAACGAAGGGCATGGCGGGAGGCTCCGGGGAAAACCAGAGGATAGTTCGACGCCGAGCAGCTTTCACGGCAAGCCGATTTCAGGGCTGTGGGGCACCGGGGGAGGGGCCCCTGGTATCCTGCGGCACGCCCGACGCCCATGGAGGATCTCCCGCGATGCCCCTTCCCCACGCCGACCTGCTCCGCCTCAAGCGCTGGAACACGCCGACGATCTACAATGGCTGGGAGCAGATCACTCGGCATGACATCGCCGCGGCGGGATTCAACCTCGAGGAGACGCGCGACTTCATGCCGCAGATGGGGCCGATGGTCGGCTATGCGGTGACCCTCGTCGTCGAGCCGTCGAAGGCTTCGCACAAAGCCAACGCATCGGCATGGAGCGACTACCGCCGCTACGTCGCCAGCGTGCCGGGGCCGAAGATCGCCGTCGTCCAAGATCTCGACAAGCCGGCGGTCATCGGTTCTTTCTGGGGGGAAGTGAGCTCCAATACCCACCGGGCGCTGGGGTGTGTCGGCACGATCACCGACGGGGCCATCCGCGACGTCGACGAGATGACCAACGCCGGCTTCAAGGCGATCGCCCGTCGTCTCTGCGTCGGCCACGCCCATGTCGTGCCGGTGCGCTTCGGCGTGGATGTGACGGTGTTCGGCAGGGAGATCCTTCCCGGGCAACTGATCCATGCCGACAAGCACGGCTTCCTCGCCGTGCCGGCCGAGGACGAGGCAAAGCTCCTCGAGGCGGCCTCCTTCATGGATGCCAACGAATGCCAGACGGTGATCTCCGCCGCCCGCGGGGCTACCGGACTCCCGGCCGACGAGGTGCTCGCCAGGATGGACGAGGCCGGGCGGCGCTTCGGCGAGAACGCCCGGCGCGAGTTTGGCCGGCGCGGCGAATGGTGAGGAGACTACGGATGACGCATCGTGTGGCAGACTCGCTCTGCTGGAATTGGTTCGCCGGTCAGCCGCGATCGGCGTCGTGGCTCGTCCCCTGGGTCGCTGTCGTCGTCTGGCTCACCCTCCCGCTCTCCGCCGCAGAGCAGGATGGAGCGACGCTGCGCATCAATCGCCTCCGCCTCCTCGGCACGCACAACTCCTACCACGTCGCTCCCGATCCGCTCGTGGCGAAGTTGATCGCGGCGGCGGCGCCCGCCGAGGCCCGCGCGATCGATTGCACGCAGCGCCCGCTCGACGAGCAACTGGGCACGCTCGGACTGCGGCATCTCGAGCTCGACTGCTACCGCGACCCCGACGGAGGCCTGTTTGACACGCCGCCGGGGCTGAAGCTGGCCGCCGCGGCAGGGGCTCCGCCGCCACTGAAGTGGACCGACGAGCTCGCCGCGCCCGGCATCAAGGTGCTCCACAGCCCCGGCTTCGACTTCCGCACCACCGTGCCGACGCTCCACGCGGCGCTTGTTGCCGTGAAGGAATGGTCCGACGCCCATCCGCGCCATGTGCCGATCTTTCTCCTCCTCGAATTGAAGTCGGACGCCTTCGCGCCGCCGCAGCCGCTCCCCTGGAATGACGAGGGATTTGCGGAGCTCGAGGCGACGATCCTCGCCGTCTTCCCGCGCGAGCGGATCCTCGCGCCCGATGACCTCCGCGCTGGCAGGGCCACGGTCCGCGAGGCGGTCGAGGGAGTCGGCTGGCCGGAGGTCGACGCGCACCGCGGCAGAATCGTCTGCCTGATGGACAACGAGGGGGACGTGCGCGATGCCTACCTCGCCGGGAGCGAGGTGCTCGCAGGGCGATTGCTGTTCACGAGCGTCGCGCCCGACCATCCGGCGGCGGCGTTCATGAAGCGGAACGATCCGCAGGCGGGGCACGACGAGATCCGCCGCCTCGTCGACGCCGGATTTCTCGTCCGCACGCGGGTCGATGCCGGGCTCGAGGAACCACGCCGGGGCGATCTGGGGCGGTTTGAACGGGCGCTGACGAGCGGCGCCCAACTCCTCTCGACCGATCTTCCCGAGCCCGACGCCCGGTTTCCCGGGTATCGCATCACGCTCCCCGCGCCACCGGGGGAGGACGGTCCCTAACTGTCCGTGGAAAAGTCATCCCTGACCTTTTTCCACTCCTTCGCCCGCGGGAAACGCCGAGGGTTTCCGGGGTCGAAGGCCGCCGCATCCAGCGGTGGAGACTTCATCCACAGCCTGCTCATCCAGGCCCGAGCACGGCAGCGCTCCGACGCGGCGGCGGCGATCACACTCCCGAACGCGCTGCGAGAAACGCATCGATCTCGCCCCGATGGGGCGCTGATGTCTGGGCCCCTTCGCGGGTGACGGAGATCGCCGCGGCCGCGGCGGCGAACCGCGTGGCGGCGACGAGATCGAGTCCCTCCGCGAGCATCACCGCCAGGCAGCCGTTGAAAACGTCGCCCGCTGCCACCGTGTCGCGCGGCTCGACCGGAAACGCCGGCACGTGCGTGCGATCTTCTGCCGTGGCGACGAGGGCGCCAGCCGCGCCGCGCGTGACGACCACCGCACGAGGCCCGAGGCCGAGGAGCGTACCGGCGAGCGCGTCAGCCTCGGCTGCCGAGAGCGCGGGGCCTCGGGAGGCGAGCGACTCGGCTTCGGTCTCATTCGGCGTGAGGATGTCGACCCGGGCGAGGAGCGCGGCCGTCAGGGGGCGGGCCGGGGCGGGGTTGAGGATCACACGCGTGCCGGCGGCCTTTGCGATCGTCACGGCATGCGCCACCGCCTCGAGGGGGACTTCGAGTTGAAGGAGGATGACATCGGCCGCCTCGATCGCCGGCCGGGCTCGTTCGATATCGTCGGTACAGAGCCGGTCGTTGGCCCCCCCCGCGACGGCGATCGAGTTCTCCCCGGCGGCATCGAGGAGGATCAGCGCCACGCCGGTTGGGCCGTGGGGCGTGATGGTGACGAAGTCGGTCTCGATCCCCTCGGCCCGGAAGGCGTTGATCGCCGCATGCCCCATCGAATCGTCGCCGACACGGGCGACGAAGGTCGTTCGGCCCCCTGCCCGTGCCGCCGCCACTGCCTGATTCGCCCCCTTGCCACCGGGGACGCTCGCAAAGCGCCCTCCGAGAACCGTCTCACCGGGGCGGGGAAGGGTGGCAACGCGGACGACGAGATCGACGTTGATGCTGCCAACGACGACGATCCGTCCGGCCGGCGGCACGGTGGCGGGGCGCTGGGGCATCGTTGAGGCTCCGAACCGTCCGGGGCAGGCATCGTTCAGTTGCCCGCGGCGAGGTGGGTGTCGAACCACTCGAGCATCGACCGGAACATCGTCTCGTTCCCGGCGGCGTTGAAGCCGTGACCGGCCCCTTCGATGACGACGAGGTCGGCCGCGACGTCGCTGGCCCGGAGGGCATCGCGGATCTTCTCGCTGTGCCACAGCGGCACCAGTTCGTCCTTGTCGCCATGGACCATGAGCGACGGAGCATCGTCGTCGGAGACCTGCTTGAGCGGGGAGTAGCTGTCCCCTTTCTCCCGGGGGAACTTGAGCGCCGGGAACTTCTCCAAGTAGCCCGCAGCGGGGTCGAGGTAGGGGGTGAGATCGGTCGGCGGGAAGACCGCGGCCACGGCCGCCACCCGCGGCTTGTCGTCGCGGCCGCGGGCAGCGGCGTTGGTCGTCGTGCCGAGCATGAGCGAGAGGTGGCCGCCGGCGCTGAAGCCGAAGATACCGAGGCGGTTGCGGTCGATGTGGTACTCGCCGGCATGGTCGGTGACATGCTCGAGTGCCGTCCGGACATCCGCGACGATCTCGGGGATCAGATACTTCGGGCTGCTGCCATGACGCACCGCACAGACGGTGTAGCCATGATCGAGGAAGGGCTTCGTGAACGGGAGCATCGCCGCCGGGGGCATCCACTGCGACACCCAGCCTCCACTCACCATGAGGAGGAGGCAGGGGCCTGGCTTCTCGCCGGCATTTTCCGGACGGAAGACGTCGTAGGTGAGCGCCATGCCATCCTTGTGGCCGTAGACGACATCGGGCGTAATCGTCACCCCGGGGATCGCCGGCTCGTCGGCCGGCGCGGTGGACGGCAGCTCGCTGGCCGCGAAGATGACCATGAAAACGGTCAGGAAACGGTTCATGCTGGGTTCCTCGCGGCGCGGATCCGACGGATGAGGGCGTTGGTCGACGTGTCGTGGCGCAGGTCGGGGGGGGAAGGACTCTCGATCTCGGGGAGGATCCGCCCGGCGAGCACCTTGCCGAGCTCCACGCCCCACTGATCGAAGCTGTTGATGTTCCACACCAACCCTTGGGTGAAGACGCTGTGCTCGTAAAAGGCGACGAGCGAGCCGAGGATAGTCGGGGTGAGGCGGTCGTAGAGGATCGTGCTCGAGGGGATGTCGCCGGGGAACTCGCGATGGGGGATGAGCCGGGCGGGCGTCCCCTCCGCGGCCACTTCCTCGGCACTCTTCCCGAAGGCGAGCGCCTCGGCCTGGGCGAGCATGTTCGCCAGGAGCATTGCCTGATGCCGTCCGTGCGGGTTGAGCGAATGCACCGCGCCCAGGAAGTCGCACGGGATCCGGTGCGTTCCCTGATGAATGAGTTGGTAGAAGGAATGCTGCCCGTTGGTTCCCGGTTCGCCCCATACCACCGGGCCGGTCGGGCATTCGACGAGCGTGCCGTCGAGCTGCACCCGTTTCCCGTTGCTCTCCATCGAGAGTTGCTGGAGATAGGCGGGGAAACGCTTCAAATACTGCTCGTACGGGAGCACGGCCATGGTCTCGCAGCCGCACAGGCTCGTGTTCCAGACCGTGATCAGGCCATGGAGCGCGGGGAGATTCCGCTCCAGCGGCGTGGTGAGGAAGTGCTGGTCCATGGCCCGGAATCCACCGAGAAGCTCCCGGAACATCTCGGGCCCGATGGCGAGCATCGTCGAGAGCCCGATGCTTGAGTCCATCGAGTAGCGTCCCCCCACCCAATCCCAGAAGCCGAACATGTTGCCCGGGTCGATCCCGAACGCCGACACCTCGGCGGCGTTTGTCGACACGGCAACGAAATGCTTGGCCACAGCGGCCACGTCGCCGCCGCAGGACGCCAGAAGCCACGCCCGGGCGCTGCCGGCGTTGGTCATCGTCTCCTGCGTCGTGAACGTCTTCGAGGAGACAATGAAGAGCGTCGTGGAGGGGTCGAGGCCGGCAACGGCTTCACTGAAATCGGTGCCATCGACGTTCGAGACGAAGCGGAAATCGAGGTCGTCGGTGGCGTAGTGGCGGAGGGCTTCGTAGGCCATCACGGGCCCGAGGTCGGAACCTCCGATCCCGACATTCACCACCGTCCGGATCCGCCGGCCGCTGTAACCCGTCCAGCGACCATCCCGCGCTCGCTCCGCAAAGGCTGCCATCCGCCCGAGCACCTCCTGCACGCCGGCGGTGACGTCCCGACCATCGACGGCGTAGGAGTCGCCTGGGACAGAGCGGAGCGCGACGTGGAGCACCGCTCGGTCTTCGGTGCCGTTGATCCGCTCGCCCCGGAACATCCCCTCAATACGGCGACGGAGATCGACCTGCTCGGCGAGATCGAGGAGGAGCCGTAGCGACTCGTCGTCGAGCAACTGCTTGGAATAATCGAAGTAGAGGCCGCAGGCTTCGGCAACAAAGCGCTCGCCTCGGCCAGGGTCAGCGGCAAAAAGAGACCGCAAAGCCTGCGAGGTGCCGATGCGACGGCGGCAGTTCTCGAGGCCGCGCCAGGCCGGCAGATCACGGAGCATCGTCTTCGACACAGGGTGAACTTCCTGAAGGGGCCAGGTGGATCCGAACAGGACTCCATGCTAGCAGGGAACGGGTTGCCGGCCCCCAAGGACGCCCGTTGCCGCCAAACGCCACCGCCTTTGTGCCCCTTTTAAGGGGGGGGTGCTTCGGAAGCAGGATATCGAGAAAACAAGCCAGAAACCACTTAAACCGATGAAATCAAAAGAGCCGCTTGACGGTCGCCACCAAATCGTCTAATTTTCCCTCAGTCGTGCGGCCGATCTGACATGGCCCGTTTCGGAACTTGGTTTTGACCAAGTTCGAGCGTGGTTTTGGATCGGTTCCCGCCGAATGGCTCGTGATCACCGGATTCGTGCCGCAGTGTGGTAAGATTGTCGAGTGGTGGCTGATGCTGCCCAGGTAATCCGATGCCGACGCGGTCGTGAACGGGTTCAGGTTGCTGATCATGGGTTGAGGCCCGATTCGGTTACGTTGGCCTTTTTGGCTAGCGTCTCCGGTTCGAACCTCTGTCCATGGCAGTGAACGCCTGAGCAGGTCATGAGCCGGTCGTAGCGGCGTCGTCTCCATTCGTGGTGGCGACGATTGCATTGCGGCCGGCTTGTTTTGTTCTTTGACAATTTGGTCGTGGTAATTGGCATCTTGAAAGAATGCCGGAAGGGCTCGTCTACGGACGGGAACCCTGCGGCGTTCTCCCAAGGCAATTGCGTGCCGCGTTGGGATCTGCTTAGGCAGTTCCTCGTGGTGACGCAGCGAGAATACGTTACTACCCCGGGTGGTGTCGGCGCGCTTGCCGGCGAGGATCCGGGGTTGAGTAGGTGAAACGCGAACGTGTGGCCCGTGTTCCTTCTTCACTGCGATTGGCTTCGGCTGGTCGTGGAGGGGTTGGTCTGCGAGCACTCGATTCGGGTGGTCAAGCTACTAAGGGCGCATGGGGGATGTCTAGGCATCAGGAGGCTTTGAAGGGCGCGGAAGACTGCGATAAGCCCGGGGGAACCGTCAAACAGGTGATGATCCCGGGAT
>Ga0114973_10001462_pt1 | contig 17664 bp, 18 predicted proteins | sample M_140807_MF_Meta_FD_87025 | JGI IMG/M metagenome (GOLD analysis project Ga0114973, IMG submission 87025) | Freshwater microbial communities from Lake Montjoie, Canada to study carbon cycling - M_140807_MF_MetaG | ecosystem: Environmental > Aquatic > Freshwater > Lake | place: Lake Montjoie...
CCCGCCTCGTTGCCGACGAGGTTGGTGTAGACGTAGCCGGCGGCGAACGCCCGTGAACCGTCCTGCACGAATCGACGGCGGATCTCATCCTTGTCGAACGCGAAGTGGCTGGCCGATGGATTGAGAATCAGGTCGATGCCCCGAGCCGCGAGCGCCGCCCCGGGCCGGTCGGCCACCCAGGCGTCCTCGCAGATTTCGAAGCCGACTCGGATCCCACCGCAGTCGAACCGCAGGTCGCCGATGGCCACGTCGCGGCCGCCGACCGACACCGCCCCCCGGCGACCGCGAACCCATGGTCGAAACCACCGGGGCTCGTAGTGGATCCCGTCACCAGCGAGATTCTGTTTGCAGGCGATGCCCGCGATCCGCCCATCGACGACGAACGCCGCCGCATCGAAAAGGCCGCTCTCGAAGCGGATCGGTAGCCCCACCGCCACGGCGATCCCGCGAGTGGCCGGCACAATCTCGCCGAGCACCTCCAGCGCCATCCGCTGCACCCCGGGTGACTGAAAGGCGTCTTCACAGCCGTAGCCCGTGATGCAGAGTTCCGGCAGGCAAAGGATCGAAGCCTCGGCGCCACGGGCGGCGGCGATCGCGGCGAGGATGCGATCGCGATTACCGTCCCAGTCGAGGGGCGTCTGATTGAGGGCACAGCCGGCGACGCGGATCAGGTGCATCGTGGACTCGATTCAGCAATCGCTCCGCGGACTTGGACAAGACGACCCAACACGGGTTTTCCATGAGCCGTGCGCGACCGTTTCGAGAAGCCCAACACCGTGAGGCGTGGGGTCAACAACCGGCAGACGCCGCGTCCAGCATGGTTCGCCCGCGGCCTCACGGCCGGTCGGCTTTCACTCGCCACGCACTCGAACGCGAGGATCATGTGTGATCCGTATGAGTCCATGCCCTCTCTGTACGGTACCCTCAGCCCGGCTCTTCCAGATACGTGTAGCCGCCCAGGCCCTCCTCGTAGAACTTCAGAAACCGCCCCGCCTGGCTGTCGCAGATCCGCCCTTCGCGGACTGCCTGCTCGATCGAGTCACGGAGTCGCTGCACGAGCTGGTTCGAATCGAACTCCACGTAATCGAGCACCTCGCGAACGGTGTCTCCCTTGATCACGGCGTCCACCACCACCTCACCACGTTCGTCCATGCTGACGTGCACGGCATTGGTATCGCCAAACAGGTTGTGGAGATCGCCGAGGATCTCCTGGTAGGCGCCGATGAGAAACGCACCCAGGTAGTAGGGATCGTTCTGCCAGGTGTGGAGTGGCAGCGTCCGCTTCACGTCGCGGCGGTCGATGAACTGGTCGATCTTGCCGTCGGAATCACAGGTCACGTCGCCGAGGACGGCGGCCTGCGTGGGCCGCTCGTTGAGCCGGTGAATCGGCATCACCGGAAACAACTGCTTGATGGCCCAGCTGTCGGGAATCGACTGGAAGAGTGAGAAGTTGCAGAAGTAGGTGTCGGAAAGCGTGGCCTGCAGGCCCTCGAGCTCCTCGGGGACGAACTCCAGCGTCTTCGTCAGCTTGCAGATCCGGCGACAGATCGCCCAGTAGAGGTTCTCCACGGCCGACCGCTGGTCGAGCGGCAGGTAGCCGCTGGAGAAGAGGTTCATCGCCGTGTCGAGCGACTGCTGGGCGTCGTGGTAGCTCTCCAGCAGGTTCCGCACGTTGATCCCCTGGTAGGCCTCCCAGAGGTCGTGAAGCGGTTGCTCCGCATCCGCCGTCGGCTCCGACACCTCCCCGCCACCCCCCTGCTCCGACACGCCGAGCACGCCGAAGATCAGCATGCTGTGGTAGGCCACCACAGCACGTCCGCTCTCGGAGATGATCGTGGGGTGGGGCACGCCTGCCTCGTCGCAGGCGTTCTGCACGTGGGAGACGACGTCGTTGGCATATTCCTGAAGGCTGTAGTTGACGCTCGACTCGAAGTTGGTCTGCGAGCCGTCGTAATCGACGCCCAGCCCACCGCCAACGTCGAGGTAGCGGAGGCCGGCGCCGCGTTTCACGAGTTCCGTGTAGATGCGCGACGCCTCGTTGAGCGCCCCCTTGATGTGCCGGATGTTGGTGATCTGGCTTCCCTGGTGGAAATGAAGCAGCTGGAGGCAGTCTTCCATGCCCCGCGAAGCCAACAGCTCGAGACCCTTGATGAGTTCGCTGGCCGTGAGCCCGAACTTGCTCCGAAAGCCCCCCGACGACTGCCAGCGACCGCTGCCCCGCGTGGCGAGTTTCACCCGCATGCCGATCCGCGGGCGGACACCGAGTTTCTCCGCGTACTCAAGGATCAGGTTGAGCTCGGAGAACCGCTCCACGACGGGAATGATCGTCCGCCCGATCTTCTGGGCGAGCATCGCCGTCTCGATGAACTCCGCATCCTTGAAGCCGTTACAGATGATCGGCGTGTCGTTGTCGGCCAGCGCGATCACCGCCAGGAGCTCCGGCTTGCTGCCAGCCTCCAGGCCGAAATGATAGGGCTTTCCGAACCGGAGCACCTCCTCGACGACCTGCCTCTGCTGGTTGACCTTCACGGGATAGACGCAGCAGTAGTCGCCCCGGTAGCCGTTCTCACGCATCGCATGGGTGAACACGCCGTGCAGTTCGCCCAGCCGGTGCTGGAGGATCTCCGCGAAGCGGAGCAGGATCGGCAAATCGATGCCCCTCACCTGAAGCCGGTCGACGAGCTGCTTGAGATCGATGCTCTTCGTCGGATCCTTATCCGGGTGGACGAGCAGGTGACCGTTTGGGCCCACCGAGAAATAACCGTTGCCCCAGCGTGCGACCTCATAGAGATCGGCGGCGTCCGCGGTGCTCCAGTGCTTCAGGTCGAGATCGACCGCCATTCGAGGCCCTCGCTCGGGAAGAGGGATCAGCAGATGTTTCGGACCGCCATCAGCAGCCAGGACGCCGCATCGTCGCCGTCAAAGCAGAGTGTAGCGTCGCTGGCCCCCAAGGCCATGGCAATCCGCAGCGGCGCGGCGGGTCAAACCCTTACCCGCGTCCATCCTGGCCGGGCGACGATCGCCGCCATCGCAAGCCCCCGTGCCGTCAGGTCCGCAGCCATCGCCAGCCACGCGCCCCGGGCGCCGAGCCCCATGCCGGCGAGAACGCCGAAGCCCCAGGGGAGTTCGATCTCGTGACAGGCGAGCAAGACCGCCAAGGGCAGGCGAATCGCCACCAGTCCCAGGAAGTTGACGATGAGCGGGGGACGGGTCGCTCCGCCGCCTCGCAGTCCGCCGGAGAGCACCATCAGGAGCGCCAGCGACGGCTGCGCGAAGGCCACGATCCGCACCAGCGATGCCGCCCGATCGGCGACCTCCGGCCCCGCGCCGCCCCCAGCGAACCAGGCAGACAGGGGGGCTGCGAACCGGAAAAATGCCGCGCCGGCGAGGCCCATCAGAAGGGCGGCGGCTCCCGCGGCAAGCCAGACACCGTTGCGGGCCCGTCGCTCATCCCGGGCGCCGAGGGCCTGCCCCGCGAGCGTGGCGGCCGCGACCTGGAACGCGCTGCCGGGCAGGAAGGCGAGCGACTCGATCGTCACGGCCACGGCATGGGCGGCAGCGTCGACGTTGCCCAGCCGATTGACGATCGACAGGAAGGTCAGGTGGCAGGCTGCGTTGGCGGCCGCATCGACGCCCGCCGGCACGCCCACCCGAACGATCCGTCGCTGCCACGCGGGGTCGGGAATCCAGTCGGCCACGTTCGGCCGCAGACCCCGGGCATTCCGCACAAAAATCGCCACGACACAGACGGCGCCACAGCAGTAGCCGGCGAGCGTTCCCCAGGCCAGGCCCTCCCATCCCAGCCTGGGCAGGCCGCCGGCTCCGGTCGCCAGAGCGAAACTGGCCGCTGCGTTGACGACGTTGACGACCGACATCGACACGAGGCCAGCCACCATGTCGCCCGCCCCGCGCAAGGCCGCGACCCCCACCCAGATCACCGCCATCGCCGGTAGCGCGGGGAGTACGATCGCGAGGTAGCGTTCCGCCAGCAGGCTGCTCTCCGGCGGCAGTCCGAGCGACTCCACCAGCCTGCTGCCCCAGACTGCCGCCAAGACGGCCATCGCGATCGTTGGCGCGATGGCGACGAGTCCGCACTGGGCCAGCGCCCGCCGGGCCGCTATCGGTTCCCCGGCCCCGACATGCCTGGCGACGAGCGCCGTCACGGCGGCGGTCGGGAGCGTGAAGAGCACCGGAAGAAATGCCAGGCAGTAGGCCACCAGCCCCACGGCGGCGAGGGGCTCGGCACCGCTGAACAGGTTGCCGGCCAGCCACTTGTCAACAAAGCCGACCGACAGGGCGAGCAACTGCTCCAGGAGCACCGGGAGCACGAGCCTCAGAAGCGGCTTGGCCGTGCCTGTGGATCGGGGCACGCCGCCGCCCGAAGCCGCTGCACCACCGCCCGAAGCGCCTCCGGCTGCCGCTGTCAGGCGAAGAGTTCCTTGATGGCCTTACCGGAGTTGGCGATCTTCATCGGCCGGCCGTTCTTCGCCGTGAACGTGGTCTCCAACGAAACGCCGAGCGCCTTGAGCACGCTCGCCATCAGGTCCTGCGAGGCATGGGACTCCCCGACCACCTCCTTGCCGTCGGCACTCGTCTCACCGACGACCACGCCCCGCTTGAATCCGCCGCCGCCCACGACCGCGCTCCAGCTTCGCGCCCAGTGATCGCGGCCCCCGCCTCCGTTGATGTTCGGCGTGCGGCCAAACTCACCCATCCAGATCACCACCGTGTCGTCGAGCATGCCCCTGTCGGCGAGATCCTCCACCAGCGCGCTCATCGCCTGATCAAGCACCGGCAGCTTCTGGTTCTGGAGCGTGGGGAAGATGGTGGCATGGTTGTCCCAGCCGCCGAGGTCGACCTCCACGAACGGCACGCCCATCTCGACCAGGCGGCGGGCCATCAGGCAGCCCTTGCCGAAGCCGCTGTTCCCGTACCGCTCCTGGACCTCCTTTGGCTCCTTGGCCACCTTGAAGGCGTCCATCTGCTTGCTGGTCATCAGCTTGACCGTCTTGTCGAGAACCTTGGCGTGCTCGTCGGCCGACGCCCCGCGCCGCTCCTTGATGAACCGGCTCTCGATTGTCGCCAGCATCTCCATCCGCTGGGCGAGCCGTGCCGGATCGACGCCCATGTCGAGATTGCGGACGGTGCCGTTGGAGTCGACCACGAACGGCGCCCACGTCATGCCCAGAAATCCGGGCCCGACGCTGCCACTGCCCACCGACACGAAGGGCGGGATCTCGAGTTGTGCCACCTGGTCGGCGAGTTCATGGGCGATCACCGAGCCGTAGCTCGGGTGCTCGACGTTCGGGTTGGGCACGTAGCCCGTATGCATGTAGTAGCGGCCGCGCATGTGGTCGGCCTCACGGGTGCTCATCGACCGCACGACTGCCATGTGATGCATCTGCTTGGCCATGAGCGGCATGTGCTCGCAGATCTGCACGCCGTCGGCGCTGGTCCCGATCGGCTTGAAGGGGCCACCAGTCGCCGCACCGGGCTTCAGGTCCCAGATGTCGATGCTGCTGGGGCCGCCCCCCATCCAGAGCATGATCGCGGCCTTGTGCCGCTTCTTCATGTCGGTCGCGTTGGCGAGGACCGCGTTTGTGAACGCGGTGGCCGGCGCCGCCAGCGCCGCGGCACCGGCGAGGTGGTTGAGGAAGTGCCGACGGCTCATGCCGTCCGGAAAATCGATGAATCGCGACATCGTTCGGTGCCCCGCGAGAGTTCGAAGGACTGCAGCCCCGACTCCGTGTTGCCTTCAGTATCGTCTTTCGCCGGTCCGTCCGCCAGTTCGAGGCGCGCCGTCACTCCCGTCCCGGAGCTTGGGAGCCGACCGGCCGTCAGGCCGCGGGCTGTTCGTGCTGCGCCGCTCGGGGTTGCCCATGCCCTCTCGCCGGACGTTCATCTCGGCCCTCCAGGCCTCGACTCACTGCATGTCCGCTGCGCTTCGCCATCCTGGCTGCGCTTGCTCCCATAGCCCGCTCGAGGGCACGGGCAGCCCCTCACTGCCTCCCGTAGCACAGGTTTTCAACCTGTGTGTGCTCTCGATTCGCATTGAGCGGACAGCATCAGCACTCTCATCTGACTCCTGGTCTCTCGTGATTCATTTCATCGAGGCGGCGGGGTCGGTGCGAGGATGGCGAGCGTCGGCTATCCTGCCGTTGGCGAGCCAACTCGTACCGACCCCGCCGCCGGCTTTGGCTCATACGGCCCGCCGCGCGACAGCCCGCCCGGACGGCAGGCGCTCACTCACAGAATGCACCGACCACGAGAGCAGTGCATCCGTAAAGCTACTCAGTGTTTGATGATGAACTCGTTCGAGTTCAGGACGGCCCACCAGACGTCCTGCAAGGCGCCGATCACGTCACCCTTACGAGCCGCCACCATCCGATTGGCGACGGCCAGTTCCGAGTTCGACGGTTTCCGGGCGAGGGCTGCCATGTAGAGCGTTTCGATCTTCGCGGCATTGCTCAGCGGGCCCGACGCCACCCTGTCGAGAAACCCTCCCTTCCCGATGCTGGTCGCGTCTTTGATCATGTCGCCGTTGAACATCGTCAGCACCTGCGGAATCGAGCCGTTGAAGGTGGTCGCATCGTCACCCTCGTCGGTGCCGAAGGCGATCACGAACTGCGACAGCCACGCATCCTTCTTTTTTGCCGCCTCCTCGCCGCGGGCGGCCTGATCGGCCTCGGTCGCGGTGAGCAGCGACTCGTAGAGTTCCTCGGCCTGCATCTGCCGAAGATAGAAGTGCGTAAACTTCGGCTTCTCGCCGAGCGCCGGGTCGTCGTTTTTGTTCGCGGCGGACGTGCGACTCGAAAGCGCGTAGGGCTTCGAAAGCACGACCCAGCGAGCCAACTCCCTGAGATCAAAACTCTGCTCGCGAAACATTTCTGCCAGGGCGTCGAGCAACTCGGGGTGCGACGGCGGATTGTGCTCGCCCATGTCGTCGATCGGCTTTGTGAATCCGTAGCCGAGGAAATGCCCCCACATCCGGCTGACGATGGTCTTCGAGAAGAACGGGCTGGACTTGATCAGTTTCGCAAGTTCGCGGCGGCGACCGACGCCATACGGCGTGCCGTCCTCCATGGTCGCCGGCAGGTAGCCGCTCTTGGAAATTTCGGTGCCATCGATGAACACCGGGTAGGCCACTTTCATCAGGCCGTTGCGGAGTTCGTAGTAGAGTTCCGCCTCCTCGGGATTGCCTCCTTCCCCGGCAAAATCCTCGTCCACCAACTCGACCCATTGCACGTCGTCCGTACCACCCCGCCTGCGGAGAGCCGTGGTCTGACGAAAGAACGCATTCATCTCCCAGAACTGGTTCTGCTTCCCCTTGTTGAACGGGTGGTTGTGACACTGCGTGCACTGCACCTGCAGCCCGAGGAAGATCTGTGCTGTCTTTGCTGTCGCCTGGACACCGTTCTCGACACCCATCTCCTCCATCTTGCCGCTGAGGAAGTTGGTCGCGCCATTGAAACGATCGACGTCCTTGCGGTTGGAGTTTGCTCCCGTCGCGGTGACGAGTTCCTCCATGAAACGCTCGTAGGGGATGTTTTTCGAGAAGGCCCGCCGCAGATACTGCCGCATGCCGGCACGATTCACCCGCTCGTTTGCCACGTCGCGACCGATCAGCACGGTCATCCAGACGTCGGTCCAGTGCCTCGCATACTCGTCGACGTACTCGTCGCCGAGCAACCGAGCAACGAGTTCAGCCTTCTTCGCCGCCGACTTGTCGGCGAGAAAGGGCCGTAGTTCATCGACGCGCGGGATCCTGCCGATGAGGTCGAGATGGACGCGGCGACACCACTCGCCGTCCGTGGCTTCGGCCGAGGGCTGGAGGCCAGCCTCGCTCCACGCCGCAACGATCTTGTCGTTGATCTCCTTGACCTGCCTGATGCCAAAATGCTCAGCGGCCGATCCGTCTTCTCCGCCGGCGGCCGACGCCATCGCAGCGACCACGGCGAGGCCGACAGCAACAAGGCCTCGAAACGCAGGGTGCATGGCGACCTCCGCAGTGGCTGGCGGGTGCTCGACTCCCAACGGCCAATTCTAGCACCTTGGGCGGTTCACCCCACGCCTCACGGCGTTGGGCTTCCCCAATCGGCCGCGAAAGGCTGATGGACAACCAGCATCAGGTCGCGACCGGCCTCGCAGCCTCAACCCGGGGCTTCTGAGGCTTGGAGGTCGACTCCTGGCTGACAAACTCCAGGATCGCCCGCGGACCGGCATCGCCCAGTCGCGGCGTGGCCAGTTTGAGAATCCGCGTGTACCCACCTGGTCGGTCCACGAACCGGGGCGCGATCTCCTCGAACACGATGCGGGCCGCCTTTTTGTCGCCGAGCAGTTGCACGACCCGGCGCCTAGCTTTCACCGCGGGTGCCATGGCGTGGGCCCACTGCTTCCACTGATCGCTCGTTCGCCACTGCTTCCACGCGGACGAGTCGCGGTCAGCCGACGTCCCAAACTGCCGGGCCTTGTCGGCGGCCGCAAGGCCGTGCTTGGCGATCGTCACGCACCGCTCAACGAGCGGCCGAACTTCCTTCGCCTTGGCGACGGTCGTGATGATGCGACCAGGAACCTTCGCGGCACCGGGCTCATCGGCATCGACCTTCTTGGAGGTCAGCATCAGAGCGGACGCGAGATTCCTCAGGAGGGCCCGCTGGTGTGACGGACTGCGGCCGAGCACACGGCCTTTGCGACGGTGACGCATGGTGGATTCCTTCGTAAGTGGGTGTCGTGAGGTGCTGAGCCGGGTCTCAGGACGCTGCGCCGGCGGGCACGTCCATACCGAGGTGCATGCCGAGTTCGCGGAGCTTCTCCTCGATCTCTTGCAGCGTTGTGTCGCCCAGATTTCTCATTTCGAGCATCTCGTCGCGGCTCCGCGACACGAGTTCTCGAAGCGTCGAGATACCAGCCTCCTCGAGGCAGTTGCTCGCCCGCAGCGAGAGCCGAAGATCGCCCACCAGCATGCCAAGCCGACTCTCCAGCGGAGCCTCGACGGCAAACAGGCTGGCAACGCCAGGCAGAGACACCGCCGCCCCCGGCTTGGTGTACCCGACGAACGGATTAAGGTGCTTGCGGAGAATCTTGGCTGCTTCGACCAACGCCATCTCCGGCGTGACCGTACCGTCGGTCCAAATCTCCATGGTCAGCTTGTCGTAGTTGGTCTTCTGACCGACACGGGTCTCCTCGACCTCGTACTTCACGCGCGTGACTGGACTGAACACGGCATCGACCGGAATGATGCCGATTTCCTGCGATGCCTGGCTGTGCTCGCTGGAGGGCACGTACCCACGGCCGTTCTCCACAACCATCTCGAGTTCGAAGGGCACATCGTCGGTCAGGGTCGCCAGAACAAGGTCCTTGTTCACGACCTCAACAGCGTCGTCGGTCTGAATATCGGCACCAGTGATCGGACCCTTGGTGCTCTTCTCCACTCGCAGCACGCGAGTCGAATCACTGTGGTTCTTCACCACAAGACTCTTCACCGCCAGCACAATGTCGGTCACGTCCTCGAGCACGCCCTTGATGGTCGTGAACTCATGCAGCGAGCCAGCCAGCTTGATCTGCGTGACGGCGCTTCCCTCCAGGCTGGAAAGCAGCACGCGGCGCAGGCTGTTGCCCACCGTGGTACCGAAGCCGCGCTCAAAGGGCTCCGCAGTGAACTTGCCGTACGTCGACGACAACGTCTTGGGATCGGCCGTAACCGCACCCGGCAGCTCCAGACCACGCCAGCGGATATGCATACGAAACTCCTTAAATCACTTGGAACAAAGTTCGATGATGAGATTAGCCTGAACCGGGATCGAGACGTCCTCGGTGGCGGGCAAGCGATCGACACGACCCTCTGGAATCGCACCGTCGCCCCTCGAAAGAAACTCCGGCACGTCCCTGCGAAAATCCGCAAGCGCTGCATGGACGAGCTGCAGGCTCTTGGCCCGGTTCTTCACCCGCAGCAGGTCGCCAGGCTTGACCAGATAGCTCGGGACGTCGAGCTTCGATCCGTTGATCGTGATGTGACCGTGCATCACGAGTTGACGCGCGGCGGCACGAGACGGGGCGAAGCCCAGACGGTGCACCACGTTGTCGAGCCGCCGCTCAAGCAGCGACATGAGCGATTCACCCGTGTTGCCCTTGCCACGCTCCGCCCGGGCGAAGTAGGTGCGAAACTGCCGCTCCAGCACGCCGTAAAAATGCTTGACCTTCTGCTTCTCGCGCAGATGGAGCCCGTAGTCGGTCGGCTTGCTGCGCCGCTTCTGCACCATACCGGGCGGCGATGGCCGACGCTCGATGGCGCACTTCGGCGTATCGCAGCGACTTCCCTTGAGAAAGAGTTTCAGGCCGTCGCGGCGGCACAGACGGCAGACAGGTCCGGTGATTCGTCCCATGGATATCGGCTATTCGAGGAGGAAGGAAACGGGGTGCGAAAACAGTACGAGAGGAAGCCAGCGAGGATCAGACCCGCCGCTTCTTTGGAGGGCGGCAGCCGTTGTGGGGGAGCGGCGTGACATCCTCGATGCTTTTGACGTTCATGCCGGCGGCCTGCAGCGCGGTGATCGCGCTCTCACGACCGCTCCCGGGCCCCTTGACGCGGACCTCGAGTTCCTTGACCCCAAACTTGGCGGCCTTTTCCGCAGCCTGCTGGGCTGCACACTGCCCGGCAAAGGGCGTGCCCTTGCGACTCCCCTTGAAGCCGCAGGTACCACCACTCGCCCAACAGAGCGTGTCGCCCCGAGTGTCGGTGATCGTGACCGTGGTGTTGTTGAAACTGGCCACGATGTAGGCGATGCCCGCCGTGACGCTCTTCTTCTTGGATTTGGCGACTTTCGACATGCTGAGTGGATCCGTGGTTCGAGAGACTGGTTTGTGTGCGTGAAATGCAGCGGGCGATGAGACCGAGGACTACTTGAGGTCCTTGACGCCCTTCTTTCCTGCCACCGTCTTCTTCGGGCCCTTCCTCGTCCGGGCGTTTGTGCGGGTCCGCTGACCGCGGACCGGCAGGCCCCGACGATGACGCAAGCCCCGGTAACTGCCGATATCCTTCAGCCGCGAGATGTTCTGCGCCACCTGACGCCGCAACTGCCCCTCGACCGTGTAGTCCTTGTCGAGCAAGGCAGCGAGCCTGGCGAGCTCGTCCTCGTGCAAATCGCGGGCCTTCCCGAGCGGATCAACCCCCGCCTTGTGGCACAGTTCCCGCGCCACCCGCTGGCCAACGCCATAGAGGTACTGCAGCGAGTAGATCGTCTTCTTCTCGGAGGGGATGTCGACGCCCATCAGACGCGGCATTGTGTGATTCCCGTTGTGTGTACCTGGCGACTTCCGTCGCCGGTGGAGTGTCTCGTACCTGTCATGAATCCTGCACGCGCCGGTCGCGATGCGCTTCGGGCCGGCGTCCGACGCCAGCCCTCGAGCACGTCCCGGCACTCCACTCGGCCCGGCAACCCGGACCGAGGGACGCTCCAGCCACGATCGCCATTCACCCCTGCCGCTGCTTGTGCCGGGGGTCAGCGCAGACCACAAAGACGACGCCACGTCGCCTGACGATCTTGCACTTTTCACACATCCGACGGACGCTGGCGCGGACCTTCATGGACGAACTCGTGACAACGGCCAAGGATGGCCTGGAACCGGAAACGGGACTTCGGACCGAGCCACAGACTATAGGTTCACCGCAGGGGGGTCACAAGGGGGTGGCGAGAATCCTGCGATCTACACGAATTCGGCTGCGTTGCCGAGCCACCTAGCCTCACCCGGCAGCCTGAACTGACTCGAGCCGCTCCCCCGCAGCCGGCGGGGCGGTGAGCACCATCGGCCCGTTCTCCGTGATCGCCACGGTGTGCTCGAAATGGGCGCTCGCCCGGCCGTCAACCGTCGCCTGCGTCCAATGATCGGCGAGTGGCCGAACCTTCTTCGAACCAATGTTGACCATCGGCTCGACGGCGATCACCAGCCCCGGCTCCAGCTCAAAATCATGGTTCTTGCGGAATGCCGGCGTGCAGAAGTTCGGGACCTGCGGATCCTCGTGCATGCTCCGTCCAATGCCGTGGCCGACGAAGTTCTCCACCACGGAGAAGCCGTGATCGCGGACGTACTTGGCCATTTCCGTTGCCACGTCGCTCCATCGGCTGCGGCTGGCCATCAGTTCGATCGCCAACTGCAGCACTCCCGACGTGCAGTCCAGCAACCGTTGGGTCTCGGGGTCGACCTCCCCCACGGGATGCGTGATCGCCGAGTCGCCACACCATCCGCCGAGGCTGCAGCCCGTGTCGATGCTCACCACGTCGCCGGGCCGCAACTGCCTTGGCCCCGGAATGCCGTGTACGACCTCATCGTTCACGGAGATACAGCACACGGCGGGAAAGGGCACCTTGCCGGGAACGCCCTTGAACAGAGCCACCGCCCCGTGCTCCATAAAAAACTTTTCGACCGCAGAGTCGATTTCACCCGTGGTGACCCCCGGCTTGACCATCGAACTGGCAACCTGATGCGCGCCCCAGACCACCAAACCGGCCCGGCGCATCAGCGCGATTTCCCGAGGAGACCGAAGATTAACCACGACGAACTCACCTCCAGACCGACCAGCCGGACCAGCGTTCAACATCCTGAAGTATAACGCGGCGGTGACCCCGGGCGACCGCGGTCACCGCGTCCACGCCGCCCGCTCAAAACGCTTCACTGCGGCCCTGACCCGCTCGAAGATCTCATCGGCAGTCCCCAGGCCGTCGATCGAGGCGAGTTTCCCCTGCCGCGAGTAGTAGTCGAGCAGCGGCGCGGTCTGAACCTCGAAGCTCGCAATCCGCTTCGCGAAGACTTCCGGATCGTCGTCCTCGCGTTTGCGAGCAAGCATCCGGCGGACGAGTTCGTCCCGCGGTACGGCCAACTCGATCACGCCGTCCACGCTCATCGCCCGCCGCTCAAGGAGGTCGTCGAGTGTCTCAGCCTGGATCAGGGTACGGGGAAAGCCGTCGAGGAGGCATCCGGCGCGGCAGTCGGGCGCCTGCAGCCGCCGGTTCACCATGCCGACGATGATCTGGTCGGGCACCAACTGCCCTTGCTCCATGTACGTGGCCGCGTCAATGCCTGCGGGCGTGCGGCCCTTTACCTCGGCACGAAGCATTTCGCCGGTTGAGAGGTGAGGCACCTTCAGCAGGTCGACCAGCCGCTGACACTGCGTACCCTTCCCTGCACCCGGCGGCCCAATCAACACGATCCGCATGGCGCAGGTCCAGGTCGTTCTCGGAAGGTGCTGAATCAGCCTACGGCCGCCACTCAAGCCCACGCACGTGCCCCGGCCACGACCCGCGCGGTTGGGGGTCTGCTGTTAGCTCTTCTCAAGCAGTCCGCTGTAGTTCCGCATCACAAGGTGGCTGTCGATCTTCTGGACCAGATCAAACGCCACGCTCACTGCGATCAAGAGCCCCGTCCCGCCGTAGAAGCTCGCGATCTGGGCCGGAATGCCGAGGGCACCGCCAACGATGGTTGGAATCACCGCTACGAGCGACAGAAAGCCCGCCCCGACGTAGGTGATCCGCTCCATCACCCGTTCCAGATAGTCAGCAGTCCGCTTCCCGGGGCGGTATCCAGGGATAAAGGCCCCGAAGTTCTTGAGGTTGTCAGCCATCTCCTTCGGGTTGAAGGTGATCGCCGTCCAGAAGTAGCAGAAGAAGTAGATCAGCGCGATGTAGCAGATGTTGTAAAGAAACGACTGCCCCCGCATGAACGAGTCGTGCAGCGTCCGCAGGATATCGCTCGTTGGAAACGCGTTGCTCAAGTACTGGAACAACAACTGCGGAAACAGCAGCAACGAACTGGCGAAGATGATGGGCATCACACCCGCCTGGTTCACCCGCAGCGGAAGGTACTGGCGGGTACCTCCATACACGCGGCGGCCGCGGACGTGCTTTGCGCTTTGCGTCGGAATTCGCCGCTGACCCTGGGTCATGAACACCACGCCCGCAACCACGCCGACGAACAGTGCCGCGAGCACAAGGAGCGTCTCGACGCCCATCTTGCCGCCGCCGCCACCGAGTTCCCAGGTCGTGTCGCTCCCCAGCTCGACGAGGGCACTTGGCATCCCCGCGAGGATGCCCGCCATGATCAGCAGACTGATGCCGTTGCCAATGCCAAACTCATCGATCTGCTCACCGAGCCACATCAGGAAGATCGTGCCGGCGGTCATCGTCATCACGGCGACGAACTGCCATGACAACGGCAGCCGGCCGTCCACAAGAAACGCCGGCGAAATCAGTGACTGTTCACCCACACGCTGCGACGCCAAAAATGCAACGTACGCCCAACTCTGCACGACGCAGATCAGCACCGTGGCGTAGCGGGTGTACTCGTTGATCTTCTTGCGACCCGCCTCGCCCTCCTTCTGCAGCCGCTCGAGCGGCGGCCACACGGTGCCGAGAAGCTGGAAGATGATCGACGCGGAGATGTAGGGCATGATCCCGAGCCCGAAGATCGTGGCCTGCGACAACTGGCTCGCGGAGAACACGGCCACCGTCCGCAGAAGCTCGCCAATGCCCCCCGACTCCTTCGCGAACTGGTTCATCACGTTCGCGTCGATGATGGGCAGCGGGACCTGCCATCCGACCCGATAGATCGCCAGCAGCCCGAGTGTCAGCAGGATCTTCTGCCGCAGTTCGGGAATGGTGAAAATGACGCGAAGCTTCTCGAGCACGGGATGGACTCCTCCGAGGGACGCGACGGCCGGAAGCCCTTACCCTACCCGGCGACGGGCTTTTTCCGCGATGCCTTCTTGACCTTGCGAACCACAGGGGCGGGACCGGGCAGTAGGGTGACCGTCCCGCCGGCGGCCAGAATCTTCGCCTTGGCTTGCTCGCTGAAGTGATGCGCTGACACCTTCAGCGGCTTCCCGACCTCGCCGTTGCCAAGAATCTTCACCTGCTGCCAAATCCCCTTCGCCAGCCCGGCAGCCCGCAGGCTCTCGGGGGAGACCTCGGCGCCCGCCGCAAAGGCCTCACCCAGCGAACCGACGTTGACGGCCTTAACGATCAACCCGAAGGCGTTGTGGAAGCCGCGCTTGGGGATGCGACGGATCAGCGGCGTGCCGCCGCCTTCAAAGACCGACGGAGACGACCAGCCGGCGAGTTGCCCTTGACCCTTGTTGCCGCGACCAGCCGTCCGACCGCGGCCGGAGCCGGGGCCTCGGCCCACGCGGAGCCGCTTGGTGTGCTTGTGGATGCCCTTGTTGACGTCGTTGAGTTTCATGGCTGGATGCCTAATGGATGTCCGCGGCTGGCCGGGATGTTCAGGAGAGCGTGATACCGCGGAGCCGTTCGACTTCCGCCTTGGTCCGGAGTTGCTTGAGGGCCTCGAGAGCAGCCTTCACGAGATTCACAGGGTTGGTCGAACCGTGGGCTTTGGTGAGAACGTCGCGAATGCCAGCCGACTCACAGACCGCCCGGACGGCGGCGCCCGCGATGATGCCCGTGCCTGGCCCGGCAGGGAGGAGGATCACCTTCGCCGTCTCGTAGCGGCCTTCCACGCGGTGGGGAATGCTGCCGTGCTCGACCGGAACTTCGATCAGATTCTTCATGCCGTCTTTGATCGCCTTCTCGACGGCAGGAGGAACCTCGTTCGCCTTCGCATACCCACACCCGACCTTTCCACGGCCATTTCCCACGACCACGAGGCCGGCGAAACTAAAGCGGCGGCCGCCCTTGACCACCGTGGCGCAACGGCGGACCTTCACCACCTTCTCGACGAACTCGCCGCTGCGGGATTCTTTGCCAGTGGACACGAGGAACTGCCTCCGAAAGTGTGCGAGCTGTCTTGCCTACGAGGGACGAAACAAGTGCGGGAGTGGATCGATCAGAACTGAAGACCGGCGGCACGGGCAGCGTCGGCAAGCGCGGCCACACGGCCGTGATAGCGGAACGAGCCACGATCGAAGCAGACCTGGCTGACGCCGGCGGCCTTGGCCCGCTCAGCAACCGCCTTGCCGATCGCCTCAGCGGCCTGCTTGTTGCCACCGAAGCCAAGACCATCTCGGAGGACCTTGTCCATCGAACTGGCCGACGCGAGCGTCCGGCCAGTCGAATCGTCGACGACCTGGGCGTAGATGTGCTTGTGCGTGCGGAACACGGAGAGCCTCGGCCGATCCGTGGTGCCGCGAATCGAGCGACGAACCCGGAACCGGCGACGCTGTCGCTGGCGGAGAATACTGCGAGAATGATCCATAGATGATGCCCTTACTTCGTGACCGCTTTGCCAGCCTTGCGGCGGACCTGCTCGTTTTCGTAGCGGATGCCCTTGCCCTTGTAGGGCTCCGGCTTCCGGAGCGACCGCACCTCGGCTGCGAACTGCCCGACGAGCTGCTTGTCGATCCCCTTGATCGTGATGTGCGTCTGGTCGGGACAGGCGACCGTAAGGCCTGCCGGAATCTCGATCTGCAGCTCGTTGGCAAACCCAACGCGAAGCTGCAGCATGTTCTTTTGGATCGCGGCGAGGTAGCCGACGCCCACGATCTCGAGCTTCTTCTCAAAGCCCTTCGATACGCCTTCCACCATATTGGCGGCGAGCGCTCGCGTCAGGCCGTGCACCGAGCGGGCAATCCGGGCGTCGCCGTCGCGAAGCACCTTGATTACACCGGCGGGGGCATCAACCTCGACCGAGACCGCCGGATGGACGCTGTGCTCGAGCTTGCCGAGTGGACCTTCCACCGCAAGCGTACGGCCCGAGACGGACGCCTTCACACCCTTGGGAATCGACACGGGAGCCTTACCAATACGCGACATCGCCTGCCTGACCTTTCGGACTACCAGAGTTCACAGAGAACTTCGCCGCCGAGCTTCTTTTGCCGGGCCTCGCGATCACTCACCACACCACTCGATGTCGAGAGGATCGAGATTCCGAGCCCACCAAGCACCGGCCGCAGTCGTGCCGACCGGCTGTAAACACGACGGCCAGGGGAACTGACCCGACGAATGTGACGAATCAGCCGCTCGCCGTTCGGCCCATACTTCAACTCGAGCTGAAGATGCGGCACGGGATCGGCCTCGACTTCGCGCCAATCCCAGATGAAGCCTTCTCGCTTAAGTACTTCCGCCAGCCCACGCTTCACCTTCGAACTCGGCACGTCAACGGTGGCGCGTTCGACGCGCACCGCGTTGCGAATGCGGGTCAGCATGTCGGCGATAGGGTCGGTCATCATATCAGCAGGGCCCTTTGTCTAAATCCAGCCTGTTATGTGGCCAGGAATCTCGCTCGTCTGTCTTTCGGGTTTGTTCGCTCAGCTACCTACGATCCGCCTTGATCACCAGCTCGCCTTCTTGACGCCCGGGATGCAGCCCTGGTCAGCAAGTTTGCGGAAGCAGATTCGGCACGTGCCGAACTTCCGGTACACGGCACGCGGACGGCCGCACAGCATGCAGCGGCGGACAACCCGCGAGGAGTACTTCGGCTTTCGCTTCGCCGCGGCGATCTTGGATTTGCTTGCCATGGTTGTTTCGCGTGCTCTGGGGACGTGTTCGTGGTATCCGAGGGGAGTCGTTGGTCTGTGGTGATCTGGTGGTTTGGGCGGCGCCGTCAGGCAGCAGCATCGCCTTCCTTCTTGAGCGGCATGCCCATCGCGAGCAGGAACTGACGGCATGCATCGTCACTACGGGCCGTGGTAACAAACGTGATGTTCATGCCCTGCGGGCG
>Ga0114973_10001465_pt1 | contig 17659 bp, 19 predicted proteins | sample M_140807_MF_Meta_FD_87025 | JGI IMG/M metagenome (GOLD analysis project Ga0114973, IMG submission 87025) | Freshwater microbial communities from Lake Montjoie, Canada to study carbon cycling - M_140807_MF_MetaG | ecosystem: Environmental > Aquatic > Freshwater > Lake | place: Lake Montjoie...
CTCAATGTCGTCAACCACGTTGGCAAGCAAAAACATTGGGCTGCCATTGCTGCGCAGCAATACGAAATCTTCGATGGTGTCGTTGGCAAATTCCACTTCACCTCGAACAAGATCAGAAACGATGGTTGCGCCTTCTGGAACACGGAAGCGCAATACATGCCCTGGGCCACCAGCGAGCCCGCGGTCACGCGAGTAACCGTCGTAGCCCTGCTTGCCTGAGGACTTCGCACGCTCTTGAATTTGGTCGGCTGTGAGGTCACACCAATATGCCTTGCCAGCAGCATGCAATTTCATGGCAGCAGCAATATGTAACTCTGCATTCTGAGATTGGAAGTACGGGCCTTCGAAACGGGGCGACTGTGAGTCAATGCCCAACCACGACAGAGCATCAATGATGCCTTGGGTCCATTCAGGACTATTACGCGACTCATCAGTGTCTTCAATTCGCAAAACAAATGTGCCGCCGGTACGTAAAGCAAGTGCCCAGTTATAGAGAGCAGTACGGGCTCCCCCAACGTGGAAAAAACCAGTTGGCGAAGGGGCGAAGCGATAGCGGGGAGAATCAGACATGACTCTGCAAGGTTAGTGCCACAGCGATTGAACGGCAGTCAACGGTAGTTTGAAGACATGGATGGCTTTACAGAGACAGAACAACTCAATGTGCTCGGCGAGCGCCTACGCACATGCTGCAATTCACCAGTAACAGGTTTTTACAGAACGGGCTGCTGTGAAGTCGGTGGTGACGATGTTGGGGTTCATGCCGTGTGCGCCATCATGACCGATGAGTTCCTTGAATTCTCCAAAGCTGCCGGCAATGACCTCTCAACTCCAATGCCTCAATACGGCTTTGCAGGCCTGAAAGCCGGAGATCAATGGTGCTTGTGTGCACCACGTTGGCAGGAGGCTTTTGAAGAAGGCAAAGCACCTCAAGTGAAACTGCATTCGACACATATGGCAGCCACAGAATTCTGTGACGTTGAAGGACTACGCGCTCACGCGATTGACCTTTAGCGCGACAATGTGTCGTGAGTGAAGCTCATTAGCAAGTCACCATCTCCGGTGATTGATGAACTCAAACCATGAACAACAGGAAGAAGTTGTTCGCAGAAGAATCGTGCTGTAGCTACTTTTGCAGAAATGTCATCAGGTGACATTTCTGAATGAACAGCCAAGTGAGCTGATCGTGCCATGACATAACCGCCAACAAGTGTTGACAGTTGTGTGAGATACGGCGTTGCACCAGACAAAACAGCAACTTGGTTAGTGCCGTTTTGTTGCAACCATTGAGTCGTGCCACGTACAGACTTCAATGCTGACTGCAATTCAGATGCGAGCGAGACAAGTTCTGGGTGTTTTACGAGTTTGGCGTCAAGCGCATCAATGTCATCAAGTAATCCACTAAGAACCGCGCCACTTTTCAGTCCCATTTTGCGACCAACTAAGTCCATTGCTTGAATGCCGTTCGTTCCTTCATAGATGGTTGTGATGCGAGCATCGCGATAATGCTGTGCGACACCAGTCTCTTCAATGAATCCCATTCCGCCATGAATTTGAATTGCAATACCAGTGAGCGCAACGCCCATGTCGGTTCCCCACCCCTTTGACAACGGAGTCAAGAGCGCCGCTAGGTCTGATGCTTTTTCGCGTTCCGCCGCATCGGGATGATGAGCCGCAATGTCGATACATGCTCCATTCCAGTACAACAAACGCCGAAGTGCCTCGATGGTTGCCTTCATCGTGACAAGCATTCGCTTTACGTCTGGATGATCAATGATGGACGATGCTTCCCCTGCAGGTGCACCAGGTGCGCGACCTTGGTGACGAAGCACCGAATACTCAAGCGATTGTTGATATGCACGCTCTGCAAGTGCAAGCCCCTCAAGTCCTACGGAGAGTCGCGCTTGGTTCATCATGGTGAACATGTACTGCATGCCATGGTTTTCTTCACCGATGAGATAGCCGATGGCACCGTCATTGTCACCAAACGACAACACACATGTTGGGCTTGCTTTAATGCCTAATTTATGCTCGATAGAAACACACGAGACATCATTCTTTGCACCCAGTGAGCCGTCTGCACCTACCAAGTACTTCGGGACTATGAAGCATGAAATGCCTTTTGTTCCGGCTGGAGCATCTGGTGTACGCGCTAACACCAAGTGAATAATGTTGTCGGCCATGTCATGTTCACCAAAGGTGATGTAGATCTTTGTGCCGTAAACGCGATACGTACCATCTGATTGCGGCACTGCCTTTGTGCGAACTGCGCCGACGTCGCTACCAGCATCTGGCTCTGTGAGATTCATAGTGCCTGTCCACTCACCTGTAATCATCTTTGGCAAGTAGGTCATCTTTTGAATCTCGTCACCGTGGTGACGAATGGCATCAATTGCGCCCTGCGTCAACAGTGGCGCCATGCTGATTGCCATGTTCGCCGAGTTCATCATTTCTTGAATCGCAAGACCAACGACAAAGGGGAATCCTCCACCACCAAACCCTGTATCAAAAGAAACGGCGCCCCATCCGGCTTCAACATATGCGTGATACGCCTCAATAAAGCCTTCAGGAGTTGAAACCGTTCCGTCTGCATTTCGCTTTGCGCCTTCATTGTCTCCCGATTTATTTAACGGAGCAAAGATGTCGGCCATAAAGCGCCCTGCTTCAGCAAGCAAATCAGAAACCATGCTGTGGTCTGCTTCACCAAAGTGGTCAAACTTCATGATGGAGGGAAGGTCGACAAAAGAGTTGAGTGAAAACTCAATGTCTGAAAGTGGCGCAGAATAAATTGTCATGCTGCAAACCCTGTGAGTGAACGCCATTGTGTGGAAAATTGAGTCGCCACATCTGATGGTGACATCCTCAAGGTTTCATTCGGAGCCATGTCAGCAATTGCACGGCCCTCTTTGTAATGATGTGCGGCATTGCCAACACCAACAAACAATTCACGACGTACAGCAACTAAGTCTGCTGGTGGAGCATCAGATAGATAGCCCCACATACCTAATGCAACATTCAAGTCATGCACCACTGGAGCGCGTCCAAACAATGACGCACGTCTCAATGCAATAAGAGAACACCCACGCAGCACATCGTCCATGTCTTCGCCTGCAGTGACACGAACACGAGCACGTGCACGCTTGGCTAAACCAATGATGTATCCCTGGTCAGGACCTTGATACCCAAGGCGCTCACCTTCTGGTTGGCGTCCCTGAATTTCACCAGGGCGACCAGGTGACCATGATTCAGGAACCGAATCAGGCGACTCGTAATAGCGAACCGGCTCAACCGGAGGAACTGGAGAAAAACGGGGAGCTGACATGAACTAAAACTCTACGCCGAAGCGTGGAGTAGTCCATAGATCAATGACTCTTCTAGGGCATTCCAGGAGGCTTCGATGATGTTCGCAGAGACTCCAATAGTGGTCCACGACCGATCGCCGTTCGTGGCATCGAGAAGAACGCGAGTGATCGCCCCAGTTGCTGTTGCACCGTCCAAGATTCGTACTTTGTAGTCAACGAGGTGAACCTTGGCCAGATCTGGATAATGCGGCAATAATGATGCCCGCAGGGCGGCATCAATAGCGTTTACCGGACCGTTGCCCGCAGCAGTGTGCACATAGATCTGATCTGCAATGCGCACCTTGACTGTTGCTTCGGTTGTGAATTCACCATCTTCTGCCTCATCGGTGACCACACGCATTGATTCCACATGAAATGCAGCGTGCTTCCATCCACTTGCGCGACGCATTAACAGTTCAAGCGATGCATCGGCAGCCTCGAAGTGATAGCCCTCGTGCTCAAGGCGCTTTAGGTCTTCAATAACCGAACCAATAGCAGCTCCATCCATTTTCAAACCAAGCTCTTCTGCTTTCACTTCGATCGTTGCGCGGCCAGCCATTTCACTGACAACAAAGCGAGTGCCATTTCCGACAACGACTGGGTCAATGTGCTCGTATGCATCTTTCGCGCGCTTGATAGCTGACACGTGTAAACCAGCTTTATGCGCAAATGCAGAAGCACCAACATATGGTGCCTGTGGATTCAGTGGTCGGTTCAGAACTTCCGCCACATGATTGCTGACTGCAGTGAGGCGATCTAGGTTGCCTTCTGGCAAGCAGCGAAAGCCCATCTTCAATTCAAGGTTCGGGATAACAGTTGTGAGGTTGGTATTACCCGTGCGCTCCCCCAACCCGTTCAATGTGCCTTGTACGTGACGTACACCGGCCATTACAGCAGCCATTGAGTTTGCTACCGCACACCCTGTGTCATCGTGACAATGGATTCCCAATGTTGCGTCGTTACCGACAAATGCTTTTACCTTTGTGACAATCTCTGCGATTTCATGCGGCAATGATCCGCCATTTGTATCGCACATCACTAAGTGAGTCGCGCCCTTCATTACTGCAGCGCCTACAACTCGCATCGCGAATTCCGGGTTGTTCTTGTATCCGTCGAAGAAGTGTTCTAGGTCAACCATCACTTGACGGCCATTGCCAGTCAAGAACTCAACAGAATCAGCAACCATGAGTTCGCCTTCATCAAGAGTTGTCTGCAACGCCTCTGTGACGTGATAGTCCCACGACTTTGCAACGATGCACACGGCAGACGTATTGGCATCAAGCAAGTTGCGCAGCGTTGCGTCATCGTCCACTTTGCCCTTCGGGCGACGAGTTGAACCAAATGCCACCAAGGTTGAATGCTTTAACTTCAACTCAGTCGCTGCTCGTGCAAAGAACTCGATGTCTTTCGGATTAGCTCCTGGCCAGCCACCTTCGATGAATTGCACCCCGAGGTAGTCAAGCTGTTCTGCGATACGAAGCTTGTCTTCGACAGTTGCTGATACGCCTTCTACTTGCATGCCGTCACGCAAGGTGGTGTCAAATGCTTCGACTAGTTCTTTGGTGTGTTGTGTGTTCATGTGAGTGTTCTTCTTTGGGGTCGTCTGGTTCAAAACTTTGGGAATGAAAAAGCCGCCCTAGAGGCGGCTGAAACGCGCACGTCGGAGACCGGCGTGCGCTAACGAATAATGATGATCGCGACAGCGGTGCCGACGAGGCGGCGAGAGATGCTGGCGATTGACATGACCACAGTCTCGCTCCTTCCCATGCCGTTCGTCAACCCCCTGGCCCAACTTCTTGGCGGGTCAGCCCCCATGCTCAATGTCGTTTTGTTAGTTGTCGCCACAGGCGCTGGGCGGCGCGGGAATTCATAAATGGACGAACCGAGCGATACACATGGCCGGGCACGACCACCACTTTCTTGCGACGTAGACCCCTGATACCTGCCTGCACCACCGTGTCAGACGAGACCCACATCCACCGAGGTACCTGTTTTTCAAGGTGCGACAGTCCGGCTCGCTCATGCAATTTGGTGTGGACATATCCGGGACACAGGACGCAGACACGGACGCCAAATCTTTCGGTTTCCGCAGCCAAGCTCCGACCGTACGCCGTGACGAAAGATTTAGATGCTGCATACATTGCAGAATTTGGCATCGTTATCAACGAGGCGATGCTGGAAACAATCAGAATGTCTCCCGACCTTCGTTGCGCCATAGTGGGAACTATTTCTTCCAGCAATTGTGCAACTCCCACGCCAAGCAAATAACTCATGTGTTCGAGATCAGACCACTCCCTCGTACCAACTCGCCCCGCGATAGTGATTCCGGCGTTGGCAATTACAACGTCGGGTTGTGGGCACTTGGCCAAAACACTTGCCACACCATCTGACCCAGACAGATCCGCTACACAAATCTGACATGTTGCACCAGCAGCGACTACTTCTTCGCTTACTAATGCCAGTTGCTCAATGTCACGGCCAACAAGGACTACATCAAATCCCGTCGCTGCGTAGTACAGAGCGAAAGCTTTTCCAATGCCCGACGATGCACCAGTTATCAGCGCAGTGTGACGAGACACGTCAGGACTATTTAGTCCGATCTTGGAATTCTTTTAAGGAAGCCATTCCAAACAATGTTGCACCGGTGAACACGATGACGAAGATAACCGCGCCAAACGAAAAAAGAGTTGCTTCAGACATTTACGATTCCTTTTTCCCAGCAAGAATAAAAGCACCAAGCGAAAGAATTGAGGGCACCCAGACGCCTACGTAAATTCCGTTGAGTTTGTCGGTCTGTTCATTACCGGCGAAATACAAGGAGATACTTAGCGCAAGGCTTGCTGCTGCTGAAACAAGCACTGATGCTTGGAGAATAACTTTTGGTTTCATGGGCGTACCTTACTCCACACAAATGAAAAAGGTGGGCATGAACCCTAAAGTTCATGCCCACCTTTTCAATGTGAACTAACTAGTGCGAGTCTCCGGAACGAGCCTTTGCAATGTTCAGAATCATTAATCCGAATAGTGCCTTTGCGGTTATGTCAGCAAAGGTATACGCGACTTGACGAGCTGCCTCTGCACCTTCATTTCCAGCATCAAAAATCACTGGGAACAAGTAGCCGATTGGGTAGACCAACCATGTCAACAGCAAGATCGTTGTTGCATTCTTGATTGCTGAACTAACAGCACCGGTTTCCCGAGTTCCAGCTGATTTCAACTCTTTCGACAGTGTCAAAAGGATGTAGATGAATGGCAACATTGACAACACCCAGAACAGCCACTTTGTGCTGTCGTTAGACGAAGTTTCACCTGGGTATCCAAGACCGATCATCAAAACAGTTGCTGGCACAAGTGTTTGCATCAACTTCTTGCGATGATCGGCAGTTACTCCAATGACAATTAGTAGTTCAATAACGAGCAATGGCACTGTGATGAGCCAGTCCGCATAGCGGTACCCCTCATTGACAGTTCCTGCCGCCCATGCGCTCCACATTCTGAAGTAGTGGTAACCAGCGATACCCACGACAACAGCTGACACTGCAACGCCGCTTTGGAATTGCTTTGCAACGCTCTTGATTTGTGTCAAGAAGTACACAAACGCGCCCAACATAACTGCTGTTCCAAAGGACAGAGCGTTGTACACGAGTTGGTTCAGTTCGAAGTCCTTTAAGACTGAATATTTATCCATGTTCCCCCCTTTAAAAGGAATGTTCAAAAGTCCAACTTCTGAACAAACCGTAAAGTAACACAGGATTTCAACTGTCCTGTGCATTGAAACTCTCTCAAGTTTTTACGGCATTTTCGGGCCGTTTTTAGGCTAGTTCACACCAATGCTTGTAGTGCGCAACTTGTCCGCGTACTGCCTTGGCATAGAGCCCGGCAATTGCGGTAGTGATGGGCCCTGGGCATGGCACGTCGCGGTCATCAACCGAGTTGATAGCACTAACTTCAGCAGCTGTTCCGCAGCAGAAAATCTCTTCGGCGATGTACAGGTCTGAACGAACAATGTTCTCCACCCGCATTTCGTAACCAAGTTCGGCAGCAATCTGTGCCACACAGTTCTGAGTGATGCCTTCAAGCGCGCCTGCAGAAAGTGGCGGCGTAAGAATTACTCCATTGCGAACTACGAAAATGTTTTCTCCTGTGCACTCACTAACAAAACCTTGTGGGTTCAGCATGATTGCTTCGTCATAGCCGGCCTTCAAGGCTTCAACTTTGGCAAGCGATGAGTTCACGTAGTTACCAACAGTTTTCGCAGCAGGTGGCATGGTGTTGTGATCAAGACGTGTCCATGAAGAAATCTTCATGCGAACACCCTTTGTTAGAGCATCTTCACCCAAATAAGCACCCCACGGCCAGCATGCAATTGCAACATCAACAACACATGGCAAAGGGTTGAGACCCATCTCTCCGTATCCGTAATACGCAAGTGGACGTACATAGCAAGAAGGAAGACCTGTTGAACGAACTACTTCTTTTGTGGCTGCAATGAGTTCGTCTGGTGTGTACGGAATTTCCATTCCAAGAATTTTCGCGCTCTTGAACAAACGATTGATGTGTTCAGTAAGACGGAATACAGCAGGACCTTCAGAAGTTTCATAGGCACGAATACCTTCGAACACGCCTGTGCCGTAGTGAAGGGTGTGTGTCAGAACATGCACTTGAGCCTTGTCCCAATCGACAAGTGTTCCGTTCATCCAGATTTTCGGTGTAGGTACGAGAGTAGGCATATTGCTCCTAAGTGATGTGGTGAAAGATTACTTGCCCGCAACGATTGCTGCGATGGCATTTCCGATGTCGACAGTTGACCCTGTTGGCGCAGTGTCACATGCTGCACGAATGCGGTCAGCTGCTGCTGATTCATTCAGGAAATCAAGCATGAGTGCTGCAGACAGGATTGCTGCTGTGGGGTTTGCTTTGCCCGTGCCCACGATGTCTGGCGCTGACCCATGGGAAGGCTCGAACATTGATGGACCGGTACGAGCTGGGTTCAAGTTGGCAGATGATGCAAGACCAATACCGCCACTGACGGCACCACCAAGATCGGTAAGGATGTCGCCGAACAAGTTGTCGGTCACGATGACGTCGTAACGATGCGGATCTTCAACGAAGTAGATGCATGCAGCATCAACATGGTTGTACGCAGTGCCAACTTGAGGAAACTGTGCTGCGACATCGTTGAATGCGCGCTGCCACAAATCACCAGCAAATGTGAGCACGTTTGTTTTGTGAACCAACGTGACGTGCTTACGCTCGCGCTTTGCAGCAAGTTCAAATGCATACCGAATGCAACGCTCTACACCGTGTCGCGTATTGACGCTTCCCTGTGTTGCGATTTCATGCGGAGTGCCACGACGCAAAACGCCGCCTTCACCAACGTACGGACCTTCGGTATTTTCACGAATGACAACAAAGTCATGTGGAGTCACATGGCCTGGCGCAGTGCCAACAAATGGGCGTTGGTTGACATAGAGGTCTAGGTCAAAACGCATTTTCAACAGAAGTCCGCGCTCGATAATGCCGGGAGGAACGTCTGGCGTGCCGACAGCCCCCAACAAGATGGCGTCAAAATTACGAAGTTGATTCAGGACGTCATCAGACAGGATTTCGCCGTCACGCAGGTAGCGCATGCCGCCCAAGTCGAAATCTGTTGTGTCAATTGCCACCCCTGTGGCGCGCACCACTTTCACGGCCTCAGCCGTGACTTCGGGACCAATTCCGTCTCCACCAATGAGTGCGATGCGATGTGCCATAAGGAGACCATCGTAGAAGGCACAGGTAGCCTTCTCCTCATGGCAAAGCACCTCCTCTCTCAAGCGACATATGCCCGGCTCGAGGCCGAAATAGCCCACCTTGAACATGAAGTCCTTCCTGAAGTGGCCGACAAAATTGGTCGTGCCCGCGAAATGGGTGACTTAAAGGAAAACGGCGACTATCACGCAGCCAAAGACGAGTACGGCATGTTTAATGACCGCAAAAACCTCCTGTTGTCCATTTTGGAGGATTCAGAACTTGCTACTCCGCCCACAGACGGTGAAGTAGGAGTCCTTTCAACTGTCACCATCTTGTTTGCTGGCGATGATGAAGACGATGCCGAGACCTACCTCATTGGACACATCGAAGAAAAGCGCACCGAGCAAGGCATCGAAGTGATGAGTCCCGTCTCACCGATTGGATCTGCACTTCTTGGCAACAAACAAGGAGATGAAGTGAACATCACTCTCGAGAACGGCGCAAAGATCTCCGTCACAATTCTGAAGGTTGCCAACTGAGCGATCATTCCATTCCACATTTGCCCCCCGGCAGTGCACTGTCTCTTCCCGGCAGAGGCACAACTTTTTATCGTGAGATAACTGGGCCAGCCGGAGCACCGACTGTCGTGCTCTTGCACGGCTGGACAGCAACTGCCGACCTCAATTGGTACATGTGTTACGAAGAACTTGGCAAACACTTTCGCGTCATAGCGATAGACCACCGTGGCCACGGTCGTGGAATCAGATCGCAACAAAAGTTTCGGCTATCAGCGTGTGCAGATGACGTTGCTGCGCTCATGGATCAATTAGGAATTGAAACATTCATTCCTGTCGGGTACTCCATGGGTGGCACCATTGCACAACTGATGTGGAAACGTCATGATCACCGGGTACGTGGTTTGGTTCTCGCAGCAACTGCCGGACATTGGGCAACGTCGCGTCAGGAACGTTTCATGTTCACTTTGGCCACGGGAATTGGCGGACTTGCCCGCGTTGTTCCCTCTTCAATTCAACAAGCCATTAGCGAACGCCTGTACTTGTCTCGCAAGACGACGCAATGGGAACCGTGGGCCGCACAACAAATTGCAAGCCATGACTGGCGAAATATTCTTGAAGCAGGTTCTGCGCTCGGCCGATTCGATTCCCGGAAATGGCTCACGAATGTTGATGTTCCGACATCTGTCGTAATCACTACTGAAGATCAAGTTGTTTCACCCCGCAGACAAAGAACACTCGCGAGACTGATTCCCACCTCGCATGTCTTTGAAATTTCGGGAAATCATGATTCTGCATTTGCGCGGGCTGCCGAATTCGTGCCTCTGCTTGTCAATGCGTGCCTCACAGTTCATCGCGATGCTCTTAATCGGTCTGGAGGTCTTGGGACCATATGAGTTCAAAAGCAATTCAACTGCGCTCGCGTTGGCGACGCAATAGTCGACTTCTCCGTCTCGGTGCCCGCGTAGGCCTCGGTCATGCAGGCACATCAGCGCGCAAAGTATTCGCGGGTGCAGAGCGCAAAGAGCAGTTATCCCGTTCACGAGAATTGAAATCAGCGCAGCAGGTTGCTGATGAATTAGGCAACATGAAAGGCGCACTGATGAAAGTGGGCCAGATGGCGAGTTACCTTGATGACGGATTGCCAGAACCAATGCGTGTTGCCTTGTCTCAGTTGCAATCAAATGCTCCCCCCATGGCTGTGGAGCTCGTTCATATTGAAATCGAACGTGAACTTGGTCGACCCATCAATGAGATCTTTGTTGAATTCGATGACGAGCCGATTGCCTCAGCATCAATTGGTCAAGTACACCGCGCAATCATTCGCCTTGCTGATGGCACCGAAAAAGCAGTCGCAGTAAAGGTGCAATACCCGGGGGTCGGAGAAGCAATTGACTCTGATTTACGCACTGCAGATCTATTGGGGGCCATGCTCGCTTTCGGCTTCAAGTCGTTGAATCCTGAAGACATGGTCGCAGAAATCAAGGACCGACTTCGTGAGGAACTTGACTATGAAAACGAAGCTAAGAACCAGCAGATGTTTGCGGACTTTTACCGGAACCACCCATTCATTCATGTCCCAGAAGTTCTGCATGAATATTCGACCAAGAACATTCTGATCACGGAGCTAGTCACTGGCCACACGTTTGCTGAGGTTTGTGAATGGTCACAAGAACAGCGGGATATGGCAGGCGAAGCAATCTTTCGGTTTGTATTTCGCAGCCTGTATCGCTTCCGTGCGTTCAATGGCGATCCACACCCAGGAAACTACATCTTTCACGGAGACGGCCGAGTCACTTTCCTTGACTTCGGATTAATTAAGCACTTCACTCAAGATGAGATGTTGATGTTCCAGTCAATGGTGAAAGCTGCAGTTATCGATGACGACATGGATGCATATCGTCGCGTTATTGAAGACGCCGGCATGTTGCAACTTGATGCACCATTCACCACAGAAGAGTGTGGTGAATACTTCTCTCACTTCTATGAACCAGTGCGTGAATCTCGCGTCATGGAGTGGTCAGGTGCGTATGCAACGTCAATCGTGCGCCACACATTCGACCGCACGTCTGCAATTGCCCAGTACGCCACGGTTCCAAAATCATTTGTATTTATCCAACGAATCAACTTGGGCCTGTACGCACTACTCGGCCAGTTACGTTCAAGCGGAAATTATCGTCGCATCTCAGAAGAGCTATGGCCAATGACTAATGCTTCAGCTTCTACCCCTATGGGTGAAGCTGAAGCCAAATGGCTTGCATCGCGCGATTAGATAATCGTTTTGAGGTCTAGACCGATGTCAAGAATCGGCGATGAATGCGTGAGTCCGCCAACACTGATGAAATGAACGCCAGTCTCTGCAACTGATCGAGCAGTAGAAATTGTCAGGCCACCGCTTGCTTCGAGAAGCACAGCATGGCCGGTGTTGGCAGTGTGACGTTGCGAAATCGCCACAGCTTCCTTCATCACGTCTGGCGGCATGTTGTCCAACAACACAACATTTGCCCCTGCATCAAGCGCGACCTGTAGTTGATCGAGAGTGTCAACTTCGATTTCTATGGGCAAGGAATCAGCAAGCGCGCGAACCTTAGCGAATGCTTCAGCCACTCCACCTGCAGCAACTATGTGGTTGTCCTTCACCAGAGCAGCATCACTGAGACTCATTCGGTGGTTCTGACCGCCACCACAACGCACCGCATACTTTTCAAGTGCACGTAGACCGGGGGTTGTTTTACGCGTATCGCGAATGATGGCGCCAGTGCCTGCCACTGCATCCACCCAGGAAGCTGTTGCTGTAGCAATACCTGACAAATGGCACAACAAATTCAAAGCAGTTCGCTCTGCTGTCAACAACAATTGCGTCGGCGCTTCAATTTTCATCAGCACTTCGCCTACATGTACCCGCTCACCGTCGTTATGAAAATAGTCAATAGAACTCGCATGAGGGCCACAGACCATTTCAATTACTGCGGCAGCGATTACCAAACCAGATACACAACCTTCGGCACGTGTTCCGAATGTGGCAATACTGCGCTGTTCAAACGGGACAGTGGCAACTGACGTGACGTCAATACCACCATCAAGATCTTCCAAGATTGTGTTTTCAATGACATCTTCGATGTACAAAGGATTCAGACCACCAGCAACCAACAAGTCGCCAGTTTCAGTCGTGAGCGAATACATATCCATTACTTCACCTCAATCTGGCCATCAACAATGCGGCAAGACAAGTGATGATTCCATGAATCGCTCGGTGCATCAAAATCTGTGCGCCTATGGCAACCACGGCTTTCAGTACGGGTCTTTGCCGCCTCCACCACTGCCATCGCAATAGTGAGCATGTTTGTTGCTTCAAAAGCTTTACGAGTAGGCACAACTGATGCTGACATATTCGAAGACAGCGTGTTCAAGATGCGTGATGCGGAGTTGAGTCCTTCAGGCGTACGCAACACACCGACATATTTTGACATTGCAGATCGCAATGCCGTGCGGTGATAGGAATCAATCAATGCTCCAGGTGTTTCTGCATCGTCTGGCGTAGCAACTGGCGGCAATGACCAACTGAGTGCTCGGCCAACCCGCGTCCCAGCAACCACACCTTCGGTAAGACTGTTCGATGCAAGTCGATTCGCCCCGTGCACACCCGTACATGCCGCTTCACCGACTACAAACAGACCTTGTAGAGCCGTTGTGCCATTCAATGTTGCACGAACGCCACCACACACATAATGAGCAGCGGGCGCAACTGGAATCAATTCAGTTCGCGGGTCGATACCTGCATCAAGGCATGAGGCTGTGATCGAAGGAAACCGCTCTTCAAATTTTTCTATATGTCGCGCATCCAAATACACGTGGTCATCAACACCCGCAGGTGCTTGAGCCATGCGTTCACTGATTGCTGCAGCAACGATGTCGCGCGGTGCAAGATCTTCTTGCGGATGCACGCCCTTCATCACACGCTGTCCCGCAGCATCGAGAAGAATTCCGCCCTCTCCGCGCACCGCTTCACTGATCAGCGCTTGTTGGCCCGTTGCTTCGCTGCCACGCCACAAAACTGTGGGGTGAAACTGAATGAATTCAAGATCACTCGCTTCTAATCCTGCGCGCAACGCAAGAGCAATACCGTCTCCTGTCACGGCAGATGGGTTTGAGGTTGATGCATAGACCTGCCCATAACCACCCGTAGCAATGATTACTGCACGAGCATTAACAATGCCAACACTTTGCACTCCTCCACTGTTGTCTAGCATCGCTACTTTCACACCAGTTACTGCACGCGTACCGTCAGTCGTGTGGCCGATGACTAGGTCAAGACCAAATGCACGTTCTACTACGTGCACCCCTGCGAGGCGTACCGATTCGTCAAGAGTTCGTTGCACTTCAGCGCCTGATTGGTCACCACCTGCATGAACAATTCGCCGATGTGAATGACCACCTTCGCGCGTCAGTGCAACACCTTCATGCAAGCCAGGGTCAAAAGACGCACCTAATTGCATGAGATAACGAATCGCTGTTGGTGCTTCTGTGGCCAATGTGCGCACAGCTTGTTCATCACACAAGCCGCCGCCGGCCTCCAACGTGTCTTGCACGTGGTTTTCAATAGAGTCATTCGGATCAAGCACTGCAGCAAGGCCGCCCTGCGCCCAGTTAGTACTGCCAGCGTCGAGAGTGTCTTTAGTGATGAGAAGAACATCACGCACAGGACGCATTGCAAGTGCTGCTGATAATCCGGCAGCACCAGAGCCAAGAACAACAACATCAGTCTCAACCGACCATGTTGGTTCGGGAGCTGCTAGCTGGCTGGGAACGCGATTATTCGCCGACACGAGAGGGTGTGCCGATTGCGATCATGCGCTCAACAGATAGACGAGCTTTGTCTGCAATATCACGAGGAATATCAACTACGTCATTTCCATACATCAATGAGTGTTCAAGTTTCTCTGGAGTGATCATCTTCATGTACTTGCAAACAGCGGCACGGTTAACCGCTTGAAACTCAGTCGTCACATTGACCTTGCGCAATTGGTGAAGCATTCCGGTCTCTGTAGCGACAAGAACTTTTCGCGCTTTCGTTGTGCGTGCTGCATCCAACATCGCACCAGTGGAAAGAATATGAGTGCGTTCTGCAGGCACTACACCTTCGCTTGCCAAATACAAGGCACTGGTAGCGCATCCGCACTCGGGGTGTACATATAGTTCTGCATCTGGTTCAGCCTCAACCATTGACTTCAGATCCTGACCATTAATGCCGGCGTGCACATGGCACTCACCCATCCAAATATGCATATTTGACCGCTTTGTTTGGCGCTGCACATGAGCGCCCAAGAACTGATCGGGACAAAACAAGATTGGCACATCAGCTGGAATTGATGCAACAACTTCAACCGCGTTTGAACTGGTGCAACAGATATCTGTCTCGGCTTTTACTGCCGCTGTTGTATTGACATAGCTAACAACGACCGCGCCCGGATGTTGCGCTTTCCACTCACGCAATTGGTCTGCGGTAATGGTGTCAGCCAATGAGCAACCAGCTCGTTCGTCCGGGATAAGAATTGTCTTGTCGTATGACAAAATCTTTGCGGTCTCTGCCATGAAATGAACACCACAAAAAATGATGGTGGACTGTGGCACGGTTGCAGCAATGCGTGAGAGAGCTAGTGAGTCTCCAACGTGATGAGCGACATCCTGAATCTCTGGCACTTGATAGTTGTGCGCCAGAATGACTGCGTCCTTTTCGGCCGCCAATGTCCTGATTCGTTCGGCCCATGCTGTGCTGTACTCGGTCACACATCAAGGTTAGGAGGCACTTTGAGTATTTGCGCCCTTGTGAAACGGCGCACGTTCTCTATGAGTTGGCTGCCAACGTAATGGGCGGATCAAACCAAAACCGTGTAATCGCCTCAGCAAGTGTTCCCGTTGCTGATCCGGGGTCTGTGACCACTTCGTCTGGCTCATCAGCAAACCGCAATGCACTGGCAACTCCGTTATCGGCGACAACGACAACGAGACGCACGCGCCTACGTAGTGCATGTTCGCTAGGAGCCCCCTCGATGGTGCCATCTGGTCGCAACGGCGCCGCCCAACCCGTAGTCACTATTGCTGCAGCATCAAACATTCGCGCCAACGCACTTGATGGCGCATCGAGAAGTTCATAGACATCAGGATGTTGTGCCAGCAGACACATGTTTGGTTCTGTTGTTGGTCGCGATGCGCAGTTCACGCCATACAAACGAGCACCTGGCAATTCAAATGAATCGATCAAGGTGTGTAATTTTTCTTCCACCCCCACTGCAACATCTGTGATGTCAGGAAGGCTGTGAATTGGCTGTGGTGAATCTGTATCCATAATTGCAATGTGTGGATCAGTGCGCACACATTGGCAATTACGACGCCAAGAACTCCGACAAAGTTTTTGCACCCCGTACAACAATCGACCCAAATTTCGTACCAGGGCTTGTGCTCATGCGCTCAAGGGGTCCAGACACTGAAACTGCAGCAATCACAGTTCCGTCAACATCAACAATTGGAGCGCTCACCGACGCGACACCTTTTACGCGTTCTTCGACCGATTCAATCCAGCCAGCCGCACTGAGTCGTGAGCCAGTAAGAACACGACCAGCTGATCCGCGCGCCAAGGGGAACAACGCACCTTCAGGCACGATCCAACGCAAACCATTAGGAGATTCAAGAGACACTACGCATCTACGGCCATCGGTTTCAGCAACAAACACCTGAACGCTTTCACCTGTGCGATCGCGTAATTCTGTCGCAACTTCTCGTGCTCTTTCCAAGAATGGAAACTGCACTTCAGCACCTCGCCCAAGACCAAGAAGAGTTGGTCCCAAGCAATACAAGCCATCGTTATTGCGACGCACCGCACCGTGATGTTCAAGAGCAGACAGAAGTCGATGACACGTTGCCCGCGGAATATCGGTGGCGTCGATTACTTCAGCCAAACTCAATGGACGTGTGACAAGCGCATTCATCACCACAAAGGCCTTGTCGAGAACTCCGACTCCTGATACGCTGTCCATCAGTTGGGAAGTGTATCCCATATATTGAGATTCCGAAAGGAACCCCTATGTCGAATCCAATGACCCTCGCGCAAAAAGTTTGGGACCAACATGTCGTGCACAGCGCTGCAGGAGATGCAGACCTGCTCTACATCGACCTACACCTTGTACATGAAGTAACAAGTCCTCAAGCTTTCGATGGTTTGCGTCTCACTGGTCGCCCACTGCGCCGTCCTGACCTCACTGTTGCAACCGAAGACCACAACGTGCCAACTGCTGATATCCATTTGCCGATCGCAGATCCCATCTCAGCAAAGCAAGTGCAGGTTCTTCGCGACAACGCTGCCGAATATGGTTTCACTTTGTTTCCTATGGGTGACCCGAATCAGGGCATCGTTCATGTCATCGGACCAGAGCAGGGTCGCACGCTTCCTGGCATGACAATTGTTTGCGGTGACAGCCACACAGCAACTCATGGCGCATTCGGCGCACTTGCATTCGGAATCGGAACCAGCGAAGTGGAACATGTTCTTGCAACACAGACCCTTCCGCAGTCACGTCCGAAATGGATGTCCATCACTGTTGAAGGTGACGCACCAGAAGGCGTCACGGCAAAGGACATCATCCTTGCCATCATCGGAAAGATCGGAACTGGCGGCGGCATTGGCCACGTCATCGAATATCGCGGTTCAGCAATTCGTGCGCTTTCAATGGAAGGCCGCATGACGGTCTGCAACATGAGCATTGAAGCAGGCGCAAAGGCTGGCCTTATTGCTCCAGACGACACCACATTTGAATACCTCAAAGGTCGCGAACATGCACCGAAGGGTGCCGATTGGGATGCGGCAGTCGCAGCATGGAAGAACCTTCGTACGGACGATGGTGCACAGTTCGATGTTGAAGTCGTTATCGATGCAACAACCTTGTCTCCACATGTCAGTTGGGGAACAAACCCTGCTCAAGTTCTGCCTATCAATGGAATCATCCCATCGCCAGCAGATGCACCAGACGAAACAAGCGCAAACACAATCAGTCGCGCACTTGAATACATGGGACTCAC
>Ga0114973_10001468_pt1 | contig 17615 bp, 21 predicted proteins | sample M_140807_MF_Meta_FD_87025 | JGI IMG/M metagenome (GOLD analysis project Ga0114973, IMG submission 87025) | Freshwater microbial communities from Lake Montjoie, Canada to study carbon cycling - M_140807_MF_MetaG | ecosystem: Environmental > Aquatic > Freshwater > Lake | place: Lake Montjoie...
GCATCCTGGATCACATAGTACCGCGGCAAGCTCTTGACCAAGGTATTGTCTAACGGATGGTAATCTGTTAGATTTGGGACTTCAATCACATCACCACTCATGAGCTTGCGACCAAACGTATCTATCATGTCATTATAGTGAAAGGTAACAAACAAAGTATCATTGTTTAAAAACAACCCAAATTGTGTTAGATCAAAATCCACGTCTTGTGTGCGGTACACACCACGCATGACAAAAACATCAGGCGCATAAACTCTATCACGATTTTCTAACAACAACAAATCCTCAATAAACAAAGGATTGGTTGAGTTATAATTTGGTATAGTGGCATCATTGTTGCCATTGTCTGTGCCAGCACCCTGTGGACCGAGGTATTTGTGGCAAAAAATATCAAGACCTCCTACTGTATATTGTTCAGAGATTACTTTATCGAGATATTGATAGTCGGCCGTTCTGTTAGGCCTATACATGGAAAGTCTTGGCATAGTTAAGTATTTAGTGCTTTTTTAGCGGCCCATGTTTGTCTACATGACTCAGCTCGTTTAGCAACAACAGCAGGATCTTGTTTTCTTCCCTTTAAGGCCGCCGAAACCTTATCTCCCCAAGTTACTTCGCGATTTTGTAATGATGCTGTGCGTTTTGCCTGAGTTTCCTCGCTCCATTTATGTCCTTGCATTTTCTCTCGTTTTTTCTGTTGGACTTCTGGGCTTTGTTTTTTGCCAAATGCCGGATTACCAGAACCGCGTCGTTTGGCTTTTGATTCCTCGCTCCAAGTCCAACCGCGAGTTTTGTGCCCACTTGAGCCTTCGCCACCATCTGTCATGTTATACAAGATGCCAGTGCCTAAATCTTTACGACCATATTCTGCTATAAGTTTGCGCTCTAAATCAAATGCAGTTTGTTCGTCTAAATTATCTTCTACAATAATAATGCGAGATGGATCTTTTGGAGGCTTAATACCTTTGCCCCACTTCTTAAATGCCCGTTCGCCAGAACCCTTACCGACATAGTAAGGTGTGCGATCTTCTCTTAAATAGGTATACACATAGAACATGGTATAGATATTTATGTTCATATTTCCAGATTGACTAGTAATTCAAAAGCCAGTATAATTACAACATGGACGAGTTATTTCAAAGATTAGATCAGGCAGAAAAAGCCATAGCTACTGTTAAAAACAAAGTGGCTCGCCGCGATCTGCTTAAAATGACACGGGCAGTGGATCGAGCCGTTGTGGCCGCTGATATGGAAAGTGTAGAATGTCGCAGACTTAAACGAGAAACAAGTCGCTATAAAGAGCTAGTACAGAAAGTTCACAACTTGCTTACCAATTTAGAACAACACATAACCTTTGCCAACCTACTTGGTTGACCTTACTCGAACTTTACTATACAATAAACACTATGGCTAAATCAAACGAAATCAAAAGACTAAACCCCAAGGGTGCTGAAACCAAGTATGTGGGCTTTGAACCCGAGTGGAAATTCCAGCCCACTGAGGAAAACCGCATCAGCAGTTTTGCTAATGCGTTCCAGTGGTACAACTATCACTATGGCAAAAAAGATGCCAAGGAAATGCTGTGTCATTATTTAGAACATAATAATCGTAAGGTAGATGCCAAGACCATGCGTGGCATTCCAGATAGTCAAATTCGTGTTACTCCAGCCTGGGTGTGTCGTATGACCTTGCTGGGACTCATGCTCAACGAACATGAACAAGGCATTGTTGACGAACAAATCAGTGCAATGCTCAAAGTCAAGCAAGAGAAGAAACGTGAGCAAAGTGAAGTTGATGCTGATACCGCAGTAGCCCGACTCACAATCCAAGATCATTTGCGTGAAAAAGTATCCGAGTGTTGTGGCGAACTAGAAGGTGTGTTTGATGATTTTGTTGTGGCTGGCGCCAAAATGTCAGCCGATTTTAGTCCAATCAAACTCATGCGTGGTATGAACATCAGTCCCAATATGGTTGGCACTGTATCGGCTGTATGGGAGTTGCGCCTTGCAGAATTTAACGAGGTGTTAGAAGGTGTTGATCCTGATCTAGTTGAGGGATATAGTCATCTCTCTAAGAATCAATTAAAGCAGTGTGTTAAGTTCTGCGAGACGGTAATCAATGACTGCAACAGTTATGTTCAGCTTAAAAAAGTAGAACGCAAGCCCCGTGCCAAGAAAGCCATAAGCCCAGAAAAGTTAACACGCAAATTTAAGTTCTTGCGAGAATTTGAAGAGCTTAAACTCAAATCAGAACCAGTTACTAAACTGGTTGGTGCCAGCGAAGCATGGTTATATGACACAGCAAAACGCAAACTTATCCACGTCATGGCTGACAGCCATATTGGCACCTTTACAGTCAAGGGCAGTGCTATCGCAGGATTTGATACTCTAACAACTGTACAAAAAACACTTCGTAAGCCTGCAGAGTCAATAAAAGCAGTTACAGGTGGAGGGAAACCAGCGGCTCGCAAAGCATTTGCCGAAATCAAAGCTACAGAAACTAAATTTAACGGTCGTGGCAACGATAATTTGATTATACTTTGGGCTTGGTAAACAGCTAAATACAGGGAACACGGAGCTTCCTTACATGGCCTTAGAAAATCAATCCAGCTTAGATACCCTAAAACAAAATCTTATCGATTATGTACGTCTACAACTAGGCGATCAAATCGTTGACATTGAGCTGGATGCTGAACACTATGAAGCAGCTTATCAACGTACCATTGGGGTGTATCGCCAGCGAGCACAAAACGCCTATGAAGAAAGTTACATATTCATGGAGTTGGTAACCAACGTTAATATCTACGACCTACCACAAGAAGTACAAACAGTGCGCCAGATTTTCCGCAGAACATTTGGCGACTCAACTGGTCCATTTGCGTCAAATTTTGACCCATTCAGTCAGGCCAGCATGAATGTTTATTTGATGAATTTTAATGTAGCCGGTGGTCTTGCCACCTATGATTTTTACAGTCAGTATGTGGAACTGGCTGGACGTATGTTTGGTGCCTACATGAACTATACCTGGAACCCAGTTACAAAGAAGTTACAGCTAATTAGAGACCCAAAAGGCACAGGCGAATCAGTGCTACTTTGGTGCTACAATCTCAAACCTGAATTTAACCTTCTAAGTGATTTCCAAATTGTGCAATGGATTCGCGATTACATGACTGCCAGTTGCAAATTGATCATTGGTGAAGCACGTGAAAAATTTGCCACTCTGGCTGGTCCACAGGGTGGATCATCACTTAATGGCACAGCTATGAAAGCCGAAGCACAAACCAGTATGGACAAATTGGTTGAAGAACTTAAAAACTATGTGGATGGATCACAGCCACTCAGCTGGATAATTGGTTAACACTCACTAGACTTACTCCAAAAATCATGCTATACTCTTAGCATGAGCACATCATTGATGATTGACATAGAAGGTTTAGGAACTGGTCCAGATGCGACCATTTTAACCATTGCGGCCCAGAGCTTTGATCCTTTTGGCAAAGGCTACTATGATCGTTGTTACTATGCTCGTATCACTTTGGAAAGCCAAGAAAACCGTTCAATCCAACAAGACACTATAGACTGGTGGGCCACACAGCCAGAAGCACAAGCTGAAGCATTTATGGAAGAAGGTCGTGTGGATCTTGATCAAGCATTAGATAGCCTATATAAATTAGCCTGGCAACACAAATTTATATTTGCAAATGGACCCACGTACGACATGAACATTCTTGAGCATGCCTACAAATCATACGGCAAAAGTTTGCCTTGGCAGTTTTACAATGTGCGTGATGCTAGAACCATCTACAGCCTATGGCCAGAACTGCCTAAACCACCTACTAGTCACCATGCCTTAGAAGATTGTCGCAGGCAAATTGACATGTTGCAGGCCACACTCAAACACTTAAACGTAAAGGAAATTAGATGATTATTGGAATTTGTGGATTGATTGGCAGCGGCAAAGATACTATAGCAGACTACCTACAAAATATTCATCAGTTCCGCAGAGAAAGTTTTGCCAATACACTCAAAGATGCTGTGGCCTCGGTTTTTGGCTGGGACCGTGAACTGCTAGAAGGACGCACTAGAGAAAGCAGAGAATGGCGTGAACAAGTAGATCCGTGGTGGTCAGAACGCTTGCATATGCCCAATTTGACTCCCCGCTATGTACTACAAGTATGGGGCACAGAAGTTGCCCGCAGAAGCTTCCATGACGATATTTGGATTGCCAGCCTAGAAAACAAACTGCGTAAAACGCAAGATGATATAGTAATTTCAGACTGTCGTTTTCCTAATGAAATCCGGGCTATCCGCAATGCTGGCGGTATTGTTATTAGAGTAAAACGTGGACCAGAGCCTGTGTGGTATGAGTTGGCTGAAACGGTAAATCGTGGTCCAGATAAAAATATTAACTGGCGCCTGAGCAAGAATCAACTAGAAACCTATGGAATCCATGCCAGCGAAACAGGATGGATTGGCACTGAGTTTGATGCTGTGATTGACAATAACAGTGACGGATTAGATAATCTTTATACTCAAATTAAACATCTGGTTCAAGATCTCCAACAACCCAAGGCAGATCAGTCTTAGTAATTTCTACCACACAATTCTGACAAACAGTTTTTAAATTTCTAAGCCCAGTATTGTGTAAATTACCATCTACATGATACACCAACAGCTGAGCCGCAAACTTGGCCCTAAACCCACATCGATCACATGTGGGTTTTTTCTTGTATCCAGCTAACTCCCATTGTGGTTTTGCCGGCTTGATTCTACGGCCCTTTCTGATACAGTAATCACACTGACTACGATAATATACTCGGTCATCGCGATAACAATTTATTGCACATGATCGTTGTTTGCAAGTTGGGCACAGGGGTCTCATAGTGATATTTACCATATTTTCAGAACAAAACCTTACTGTAAGGGCAGTGATACGCCATAGTTTTTGAGATAACCGATAAATATCTTTAATTAATAAAAAGGAATTAGTTATGGCCTTACTATCCCCAGGTGTACAAGTCAGTGTAATTGACCAAAGCAATTACACACCCGCTGCTGCCAGCTCAGTACCATTTATCTTATTGGCAACTGCAGAGAACAAAATCTCCGGCGCAGGTACTGGAATTGCTCCAGGAACATTGGCAGTTAATGCTAACAAACTGTATTTGATGACAAGTCAGCGAGACCTGCTCAGTACATTTGGCGTTCCATTCTTTTACAATACCACAGCTGGTACTCCGATTAATGGATACGAACTCAACGAATACGGCTTGTTGGCTGGATATTCCGCATTAGGTGTAACTAATATTGCCTATGTAATGCGAGCTGACATTGACTTAGCTGCTCTTACTGCCAGTTTAAGCCGTCCAGTTGGCGCTCCTGCCAATGGCACTTACTGGTTAGATACCACCAACAGTACTTGGGGTATTACTGAGTGGAATCAAACCACATCTGCATTTACCAAGAAAACACCTAGTGTCATTACAGACACAGTATATTTAGAAACTTTGAGCACAGTACCCCTGCCTAGTTATGGCAGTATTGGAGACTATGCTGTTACAGCTACCAACGTATACAACCCAACTTACTACAAGCGTGGCGGCCCGACTACAGCACAAGCACCAGGATGGTTACAAGATGGCGCCAGTGCTGGCGACCTGTACAACACTTGGGTCTTGATTGGCAGTGATGAATGGAAAACCGCCTGGGCTACAGTCCAAGGCACACTGGCTCCGACCAGTTTGACTGTAGGTAATAGTTTTGCTATTAACGACATCACAATTACAGTTCCTGCCAGTCCCAACAACACCGTAACAAATTTAGTTACTCAGATTAATGCCCTTAGCAACAGTACTATTCCTGGTGTTTATGCCGCTAACATGGGCGGAGCATTAACTTTGTATGCAGACAGCACAGCTACTAACGATGGCAGCACAGAAGGCACAGGCGTTATTGCTATCAACAATGTCACGGGTACACCTCTGGCAACATTAGGTATTACAGCCGGCCAATATGCAGCTCCGGCTTATTTTGCTGGTCCAAATTACTCCGCACCAAGATGGCGCACCACAGACACACAGCCAGAACCAACAGGCAGTGTGTTCCAGCAAACCAACACTCCTAATCAAGGTATGTTGATCCAGGTCAAACGTTACAACAGCACTCTAGGAACATTTGTGTTACAAAGTTCTCCTGTATATGCCAACGATGCCGCCGCAATTTATGCGTTAGATCCAACATCAGGTGGTCAAACAATTCCAGCCGGAACTACTTATGCACAGATTGACCCATACAACAATACCACATCTGGATTGTTAATACTTGAGCGTTTAGCCGCAGGAGCCACAGTTATTACTGGTAGTGATGCTACTCCTGTGTTTGTGACTAATTCTACATTTACGTTAGCCGCTACTCAGCCAGAAACAGCTACAGTAGCTGCCGCTGTGACAGTTACAATTTTAGGTACTACTAGTGCTGATTTTGTAGCCGCTGTCAGTGCCGCCGGAGTTGACAATGTCAGCGCCGCTGTTAACGAAGCAGGCGCAATTTACTTTACACATGCCACAGGTGGCGACATTTACCTAGTTGATGGTGCTAACACACCGCTGGCTGATGCTGGATTCACAACAAGCGTAACAGGTATTCGTCAAACTGATGTCGATGGAAGTGGATTGACACTCAGCAACTGGGTTGGTACACCAACATTTACCTACACAGCTGCTGCAAATCAACCAAACATTGATCCAACAGATGGCACATACTGGTATTACAGTGATGCTACAACAGCTGATATCATGATCCAGAACAACGGTGGCTGGTTTGGCTATCAAAATGTCACAAATGATGTACGTGGGTACGACTTAAGTTTAACCAATGCTGCCGGTCCTATATTCAGTGCCACAGCACCAACTACACAGACTGATGACGCAGAAAGCCCATTGGCCTATGGCGATTTATGGATCGACACAGCAGATCTAGAAAACTATCCAGTGATCAGTCGTTGGCAGAGTGTCAACGGTGAAGACCAGTGGGTCACAATCAGCAATGCTGATCAGACCACAATCAATGGCGTATTATTTGCTGATGCACGTTGGGCACCTAACGGTACAACCAACCCAATCACAGATCCTATTCCGCCAATTGCCACAGGATCAACCCCGTTGATTACCAGCAACTACCTGGACCTTGACGCACCTAATCCAGATCTATATCCAGAAGGCATCTTGCTGTTTAACACACGTAGATCAGGATTTAATGTTAAATCATTCCAGGTCAACTACTTTAACAGCACCAGCTATCCATCACCAGATGTGTTGCCTAGTGAAACTAACGCTTGGGTAACAGCGTCAGGTAATCGTGCAGACGGCAGTCCTAACATGGGTCGTCAAGCTCAACGTACATTAATTGTACAAGCACTGCGAGTGGCCATTGACTCTAGCACACAGCTGCGTGAAAACCAAGCACAGTATAACTTAATTGCTTGCCCACAGTATCCAGAGTTAGCACCCAACATGGTGGTACTCAACAACGATCGTGGTGATACTTCGTTCAGCGTAGTTGACACACCTTTGCGTTTGACCCCAGATGAAGTGGTAACATGGGCAAACAACAACAATGGCCTAGGTCTTGCTACAGGCGACGGCAATTTGGCTACAGGCGATGCTTACAGTGCTGCATTCTATCCAAGTTGCACCACAACAGATCTAACAGGTAATGTGGTAGTCACAGCGCCAAGTCACATGATGTTGCGTACAATTATCCGCAGTGACAGTGTTGCTTATCCCTGGTTTGCACCTGCTGGTTTACGCCGCGGTGTAGTAGACAATGCATTACAGATTGGTTATTTACAAGCTCAAACTGGTGAATTCCAACCATTGGGCGTAAATCAAGGCCTACGTGATGTGTTATATTCTAACAATGTAAATCCAATCACATTCATTCCAGGCACAGGTATTACCAACTTTGGTAACCATACCTTACAAGGTAACGCTACTGCACTAGATCGTATCAACGTGGCACGTTTGGTAGCGTTTATCCGTGGACGTTTGGAGATTATTGGTAATCAATACCTATTTGAGCCAAATGATACAATCACTCGTGCGGCAATTACCAATCAGATTACAGCACTCATGATCGATCTGGTTAACAAGCGTGGCTTGTATGACTACTTGGTGGTTTGTGACCTAACTAACAATACACCGGCTACAATTGACGCCAACGAGTTGTATGTTGACATTGCAATTGAGCCAGTCAAGGCTGTGGAGTTTATCTACATACCAATGCGTATTCAGAACACAGGAACCATTGCTGCCCAAGCCGCAGCGTAATTGATGACCAGACAAATACCCAAATTTTTGTCTGGCACAAACGCCATAAATAAACGTATATCAGGAGAATAAACAAATGGCAACAGCCTCATTAACAAAACTAACAGTACCGTTAGCCAGCGATCAAAGTAGTTCGGCACAAGGTCTGCTGATGCCAAAACTCAAGTATCGCTTTCGCGTTACTTTTTTAGGCCTGGGAGTAACACAACCTACAACAGAATTGACCAAACAGGTCATGGACTTTAGTCGTCCAAGTGTTACATTTGACAATATTGATCTTCCTATCTACAACAGTACAATACGTTTGGCTGGTAAACATTCTTGGACAGACTGTACTTGCACATTACGTGACGACGCAGGCGGTAATGTAGCACGTTTAGTTGGTGAGCAACTGCAAAAGCAATTAGACTTTATGGAACAAAGCAGTGCCGCATCAGGTATTGACTACAAGTTTACCACAGTGTTTGAAGTGTTAGACGGTGGTAACGGTGCCAATGCTCCTATCGCCTTAGAAACTTGGACCATCATGGGTTGCTATCTACAAGGTGTCAACTACGGTGATGCCAACTATGCTACCGGCACAGAGCCAATGACTGTGGCCATGACCATCCGTTATGACAATGCCATGCAGACCACTACTGGTGCTGATGTCGGTGTTGGAGCCGCGATTCCGTTAACGGTCAATAACGTAGCTACAGGTTAATAACCTATGGCTTACTTTGGCCAGGACAGTCTACAATCATTTCCGCCCGACCAAGGGCTGAGAGACTATACCCACGCTAGTAAAACATTTAGATCCAGCGGTTATGATCTCGCGCCACGCACTAAATTTTTATTCTACGTTTATTTTAATCTAAACACCAACATACCAGCGGTAGCCAACCTAGTGTCAGGCGGCAAGAGTAGTACCATTGGCCTCCTAGTTAAAACTGCACAACTACCAGGTTACTCGATTGAAGTGGCCACAATGAATCAGTACAATCGCAAGCGTCTGGTACAGACAAAAATAAATTACAACCCAGCACAGATTGTTTTCAACGACGACGCTAGTGATCTTGTGCGTAACATGTGGTATCAATATTATCAGTATTACTATAGTGATCCTACCTACAAATATGGCAACACTCCCAATCAAAGTGGCGTATTAGGTCAAATTCAAGTGCCAGATGTGTTTGGTGGAGCAAGTTATACTGCCAACGACACATATTCAGCCAGCAGAGGAATACAACACTGGGGCCTTAGTGGCCAAGGGTATAGCAATCCTAGTCTGCAGAGTTTATCTACTTCCTTGTTGACTGGCCCGGCTAGTGGTCAAGAACCATTCTTCCGTGACATCACCATATATGGGATGAATCAAAAGACCTATGCACAGTATACCATGATCAATCCCTTAATTGATAGTTGGGCACATGATACTTATGATTACAGTCAAGGCAACGGTCTAATGACACATACCATGAGTATCAAGTACGAAAATGTCAAGTACTATTCAGGTGCAGTGGGCGGCGCAACACCAAGTGATCCAGTCACAGGATTTGCTGATCCTAGTCATTATGATGTTGCCAAGAGTCCAATTGCTGTACCAGGCAGTACCAATACAGTGATGACTCAAGGAACTATTAAATCTAGTCCTAGTGGCAGCAAACAAGACTTACAAGCACTAGCGCAAGGACAAAATACCCTGCAGAATGTTATTGGTGCTGTAGGGCAAGGCCTAGTGCCCACAGCTTCAGCATTTGCCGGCGCCGCACTAGCAGGAAGTGGCGCATTTACACAAGGAATATTGTCTGGACTTGCTCCAGCATTAGCCGGCGGAACCATAGATGCTGCACGGCAAGCCGCCGGAGCCATTGGTGGATTCTTATTTCCATCACCAAACTATACAACCGATACCGCAGGCAACACATTTAAAGATGGAACGCTATATCGTGCTGCCGAAGTTGACGAAGATGTTGCCCCAGAGGCCACACCTGCGTATAATGCTTACAATGATGCAGGATACTAATCATGGCCTCAGTGAATGCCATCAACAACAAGACTGATTTAACAGTACAAATCTTTGATCGATTCTACGGATATCAACAACAAGTACCTGTAGATGCTTACGATGCTGTGCTGAGTTATTTTAAATCAGTATTTGGCTCACTTGAAGCCGCCGGCAATTTTACTGTGAGCGTGTTTCGTATCAGTCATGCGACTAATATTCCTGTGATGAATCTGCTACAACAATTCCAAGGACAAAGTGCTCCAGAGATTACCCTAACTTTAGCCTACTATCTAAATGGTATTAGAAGTAGAAGCACTCTATTGGGCCTTAATGTACCTACTCAACCCAACTACTACGTCGCCAGAAATATCAGGATTTAACCCATGGCCAATTATCGTCAAGGCGCTTACACTGTAAAGAACACCGCCAAGTATGTGGGTCGTGGCACACCTCGTTATCGTTCTGGCTGGGAACTTACGTTTATGATGTTTTTAGACTGCAATGAAAATGTCCTACAATGGGCAAGTGAGAGTATCAGTATACCCTATCGCAACCCACTTACAGGCAAACAGAGTATGTATGTACCAGACTTTTTGGTAACCTATCGCGGTCCTAACAACACCACCAAGGCCGAGCTGATAGAAATTAAACCCAAAAAACAAAGCCTAGTAGAAAGCAAGATGAATGCCAATGAGCGGGCAATTGTGGCTGTGAATTATGCTAAATGGGATTCGGCGACCAAATGGGCTAAGAAAAATGGCCTTACTTTTAGAGTGATCAACGAAGATCAGATTTATCATCAGGGCAACAAAAAGACCGGTAAATAGGTCATGACTCGTAAATTAGAATCTCTTTTTGATTTTCCTCCCACAAACGAAAGTGTCCAGGAAGAGCCGGCTCTGACCACAGCAGAAACCCGTGCTGCTATTGTGGAAATAGACAACACCATTGACAAAATTGACGCCGCACTGCCAGCCATACGCGATTTGGACGCCAGTGATCGTGAACTAGACGACATTGCCGAAATGGCCAAAGAAAGTTACCAAAATCTTAGCGATCTAGGGTTCAACGTGGACAGTCGCTATGCTAGTGAGCTGTTTGCTGTAGCCAGTACCATGCTGGGCCATGCACTCACAGCCAAGACAACCAAGCTGAACAAGAAATTAAAAATGCTGGATCTACAGATGAAAAAACTCAAACTGGATCAAGATGCGGCTAAAAATGCACCCGAAGATGCTATGGAAACAGCCCATGGACAAGTGCTAAATCGCAACGATTTATTGGAACGATTAATGGCCTCAAGAGACCAAAAAACTGAATAAGCATAAATATCATATAGGAACCTAACCGATGAAAAATTTTCAACAATACCTCGCAGAAAGTGAAAGAACCTACAATTATAGAATCAAAATTGTAGGCGAAGTTGCTCCAGATTTTGTCAAACAGCTAGAAGAAAAACTTGCACAATTTGACATTGTAAAAATCAGCAAGCCAAAGACCACACCGGTACAACTCAAGCCGGCTGACTTTCCCAAGCACAGCAACGATTCAGTGACCAGCATGGATGTGGAATTCCGTTATCCATCCATTGAGCCACAGATCAAACAGATTGCTCAGCTGCTTATGATGGATCCAAACAGAATTATCATGTTGACCACACCACACGAAGAAGGCATGGACACCGAGCGTGAGCGTGTTGCGGCACAGAACAAAGATCTATTAGATAGTGATTATCCTGCTGATACGCCAGAACAAAAGGCATTGAGTGCGGATTATTCAGCACCGTATGATCAACATGCTGTATTGAAAAACGCATACCGTAGTGACTTCACTGTGGCCGGCGGCAAGACACCCCCTGCTGAAACTACAAATGATTTACCAATGGGCAATGACAGCCCGATGACCAAGGTCAAGAGACCACCACGTCCGGCCACCGGCGCAAACCCAAAAGGATAACAGAATGACATTTTTTTACGACCTAAACAAGAGATTGGCCACATTGGCTGACAAGCAAGACGTACACGAATCAAAAGTAGCTGAAAGTGAAAAATGGATTCAGAAAGCTGTTAATCCTGCCAACAAAGGCAACCTACACAAGGCTTTGCATGTGGCTCAAGATGAAAAGATTCCTAAAGCCAAGATTGAAAAAGCCACACATAGTAAAAATCCTAAGCTACGTCACATGGCACAGTTTGCCAAGAACGTTGCCAAAGAAGATCAAGAAGTAGAAGAAAGTGGCCTACAAGCATACCTCGGTAAAAAGAAATATGGTGATGAAGGAATGAAGGCCCTACAAAAGGCCGGCCGCGATCATGCAGGCAAAGAAAAAATGGCCAAAATTCGTGCCAAGTATGACAAGATGGACGAAGCTGACATGGAAGAAGGCAATGCGTTTACAGATGAACTTAGAAAAACACCAAAAGGTGGTAAGTTTAAGATGGGCAACAAAGAGTATACAGACACAAGCGACCTTGAAGAAGGCTTCAAAGAGATGGATGCTTGGTTGGCCAGTCGCGAAAAAGAAAAAGGCACCGGCAAGTTTGATAAGAAAGAACGTACCCTGCCTGGCGGAACAAAAGCCACTACCTACACTCGCAAGCACGAAGATGACGAAGAAGACAAGGACGACGAAGTTAAAAGCGATGCTCCTAAGAAAAAAGGACGTCCAAAATCAGCAGCGTCAAAAGATTCAGAGCGTGTGACCAAAGGCAGCCACAAGTATAAAACAGTTGATGGCAAGCGTGTCAAGAAAGAAAAAACCAAAGAAGATCTCGACAGCGACGGTGTGTTAATGACTCGTTCTACCAACTGTTCTAGCGAAAGTATTGATCATGACATGGAAGGCAGTCACGATCGTGATGAAGCCGGTGAATACGGCGCCGAAGGTGATTATGTCAAGAACGAACTGCACACAATGGTTCGTGTAGCCCGTGATCTTGAAAAGCACTTGCGTGACAATGAAGACTTGCCTACATGGTGCATCGGTAAGTTAAGCCAAGCTAAAGGTATGGTTGTAAGTGTTATGGACTATATCATCAGCGAAAAAGAACGTGGAGCTGAACAGCATATGGAACCCATGGCAGAAAAAGCTGTAAGTCAAGCACAACGCAGAGCCGCTGGCATTGCACATGCCGCTCAAAAGGGTGAAATCCCCAAGAGCCGGTTGCGTGGTGCGTCAAAAGAAATGGCCAAAATGCCTCAAGGTGAGCTACACAAATTTGCTGCAACCAAAGAAAAAGGCCTGCCCAAGAAAGTCAAAGAAGGTGGCAAACCAGACTTCTTGGACTTAGACAAGGATGGTGATAAAAAAGAGCCAATGAAAAAAGCTGCCAAAGAAAAGTCTTCAAACAAGGAAGACAAAGTTGATGAGACTACAGTAGCCGGCTCAGTAGCAACAGCTACAACCAGCGGCAAATCATCTAAGGGTGGCATGCAGTTTGGCAAAGGTGTTTACGAAGGATTCAATCGTCAAGTTGAATCAATGATCACTGAAGGTATGAATATCAGTGTAAACATGAACGCTGGTGAAGATGGCCAAACTCATAAGAGTATCACTGTCAGTGCCGAAGGTGCCGAAGCGGATCAGTTGGCCGCATTGTTAAAAATGGCCGGCCTACATGGGCAAGCAGAGGAAGCCTGCGACACATGCGGTGCATCACCATGTGGTTGCGAGCAAACAGTTGACGAAGCCTACGGCGACACAGATGAAACATTAAACAATCCGGATTGGCCAACCAACACAGAAACACTGGCCGCAGATCCAGAACTCCGAACCTATAGTGGCGGGTTAGATGGTCCTAAGAGCACCAAGCAAGGAACATTAACAGGCGGCGGATTGCCAAGTATGAGTCCTCGTCGTCAAGTCAGCATGGAAGAATCAGTAGAGCTTGAGCGCAGTTTGTTCAAGACCTGGAAAAATTATAAAGGTTAATCAACATGGCTATTCAAGTAATCAAGGACACAGCGGGTAATGTATTATGGACCACAGACAAAGCCGAAATCAATTCTGAAAGTAACAATGTGACTTATCAAGTATTTGCTACTGCCTTGGGTACAGCCAATGCCGTGGGCAATCTATATGCCAACACAGTTTCTGTGCCCAACGGAACCATACAAGAAATTTATGTAGGTGCAGGCAACTATTTGATCATGACCGGAACCAATTTCACAGTTCGTGCCCTAGGCACAGCCAGTTCAGCCCGAGCAGGTGTATACAACGCCGCCGGAAGCTAAACGTGCGAGCCCGAGAGTTTATTGCCGAGGGTAGTCGGGACATAGCCAGATCTCCTGCCGCTCACGATTTTGAAAGAGCACATCCTGGAGTAGTTGGACCCAGCGACGATAAAGACATATATTGGGGTCGTTATTATGACTTCTATCGCGTATCAACATTGGCAGGAATGAGTCCTGACGAGATTGCCAAAGTAGATGACATTAGTTTCTTTGGAAACCTACCACTGTTTAGTGCATACACTGAATACGATCGTAAAAAACTAAAAGCAATCATGAAAAAACTTGGTATGAAACCCAAGGATTATATCAGTAGTGGCAGCCACGAAACTGACAATACCAACTCTACAAGCCCAGTAACTGCGTTCAAGGGCTATAACAAATAAAATGTGTATAATCATTGCCAAATACTTTGACGGTATTGGATGGGCCGGCGCCAAAAATCGCGACCGCAATTACACTCCTGTGTTAGATTTTATTGAATCTGATGAAGACGGCGTTGAACGCATGATGATGCACGATGAGATCACCGGCTATAAAGAAGGCATTAACAGCCACGGTATCAGTATCTTAAACACAAGCCTTGATGTGTACGATGATGAAAGCGAAATTGAAGCGGGCACCGCCAAAGCAAGTCCTGATGGACAAACTATTGCTGAAGCACTATTGCAAGATGATGCACTTGCGGCAGCAAAAATCATTATCAAAAGAAAAATGGGTGGGTTTACCATGGTGTTTGATCGAGACAATATGTACTTGATTGAAGCCAGCGATTGGGATGGAACCAAACCCTATCGATTTGTAGCCAAACGGATTCCTAACGATCAAGTCATTGCCAGGTCCAATCACGGTGTTTGGTTGCCAGGCGCAGGATATCAACGTAAACCTGATAATCGAAGCGAAACACTCAGTAGAATTAGTAGTGAAACTAGACTGCTGTTAGCCGAAGCTGTGGTAGAATCAGCCCAAGAGCCTGAAGATTTAGTTGATGGCATGTGTCAAGTTTACATCAATGACTCCCAGCTAAATATAATGAGAACCAGTACAGAAAGAAAAAAAATGCGGACTACTAGCCAGCAATTGTGTGTGCCCAATGAACGGACACTGTATTGCCGTCCAGTTAGTAGCCACTCAAAATTTGATTTTTGGAGGCTTAATCGTCCCAATACCGGTGTATGGGTTGAGATATTAAGCAATCGTGCTTTATGGCAGAACACTCACGGTGATCCGCCATTTGGTCAAATGAAACTAAAGGATGTAAAATGAGAGCTCGTGAGTTTGTAGCAGAAGCAAAGTTTGGATCAGCGCAGGATGTGCCTGCCAACGCTAAAAAATTGCCAAACCATCAAGCCACAGCTATCAAAGGTGCTATCAGCATGCCTGACATTAGCATGACCAAACAAGGCGGCAGTCCTTATACACAATGGCGTTTTGGTATTGCCATGGCCGGTGCTCCGGACTTCCCTACACCTGCAGCCGGTGCGTTTGCTGGCGATCCGTTGTTGGCCACCTACACTGATGTAGACTTAGACATTATTAATGCCGCTGCCAAATCAGTTGGTGCTGGCCGCGTTACAAAGTTAACAGACAACCGTAGCACTGAACATGAAGCTGTTTACAAAACAAGTCCAGTAAAAGGATTCAAAGGTTATCCAAGATGAGAGCTAAAGAGTTTATTACCGAAGAAAAAGCTCTTCCAGCCGACCAAGGCGATCCGTTGGCTTATGTATATAGGATAAACGGATTGTTCAGCAGCGATACTTATCAAACCTACCGAGTCGGTGTGGCCCTGGCCCGTGCTAGGAGTAATGCAGTAAAAGATGATGTGAATCCTTACATGTTACCCTGGGACGACCAAGAAATATTTGGCGAGCACGGAGTCATAGCTGGGTGTGGCGAAGATATCAGTAACATTATAGATCAGGCGTTGCAAATGACCGACACTCCGGGCGGTAAACAATTGGTAGGTTCGGCTGCTAGCGAAGAACCTAAGTCTGTGGAAAAAACAAGTCCTGTAAAGGCATTTAAGGGTTACCCAAGGTAATGGCAAATCCGCCACCACCATATTCAGACCTTACTGGTATAAGTCGTACAGTGATGAAGGACAACGCACAGGAGTCCGTGACCAACTACAACGGCAACGCTAGACCTGCCGAAATGACAGTTAATATCAATACCAATGAAATGTATATTGGCAATGCCACAGGTGCTCTTACCAAAGTAATACAAGTTACCGGTGCCAATACTTTTCTAGGTAATGTCCGTGTGGCCAACAGCACAGCAGGTTTAAATCAACTGTACTTTGACTCAGCCACAGGCGAAATTGTATACTATCAACCTTGACATGAAAAAATTACTTTTAATATTACTCTTTACACCATTATTGGCTGTAGCACAGATCAACGCTCAGTGCCCACAGTTTACGGCCAACGGCACACCCGAGTATCAAGCCCAACCGGGCGACCAGGAAATTTGCCATACCAACTATGCTGTAATCCATCGTTGCTCAGTCAAAGCACCTGTGGCAGTGTTTGAACATTTGACCATGGCCGCTATGACCGGGCCTGCTAAACGAAAAAATGATTTCCGTCCTGATCCACAAGTAACTCCAGCTTGCAGTGCTACCTTGGCAGACTATGCCACTGTAGGTCGTACACATGACCGCGGACACATGGCTCCTGCAGGTAACAACACGCAAAATGATTTGATCATGAGTGAAAGTTTTTTCCTAAGCAACATGGTAGCACAAGTGGCCAACAACAATCGCGGTATTTGGAAACAGTTAGAAACTTGGGAACGCACTTGGGCAACAAATCCCAACGCAGATTTTTACATCGTTTCGGGCGGTATTTTTGATCCAGGACACCCAGTTACCGGCAACGGCTTAGGTAAGCCTACACGTCTATTCAACATTATTATTGAAAAGCGCAGTCACTACGTTCAAGCATACTTGATGCCTAATGCATCACTGCCTGTAGCGGATTTGCCACGATATCAAACAAACATGATCACCATAGAGCAGGCCACAGGCATGCGTTTTAATTTAGGCCAGTAATCAAAACCGCCATAATTACA
>Ga0114973_10001471_pt1 | contig 17595 bp, 12 predicted proteins | sample M_140807_MF_Meta_FD_87025 | JGI IMG/M metagenome (GOLD analysis project Ga0114973, IMG submission 87025) | Freshwater microbial communities from Lake Montjoie, Canada to study carbon cycling - M_140807_MF_MetaG | ecosystem: Environmental > Aquatic > Freshwater > Lake | place: Lake Montjoie...
CCTTGCAAAGCTCCTCAAGCTTGGGCCACTTGAACGTGCGACGACCAGGGGCCCTGAACAGTTGTTTGGCCAAATCACCCTGCTGTGTGCAGCAAAGCTTGTGCCCGGTGAAAGCGGTGATTGACTCTGGCGCATGCTTGCTTAACACCTTATCCCAATCGTATTCCTTGTTATGCATCACAATAACATCTTCTTCGCGAAGATGCAGTCGGAACTCCTGCAGTACATCTGCAATAGGCCTACCCACATGTGTCTCTTCGAGAGTCACACGTGAGTTCTGTGTGGCCCACTCATCAAAGCTCTTTGCACCCGATACCACCACCGACATCAGCGTCACAATGCTACCGTCTGCGGGATCATACGCCACGGCCGCGAACTGTGTTGGGTAATTCACAGGACTCGCCCCCTTTTCTGCACTGAACCCAGTCGTCTCGGTGTCAAGCGCGACATACCTACACTCTGCAAGTTTGCGGCGAACTCGGCGGGGGGGTGGCACTTCTTCCGATGGAATGTCAGATAAAGCGGCGGCCTGTAACGCTGCAACACCGTTTTTCCTTTTTGGAGCCATTGCGATTCTCCTTTGATTCTGCGTGCACACCCAGAATCAGTGACATGGAACGCAGAGCTGAAATGCTGCGTGCAGCAGTGGCCTCATCAGCTTGAGACTAATCCCTCATTATGCGTCGAGCTATGAAATACCCCTTTTCGCACGCACCACCTCATCGCAGCTCACGTAGAGTATGTCGGTGTCGAGGAAGACGCGCCTTATGCCTTCGGATGGGGGGTCTTCCAGAACGCTGTGCAGGAACTCCGCAGCGCGTCGCATGCAGGGCTCGAATCGCACCAACCCTCAAATCGTCTCCAAAGGCTGCGTCTTCAGCCTCATCGCGACGCCGAGCCCCGCCAGTTCCTGACTGAGTAGTTTGAAAGCGTAAGGAATCGTGACGTGCGCGATGTTCTCGGCGCCGCTGATTCGACAGCCCCTGCAGAAAAGCCTGGAATGTACAGGCGCCGCCTCTTCCGGGGCGATGGCCTCTGCTATGAGACCGCATTTGCGACAGACGTAGTAATCGAACGCGTCGGCCTGATGAAACAGCCTATCCAAGAGCATGGCGCTCGCGCCATGGGCCAGGATGCAATCTCGCTCCATTTCACCAACTCTCAATCCACCGTCGCGACTTCGACCCTCCAAGGGACTCCGAGTCAACAGACTTCGGGGCCCTCGACTCCTGCCGTGGACCTTGTCGCGGACGAAGTGCTTCAACCTCTGATAGTGGACGAGACCCATGAAGACCGTCGTCTCCAAAGGCTCCCCCGTCACGCTGTCAAAAAGCAGCTCATTGCCCCTGTCGTGGAAGCCGTGCTTGCGAAGTTCCCCCCCCACACTATCAACGGTCACACCGGAAAAAGGCGTCCCATCCCCAACCTGCGCCTCCATGCAACACAGCTTGCCCAGAAGAGATTCCAGGAGTTGGCCCACAGTCATTCGACTGGGCAGGCCGTGGGGAGACACGATGATGTCCGGACAGATGCCATCGACAGTGAAGGGCATGTCGACCTCCGGCAGAATCATGCCGATGACGCCCTTCTGCCCGTGATGCGAGGACAGCTTGTCTCCAATTTCGGGAATCCGAACTGCATCGAGGCACACCCGAGCCAGCCTGGCCCCATCCTTGTTGGAAGACACGTAGACTTTCCGCACGCGCATGGGCTCTGAGCTCTTCAGCACGGTGGAGTGATCGACCTGAATCGTCTTCTTCTTCCGGTCGGACCCCAGCTGCGAAGCTGCCATGCGCTTGCTGATGATGACATCTCCGTTGTTCATGAAGGAGCCCAGCGAAGGCAACCCGTCGTCGTCGACTTTGCAGTAGTTGGCCTTGCGCGACCCAACGGCGGCAGCCGCCACTTTCCCGAAGCGTTCCACGTCGGCCCCGATGCCCTTCTCCTCGTCCTTGAAACACTTGAAGATGCTGCTTCGAAACAAGCCTCTATCGATGGATCCCTTGTTGACAATAATGCTGTCCTCCTGGTTGAAGCCCGTGCGCGAGAGCACGCACACCACCACGGTGGCTCCCCCGGGCATGTCAGACGTGCCAACAACGTCGTGCACCATGGTCTGCACCAAAGGCTGCTGCGGGTAATGCATGGCGTGGGAGACGGTGTCCACGCGGTCCTCAAGGGCCAGAGAAAAGGATCCTATGGACTGCTTCGTCATCGCCGCCTCGTAGATGTTGCGAGGGGCCTGGTTCATGTTCAGGAAGGGAATCATCCCCGAGCAGACGCCCAGGATGCAGCATTCGTGGAGGTCGATGTGCGTCGTCCCGATCCCCACGTGCCGCTCTTCGTTCTTGTCGATGAACTCAACGACGCCAGCGCTGAAGAGGTCCTCCCACAATTGGCTGGGCGGCGAGCTGGCCAGAATATGGCGGAAGACGGCCATCTCGGACAGGCGTAGCATGGGCCGCATGAGGCAGCCGCAGTCCATGTCCACGAAGACCGCCCGAATGTGCTCGTCGACGAAGACGGAGGTGTCACAGGGCACGGTACAGCAGCGCCTCCAGGCGCGCAGACGATCCGCGAAGGCCCAGCCGTCCGAGCAATACCCCTCGATGGCGCCGTTCAACAACACCTTCCACTGGTTTTTGTCGGCGGCCATCAGAGGGACCATCTCCGCGTTCCTGAGAAGCATCTCCACGAAGGGCCCCCCGTCGCACCCGAGGCGCACGTGCGCGATCAGGGAGAGGTTCTCCACCAGCCCGCAGGCTTGTCCTTCTGGAGACTCCACGGCGTCGAGGATGGCCATGGAGGAGAGCGCCAGCTGCCGCGGCTTGGGGAGCTTGCCCTCTCGGTTGATGGGCGTGTTCACTCGGCGCAGGTGCGAGAGCGCGGACACGGCGTTCATCCGGGAGAGGATCTGCGCCACGCCGTGCTGCGAGGTGGCCTTCATCACGCCCCATTGCCCCGTGCTCACCGCGTACTTGATGCCGGCCGTGATCCTCTTGGCGTTGAGGCAATCTATGACGGAGAGGGCCTTGCCGTTCTCCACGCACTTGGCGACGTGCGTCCCCATGCCCTTGAGCAGCTGTCTGTAGAGCTGCCGCGTGAGCAGGGCGAAGAGCTGGCCCGTGGACTCCACGCGTTTCAGGGCAAAGTCGTCTCGATCGTCCGGGGAAGCGGCGCCCGTAAAGACGCGCGCGAGCTTTACCACGACGACCGAGAAGAAGGTGCACTTCCTCAGCAAGACCTCCGGACTCGCTTCCATGCCTTGGTGGGGGAGGAACTCGTTTTCAATGATGTGCTCGATGTACTGGAGGCGCCGCTCAACGGTGGCCTCCTTGGTGCCCTGACGACCGATGTCTTCCATGATCTCAGCACGCGACTTCAGCAGGACCTCGGGCACGTTCAGCGCCCGCCGCAGGATCTGCATCGTCCTCTCCCGCTCCGACTCCAGGCCGCAGTGGGACTCGAGCAAGGACAACATCTCCTCGAGCTCCTCGAAGCCGAGGATCTTCAGGAGAGCGCAGGCCGAGACCTGCACCTCTATGAAGGGCAGGCTCACCATGAGCACTTCCCCCAGCTGGCCGGCTCGAGAGCTCAGGTGCACGAGGAGCGTGCTGGTGCTCCGCGTCTTCGAAGCGTGCAGGCTGCGGACTTCCGCCGTGAAGGCCGCCGGGCCCATGGCGCGGACGAAGATGAAGTTAGTGCGCATCTTCTCTTGGGCGATGACCACCTTCTCCTGCCCGTTGCAGATGAAGTAGCCCCGGGGGTCGAGGCTGCACTCTCCGGAGGGCAACGTCATGTTGCGCGTGCTGCAGACCGTGTTGCAGGCCATGCAGCCCACCATGCAGGGCAGGCGGCAGAGGAGCACCTCGTTGAAGAGCTTCTTGGCGACGACGCCGTTGAGGAGCTGTTCCTGGAGGACGTTCACGTAGACCGAGAGGTTGTAAGAGAGCCCCCTGACCCGACACTCGTTGGGGGAGAGCTCTCGATAGGTGCCGTCCGCTTCACGAACGCAGGGGCTCCGGATGTAGATCTTCTGGAAGGTGCACTTGGCCGAGGCGGAGACCACCCCGTTTCGTTTGATGGCGTGCTTGATCTCGCTGTTCTCGAGCACGATCTCTTGAAGCTTGGAGCTTATGAAGCGGTTGAAGGATTCGATCTGGTGACAGGCGAGGCCTCTGAAGGCCACCCAGGACTCGAGGCATCGCGCCGCTTCGGCCTGGGTGAGACGGTCTGTGGGCAGGGTGTCTTGCATGGCTTTGAACCACTACAAACGCGAGCAAATCATTCAATAATCAAAGAAAGATCTTTCTTCAAGCCAACATTGAATTTTATGTAGCCCCGAACGACGTCGTTGTGGGAGGGTGGTCTCGTTGGGGTGCCGTCTTCTGTCCTTCGACATTTGTTGATGACCGTGAGGTGCGAAGCACACTGCTAGGAGGGTCTGATTACATTTCTAAAGATCATCCCTGCCCTAGTTGTTTTCGGCTTCATTGAGGATTTTTTGACACCGGGCAACGGTGATGCTGGAGAGTCGCCTCCGGACTTTCCCCACTGCCAGCCCCTCCCTACCGACGTTATGCTAGTCGCTAGTCTGTGCACGAAGTGCTGCCGAGCGGGAGGACTGGCCGGAGGGACAGCTTCTTGATGTTTATCGTCGGAAGGAATATCCTCTGTTCTTCGACGTTTGCGAGTCGACCCGTCTGCATCGGGGAGGGAAGGCTCAACATAAGACCGATTTGTTGAAGATGCGAGCCGAGCCATGGTAGATTGAAACGGCGGTGACGTTCCCAGAATTTTAGTTGCAGCCAAATCGATCGCCCGTTGGTGGGAAAAAATCACCACAGCCAAGCCAATCCCACCAAGCGGCGTGGGAGCGGTAGCCACGAGTGAGGCTGTCCCCACGATATCCTTATATGCCCAGAGCATAAGAATAAAAAATGCCATATGCGAAGCAACTGACTCTAGCCCGGCCGGAGGCGGAGGACATTGACGACCTTCACGCATGCAGGATATGAAATTTACCAACATGCCTGGCTTCATTTGATTCAAAATTTCCAATTCGCCTGGCTTCATTTGAGTTTCCTCGGACGATACCAAATCTCTAGACATCAAGTTCCAAAAAGCGATGGCGGTTCGCCCTCTTGCAGCCCACTCAGCTGCCTGTATAATACGATCAATAAAAGTCTGAGAGACGCGTCCAAAGAACACGGGGGCCAAGGGGATGAAGAGAGAAAGTGCGTGCAACATGTCTACAGCATGAGCAGGAATGATTTTTTCGATGGACCGTTTTGTCAGACTTTGACTTTGGATGGCATCTGCAGGGGTTTCTGCAGCTGTCATGTCGAAGAGCTTTCTTTTGATGGGATCTGCAGAGGCTTTTACAGCTGCAGGGTCTTCTACAGCTGTTATGTTGAGGAACTTCCACAAAAATTGACCATAATTCGCAGGATTGCTGTCAGAGAAATTGCCATCTGGGATTCCTTTGGTCGTCAACAAAGCTTTTGCAAAAAGAATTCGTTCGGAAGCCGGAAAGGCGCCCTTTCTGTTCCGAACTTCCTCATTTATTCTTTTAATGAAGCCTTCTTTTTGGGGAAAAGCCTTCGCAAGTTCCGTTCTCAAAGACGATTCCATGCTTGGGCTGTCTCTGGGCATCGGAAGCATGCAAAATATCATGGCCACTTGAATCCTGCGCTCGTCCAAGGAAGGGTCATTGGAAAGTGGCGGCGGGGGATCGCACGCAGTCTCCAACACGTTTTGAACCGTAGTCAGCAAATGATGACAGAGCTGATCGGTTTCTTTTTGGGCCTGCATCCTGCCATCCTCTGTCTTCTCATTTATTTTAGAAAACCGTTCATTGCGCAATTTTGAATCAAACAATGCCACTGTAGCGTGGGCCCATTTGTATTTCAACTCGTGGCATTTTTTAGATAAATCATCCAGAATATTTTTGTTTGAAAGTTGAGAAATCTTAACACATTCTTCAGGGGACTTAGATGGATCCAACCTGGTAACGACGCCTAATCTTGTAAAAATCAAAGAAGATTTTCCAACCGCATCCTTATCGGCCGCTTTAATGTTTTCTCCTGCACCATATTTGGTCCCATGTATGTCGTCGAAAGCGGTCGTTCCGTTCAAGAATCCTTTCACTAAATTCACCGCAGCCAAACAATCGTTGGTCGTCCCCTTCTTCAGGCTTCTTGCATTCAGCGGATCAAATTTTGCGATGCGCGCCCTTGCGTTCTCCATGAGACTTTTCAGCTTTCCAAATTGTGCACCGCCACCGTGGCGACAAAAGGATCCGTTTCTGATTGCAACATCTTTCATGACTGCCAACGCATCTCTCCGGGAATAAGACGTCTGCGACGCCACTCGTTGCGGTTTAACTCCTTCTTCTTGGCCTTCTCCTTGGAATAAGAGGTCTGCGAGGCCACTGAACAAGAGAAGAAATGCCCCAAGCAGCTTTCTATCGTCTTGGTCTCCCCCATACAAACCTATTGCTCTATCAAAAGACAGCGGCGCATCTTCATCGTCTGCATCCTTCAGCAGTGTCTTCACATACTCAACAATTTCATTCAGTGACACGGCATTCTGCGTGGCGCCACCGTACCTATTCGCGAGTTTTTGGAAGCTCTGCGTTTGCGTGTGTTTATTAAGCTTCTCAAGATGTGTTTTCACCTTTTTCTCAATGTCTTTTTTCATGAAATTGATGCGCTCCATGGTCGTCATATCATCATGAGGGAGTATGCCATACTCAAACAATGACTTCATCACGACGGGCCCAGCGCCTCCTAGGAAGGCATCTGTTCTAGACATGGCAATCAATTTGTTTGATTGCATAGTTTTTACTGATCAACTGACTTCCTTGAAAACTTTTTCTGTCGGTCCTTCAAAGACAGAATTCATGGATGATTCTGAAACAGAACATGTCACCCTCCTCCTTCGACAATTTGCTCGTCCTGCTTCCATTTTCCAAAACATCACGAGCCAGGGTGTACGGCTCGTCCACCCGAGTTCGTTCTTGGAAGGTTACGCGTTTGTTAATGGAGACGACGTAAGAGCATGTGGATTCATCGTTCCGGGACTGCTCCCTGAAGATAATGCCCATGTCATGAGCTATCTCAACCGGCAACAAGTCGAATGTCTCACGCGTCATAATTATGGTATGTACAATGGCAGGATCATCACTCTTCACTCCATACCAATCTTTGCCCCTGTTTCTCGTTGGGCAATGTTTGCACCCTTTCTGGCAGCCGCGACTGGTGCAGCTGCTTCCACCCCTATACCTCCCCATCATTCCTCTCCAATAGCGCCATCTCCTACATCTTACCATAGTTACTATCCCAACGGGCTGTCTTCGACATCTGTTGAAGATCCATTCGCCAAAATCCAAAAACATTTACGAGACAATGACCCCTCGTGGTCGTTTCAAAAAATGTCTACGGATCTGTCTAAAGTGTTTGAGAACCCCTCCGACACCACGGCTCTGAATTTGCAACGCTTTGAGAACTTCCAAAAGAGGGTGAAAACAATAACACAAGACGTGGGCACGATGGTAGAAAATCCAAACATAAACAATGTGCCTAAAATAGCAGAATTACATGGCAACTTGCAACATATGTGGAAAACCCTTTCCGATGAATGGGGTCGTTTCACCAGCACCGGAGAATACGATCGCTTATGGACGGACAATAAATATGCAAACGCCAAATTATTTGATGAGTCTGTAAAAAAACTTCTTGATGCGGAAGAAAAATTGATGGACAAATATCACACCATCATCAATACCGAGTCTAAAAAACATTTGAATCATCATAAAGAATCCAAAGAATTGACAAAAGACCTGACCGAATATAAGACACTATGGAAGCTGTTGTCCTCCAGTCGCCTTGACTTGGAGAAGTGTAAAGAAGAGTACGAAACATCTATTTCAAAGTATGAAAAATTACACGAAGAAAATGCAAGACTACCATCCAAGGACGCCAAATCTCTGAAACAGATCGCAGAACTCCTCAGAGCTGCAGAAGAAAATATGGACTCAAAAGGAAAAGAATTTCGAGAGAAAAGCGAGGCAGTCTTCAAGGCATCTGAACAAGCTTACCAGGCCGGTGCAGTAGTTCTCCTTCTCTTAGGGGTTGGAGGTTTGGCTTTGATCGGGCATAGAAAACTAGGAGAGAGTGCATCTCGTATTAAGACACAGCAAAAGGTCATGCAGAATCATGAAGAGAACGCTCGGCAGCTTGAAGAGAACATTCGGCAGCTTGAAGAGAAGGCTCAGCATGTGGAGTTGACGAACAAAAAACAGATAAATGATCTCAAGGAGAAATACAAATCAGAACTCAAACAGAAGGAGTTGACGCACGAAAGCAGTATGAATGCACTCAGGGCGGCCAACAACTCACAAAGTCAAGAGGTTCAGCAGAAAATACGACGAATGGAGTCGGCATACCAAAAACAAAAACAAGAAAACAATGAAGAACACGAAAATAAACTTCGGCAGCTGCAGTCGGTGTCAAAGAGAAATTTAGACGACCTCAAAGCGACCATTAAATCGATACGCAAAAAATCAGAACTTCGTGTGCAGGAGATTCTAGCGCAGAAAGCAGCTGAACAAAAAGAAATGGAAATGGCGCAGAAAAAAAGAGAAGATGCACTTAATGCATCCAACGCCTCGGAACGCAAACAGAAAGAACGGATTTCAATGTCAGAGATAAATAAACTCAAGGCGACAATCCACGAACTTGGAAAAGGTGGACACGGGGGTGTACATTCGCAACTGCCGTCGCCCACTGCGGAGTCTTCGGACTCCGACAAATCCAGCTCATCATCCAGTTCTCCGGCGAAAGGAAAAGGAAAAGGACCAAAAGGAAAAGGACCACCACTACCAATTGGTGGAAAAGGTGGTTTGGACTCCTCAGACTCCGACACATCCAGCACACCGTTGCCCACTGCGGAGGCAACGTCTTCCGACCCCGATACGCCCAGCACACCAGCCAGTCCTCCGGTGAAACCATCCAGCACGTCCAAAATAAAAAACAGAAGAAGCGAAAACCTGTTGCTACAATTGAAAACAGCAATCATGAAAGTCGCTCAGCTGCAGGAAAAACATACAAAAAATCCAGGCAACGACGACGAAAAAGCGGAAATCGACAATCTCCTTGCACAAATCCAGCAATTCAAATTCTGGATCCGGAAAATAATACTACACGTCAATATCCCGATTTGGCAACTTTTGTATGCACGCGCTTGCTTGTACCCCAAGAATTCGGACAAGCTCTTCAATGGAATGAGTGATATAATCAAGAAACTTTGCGAAGGCGAACTGCACCTCCTTGGAGAGCGGTACTCAAAGAATCGAAAAGATTTCTATCAAAGTCAAGGATTCAAGTTTGCACCTGAAACTTGTAGAATCAACATTGCAACTTACCCAATTTTGAATGAGAACGTTTTGTCAAATCTCAAGAAATACTTGAACCATGGTTTAGTTGCGGGAATCACTGAAATAGTTGAAACATTCGCTGAGAAATCAAAGTTGAAGCCCACACAAGTTCTTGAGTATGCCGGATCCGTGCAATCCATTTGTAAAGATGCGCAGCTCAATCTGCTCTCCATTTTAAATATGGCGAAGACTCATTTCGAATTACAGTTGAAAACACTGTTCCAGCAACATTTTATCTGGGACGACATCTCCAATGATACCAAGGACCATGAAATACAGGATGATAAACTGCTTGAAACCCAGCCGGCGGATAAGTTGATGTGCTTTAAGCAGGTATCGGAAAGCATGAGACACCTCATAGGTCATGAAATCAGCAAACCTACTATTGATCACATACTTACAAAAGGGCGACCATTGCTGTTCATAAACTTGGCTGGTGCGGGAGAACGAGGCATTGCATTGTGGCTCCAGATAACAAAGGATAGTCTGGAGCTGGCGAGTAAAGTACAAACCAAGGAAATAGTTAAAGAACAAAAAAAGGATACAAAAAAACAAGAATCGTTTTGTGTTCTTTTTGGCAAATCTCCAAAGTGCGATGATCTACCGAGTGGCTCCGGTGTCGGAGATTTTAAGCCTTACCTTACCGTCACATTACAGAAAACAACTCCATTAAAGTGCATGATGAGTCTACTTTCATATATCGACTACTGCTGGTGGCATACTATCCCGGGAGAATTTGAACCGAAGCCACATGGATTAAGTCAGAGCTGGTGTCAAGAGTTAAAGACGCACGTAGAAGACCAAACATGCAAGAGCATTGCTGAAATAATAATCCATGCAAAGCGGAATTTAGATTTTGGATCTACCTCTGTTTTAAACGAAACAGCAGCGGTCCTAGGAGGCGAGTATTGGAAAAACTTATTGTCCTATGTAATAAAACATTATGAACACGACACCAGAAAAATCAACGATGACTTCATGATAGCGCCGTCTTTATACAAACATACCGAAATGGATCTGATTAAGGATAGGATTTCTCTAGGTTTACACGCTGCGAACATTTTCAATTCCATGTTTGAACAAATTATAAGCCAAACAGTGCAACCTCGTCAAGAAATTGATCCAAAATTAATATCAAAAGCATACTCAGAAATCGTGGACTGTCTTTTCTTACTTTTGGCGTTAGTCGGCTTTTTGCGCCCAAAATGTGGATTGCCCAAGGAAAAAACAAGAAACCATCTGCTCAGATCCCATAGTCCTCCTAATCATGACGTTGATAGAAGAGAAAGACTAAAACAAACAGACTCCTCCAACAAAAAACAGCGACCTGGAAGTGTACACAAGAACCACAAAATATTGCCTCGTCCAGATGACAAGACACCGGAGAGCGTCTCTTGACAAGCTGTATTTTTGAGACAGTCTGTCAATCGCACAAGTAGATGATCTGGAAGCGTTCTGCAGACCTCATGGGCTCCAAGGAGGATTGCAGCATCACCGCTGGCGCATGCACGGATGCTGCGATCTCAAAGGAAACTCTTTCGTTTGGCAACATCCTGATGACAACAGAAGCGCCATCAAGGGCTTTCTCGACTCCGCCCTTTGATTCACCAAAAAAAAGGGCAACTGGAATTGTTAGATGGTTCAAGAGACTTTTGTGGCACAGCGACTCTAAAATACGCGGAAGAATCCTTGGAACCAAAAGTGTACAAGGGCTCGGAAGACTCTCCGCGAGAGTGGCCAAGGCGCTCGCAGACTTGCACGCATCATCACGCAGGAGAAAATCAGTCAGCGGTAAATACATCCAATGCTTAGATTCTACCACCTCCTCTATTTCCACATGCAAAACATATTTGGCTGGCAGTTGCAAACCGGCCCCCATCATCTTCTGTCGAAAGCCCACACCAGGCAAGAATCGCAACTCACCAGCAGAAAGCGACAGTTTGTGAAGACCACTAGAGCAGTCCATGTGAATGTCGTTGCCGACGCAACAAAATATCGACGCGACGCCTCCGATATCCAGATCGACTGCCATGTTGTCCAAAAAACAACTTCCATGGGGCGTCTGCGCTTCGCAGTGTACCGTCAAGCCTTCGCGCGTCTTGTTTACGAAAACAATCAAACAAGTATCGCTCTTGAGGATGGCCGCTGCGCCGTGTTGCCTTTGCGTTGCATGCGCTGGCCTGAGAACACCGGGCGAAGCCGTGCCATACTGCGAGAAGGGTCTGTTCACAGCTCTCTGCATGTGGATTTTCTTTCACAGACTCCGGCCTGGGAAGTAGATGAACATGTGTGCCGAGGCAATCATCTCTCACGCCTGGAAAAACTGATTTAAGACGCCGTTGACGCCGTAGAGAGAGCCCGTCAACAATGGGTTGACGTTTCCCCGAGGCTGCACGTTAAACTGAACGTTCTCCCTCGAAAAATAAGCCGCCGCTCCTATCCTGGAGCAACACGGCAGGTCGGCCGGAGGAGGCGCTGGAAGTACCACGATCTCGAAAGCTCGTTTCGCAGAGGCCAAATCGAGCTTTTCCGCAAGTTTTGGAGCCGGCAGGAGCACCCGCGGCGACAAGGTGGCGAACACGGGCATCTCGGTCACCACGTTCGTCAACGTCGGCTTCCCGGCACCCACGATCAACACCGCCTGCACGCCTCTGACCGCGTTGCCTTCTCTGTCGACTCCGCGCACCCACGAAGTCGCTTGCGGCTCGTCATCGGGCACGTCTCCGGTGTTTACACGAAAGCCGTGGGCGTCCGTGATGAAGGCGCGTTGGGGTTCTTCCAGGGACGGGTAAAAGCCGAGCTGCAGTCTCCTGGAAGCGGTGCGGCGGAGCACGTACCACTCCGGGAGAACTTCTCCGAGGACGCCGGCGGCTTTCTTCACCGCGTTCGTCACGGCACCCACTCCCAAGAGCAGGCTGTGCTCGCGAAAGTTCATCGTGAGCCGGAGCACCTTGACGCCGTCCAACACCACGTCGTTGCCAGTGTCGACCTCCACCGGAAAAGGCGCGTCGCGGGCCGCGTCGGGGACGATGGCGATGCCGGCGACGTGCGACGTCTCCGCCAGCGACAGGTCGTCGGAAAAGTTCTGCCACGCGCGGACCTCCGACGGTTTGAGGGCCGCTCCGTAGAGCATCAGCGAGTAGAGTTCCTGAGACATGGTTGTGAACCTGTCGAGATTCGGCCCGATGGTGCAGTTCACGATCGTGAGCCCCAGGGGGGAGTAAGAGAGGATGCCCTTCTCCAGAAAGTTTGAGACGGCCAAATCCCGCACGACCGCCGCGACGCACCCGATTTCGAGGAAGACGCCGATGCTGCACGTCATCAAGTATCCGTTGGAGAGCGAAAAGTTCTTCACCCCGGGCGCGACGTGCACCAGCACCAGGCCCTGGGAGTGTTCTGTGGAGGCCGCAAGAGTGAACCCGCGCAGGTCCAACGTGACGTCGTTGGTTCGCACGCTGATGGCGCACGGTCGACCCTGGGCGAACACGGCCCAGTTCTTGTCGCTGGGCAAAGCCGGCACGGACACGAACAGCGTCTGCTGGAGACCGTACGTCCCCGGCATGGGCACGACGTATCCCTGCGAGATCATCTCTTGCGTGATGTAGACTGTAGACATGAGTTTTTATAACCAAAGAAGTCTCTCCGCGCTCATTCGGGGATCTCCATGCCGTTCTCGACGCAGAAGCCGGCCACGTCCTTCCAAAAGTACACGCCGACCCTCCTGTAGCGTCGATCGACGGGATTCGCAATGCGCCCGGTCCTCAGGTGGATGAAGCAAGTCTCGGCAAGCCCGAGACTTTTTTTTACGGCCGCGCAGGTCATGAGCCTGAATTGTGGGAGGCTCCGACACTGCTCGCAGAGAACTTGTTTCGTGCAGACGCGCAACGTCCCTTGGGGCGAGCCGCACGAAATGCACGGAGAAGTTTTCGTCATCTTTTTGTAATGCGCGCGGGAAGCATCATCAAGACACGCGACGCAGGTTCTGCAAGAGCGCGCCTTGGTTGAGCCGCGTGTACGACTTCAAGTTTTTCAAGGTGTTGTACTGCACTCCAGACACGGTACCCGTTGTGTAGGGCACCATGTTCTGCACAAAGATTGGCATCGCGTCGCACGTCCCCGCTTTGTTGAGGCGCCCCCCCAAGACGCACTGTCCGTCCGGATTGGAATTGCCATTGATGGCGCCGACACACGTTTCAGGAAGGAGCGCGCTCTGCCCCATGGAAGCCCCGATCGCGAAGTCCAGCTGGGGCGCATATCCACCGAGATTGTTCATTTATCTACATGCTAGTAAAAAGAAAAGATGATTCGTCCCCCGCCAACTTCCAACCAAGCCTCTTTCTTCCACGCGGGAATGCGAAACCAGGCCGTCTTGGCCCAGGCCCAAAACGCTCGTCAGCAGTGGCAGACGACCTTGGCTCAAAGAGCTTCCGTGCAAGCCGCTCAGGCCGCGCAAAGCGCAGGGGCGCAAAGACGGGCCGACGACGCGAGCGCCCACCGTCAAGCGCGCCCCGGCATGGCCGTCAATCAGAACGTCCTGGCCATCGAAAACGCGCCTCATGTGGAAAAGAGGACGGCGGCAGATCGGCAACCTTTCAGATCGCAACCCGTGGCGGCCTTGCCAGGCCAGAACCGCGGCGTGCTCCACACAGGCTCCATACAGAACGGATCCCCTTCTGCCCCATTGGCCAGAACCGCGCAGAGGCTGCCTCCGGTTCCACGTCCGATCGCCTTCAAGAGGTGCAGCTCCTGCAGCTAGAATCTCTCATCAATTTAAAAAAGCAGATATGCATTCGGTATCTTCGACCAGGGCCGAAAAGTTCAAGAAATTATGGAGCCTGAGCATCGCACCCCCTGACGCGTCCGAGGCATGGGCGCAGCTTCGCACTCTGAACATGACACACGGGCAACCAATCCTCTCTCAAGAGTTTCCTCTCAAAGCATCGCAATATTTGCTCGGACGATGTCTTCGTAGTTTGGGTCGAGCGTGGGTGCCAAAGAATGCAGCCCTTGATGCGGTGCTGGAGTGGTTGAGAAAACATGCTGTCTTATTATTTCCGAATTGGATCTACGACATGTCCAACAGCACGATTCCCCACCGTTTCGATCGCATGTTGAATTCTTTTTTTTCAAACATGCGCAGCCTTTATACACAAGGTCAACTCAAGACGCTCATTACAGAGGAATTCTGGCCATGGTTTGTTGGCGTTTTAGAAGTCGAGAAATTCAAACCGACCGTTCCCGCTCAACACGCACCGATTAGTTTCAACCATGATGCGGAAACCCCTGCGCCCGCCGTCTCTTTGGGCGCATTCCAATTGAAACCCTCTGCTGGCTCAAATGCATCGGACACACTGATAAGGGCACACTCACCATCCTCACCCTCACCTCATCAAACGAAACACGAAAACTTAAAGGAAATACGCCGTTTCGAAACTCTCGATGAATTCAAGAAAATGCTGATGGCCGGCAATGACGTAGGACGATCTTCAACACTAGATACCGCCTTGCGATGGAACGAACCGGATGTATTGCATTCAGTGAACCTGGCCGTTGACCATTATGAACTCATACGAACTGAATCCATAAAACCTCTTGCACCCCACCGTCATACGATTGTACGGTATACTAGGAAACAATGCAGCGGCATGATCTTTGGAATTATCATGGGTGCCTATTCCAAATCGAAAGGCGCCCATGAAAAGCCTATTTGGATCAAAGACATCCTCGAAGGGAAACATGGCTGGGACGCGAAGGTTGCAAAACTGAGGTGTTTTATTGCATATTGGATATCCCTTTACCATCTTTCAAAGACCTCCCAATCTCAATACAAAAACCTCATGGAGAAAGACGTAACATTTGAGATAAAGTCTCTTGGGCGCCATGTGAGCGCCGAGCATCTCATCGAACAAAACAAAGACACGAGCTTGATCAGAGTGGCCTTTGCCGCAGGAGATATGTCTGAAAACGAACATGGCAATCTTTTTGTTGATTTTGCGAATAAGGACATTGGAGGCGGCGTCCTAGGAAATGGGAGTGTCCAAGAAGAGATTGAATTTTGTAGAAGGCCGGAATGTCTTGTATCAATACTCATATCCCCACGTATGGAATCGGGGGATGTCATTTTTCTCTGTGACACAATTGCCACTTCTAAAACACGGGGATACGCCATGCATTTCAAGTTCGACACAATAATGTCACCCCAAGAACTCAAAAAGCAATCGAACCGCCCACATGACATCGTAGCAATGGATGCAACGAGCTTCAAGACGCAGAATCCGCTCAGCGACACGGAGCTAGAAATGAAGTATACGTCCAATGAGCATATCTCCAGAGACTTCGTAAAATGTTACATGGCTGCCCTCGGTCCTAAAAGTCTTCTGGGGAAACCTCTTCACATCGTCACAGGTGCATGGGGTACCGGGGATTTCAGCGGCACCAAAAATACAAGTATGAAAGACAAGCTTCGTGAATTCAAACAAGCCATACAAATAGCGGCGGTCACAGTTGCATTCAAAGAAAGAGGGCCTGTTGAGGGCACCAATTCTCTGACATATTATGACCTGGATCGCATGTCATCTAAATACAACACCGTCGGAGATATTTTGAAGATAATGAAATGATTAATATTTAATGGGATGGGCGTGGATGACATGCGCGCGCAGCCAGTTGAAGAATCATGCAACGACTGCTTCATCCAGCAGCTGATTCGGTGCCACCAGAGCGACTAGGTGTGAGGCGCCGAGGGTCGTTCCCAATAAGAGGAAGCGAAATGTATTTGTCACCGTTGCACGTGTCGCGACCGAGGCAAATCCGTTAGCGCATAACTGCCATCCGGCGCCGGACATCGCCTGGAAGCAAATCGGGTACTCGGCCGAAGAATCCAATCCCGGGACGGCATCCCGTGGAAGTTCAATCAGGAAATCCAAGAGATTCGCGGCCCCGGGCAGACTCGAAGCGAATGGAAGCCCCAGTGCATCGCTGGGAGCCATCACAAATCATGCGGTTGAAGTCTGCGTATTCGCAAAGAGGAACGCCCACCGGCCCATGCGGCGTCTCGTCGTGTATGTCTGGAGACTGAGAGCCGACGCAAAAGCCCGGAAGGAGGAGAAGTCGTCTTCCGCCAGGCCTGGCGAAGTGCGCAAGAACGCCAAGTTCCCGGAAATCGTGGCCCCAGGTAACGCCCACGTGTGCCATGGAGGCTTCACTTCAAACGGGCCCACGCCAGTCGGTACCTCTCCCATATTCTCTCGAAGGCCCCTGTGACGGTGACCTGAAAAAACGCCGTCAAACGCCGAGTGTATAGTGACCGACCGCCCTTCCGACGACGATATATGTTGGTCATAGAAGGAAGCAGGGTCAACGGCCTTCAATGCATCCGGCCTTCTGAGGCCGGCGGGAGCGTTAGACACGAAAAAATCTAGGTACCTGATCCAAACATTAGCCGGGCCCGTGCATTCCCATTGACCGGGCGTCAATCGCGCCTCATGATCTCTGAGTTCGCACAGGCCTTGAGCTGCCAAAGGTTCAAGTAAGGTTTCGGATGCAAGACGTCTCGCGATTGAGGAATGCGCTGAGCGCCCTGAGCGACACAAAAGTATAGTTGGACCCTGGCACTGGGGCCGAGTCTGCAATGAAGAATGTGCTGAGGCCTTGGAGTAATGAGATAATCTCTTGCTTGCCACCGCCCGTAAGCATGTTGCCACGCCGGAGGGTGAATGCAGACCCCACGCGCCCCGCCATTGCTTTTTTTACTCTCATAGTATGCAAGTCTGTTTCTAACAACCGCGTTGCCCTTTACCGTAAGCACTTTCAGCTTGCCGGTCTTATGTTCCTCTTTATTCCACATGAAACAAAAGAAGATGTAAGCATTAGCATGCCTTATGATGCATCCTAGCATGTGGAAGTGACATGCCTATTATGTGAAGATTTAGATTCTTTGACATGCGCTTGAATATTAATTACAAAAAAAAGAGGATATGAGCATTAGCATGCCTTATAACGCATCTTAGCATGCGTATGTCACATGCTCATTATGTGGAGATTCAGATTCTTTAATTTTTGGTTATCTCACATTAAAAAAAAGAAGATGTAAGCATTAGCATGTCTTATAACGCATCTTGGCATGCGTATGTCACATGCTCATTCTGTGGAGATTC